>Ga0187875_10002156_pt1 | contig 14695 bp, 10 predicted proteins | sample June2016WEW_17_1_2_FD_132978 | JGI IMG/M metagenome (GOLD analysis project Ga0187875, IMG submission 132978) | Peatland microbial communities from SPRUCE experiment site at the Marcell Experimental Forest, Minnesota, USA - June2016WEW_17_10 | ecosystem: Environmental > Terrestrial > Soil >... | reverse complement strand
TTGGCCAGTTGAATGCCGTCGTCAAGGATGCAGGCCGTGCCGTCGAGATCGACTCGAATGAGCTTCCCGAGCGGATATTCCGCTTGCGGATCGTAGAAGCACGAACCGGAGTAAAGGCGGCCGTGGCTGTCGGCAATGCAGTCGTTGAGCTGACAGGCTTCGCCCTCAGCCTGCGCAAGAATCAATCCCGGGGCACCGACTCCATCCCAGTACCAAACACCTTCGTTGTTGACGACTACGAAGCCACCGTTCCGATGGACGCGAAAGCCGTTCACCTGGAATCCAGAGCGCAAAATCTTGTGACGGACCCCATCGTACTCGTAGAAACGCAGGCCCGTGCAATCGGTCCAGTTGAGCACGCTGCGCTCGGGATTCCAGACTGGGCACTCGCCGCACTGATCCTGATAATCGGCGATTACTTCGATCGTTTGAGCCATCGGGTTGGTGAACCTCCAGCCCCAGTTTATCCATGCGTGGCACTAGCCCGTTATGGACGGGCGAGCGTGCATTCATACGGATCGCTTGGACTGCCATCGATCGTCGCTAGCTCCAAAGGGGTACTTGCGACCTGGACTATCTGCTGTTTCACGCCAGAGAGGCGAAGCGACCAATGAACCCGCGACTTGGCTCGAGTGATTGGAGGGAGGAATAGATGGAAATGGGCAAGAGGCGTCAGGCGGTGAGGTTGCGTCTGCTGGGAACAACCTGTCGGCTGGTGCTGTTCTTGAATTACGCCTTAGCGTGCCATGCGCAGACGGCGGATCCGCGAATCCACAATCTGCTAAGCCGCATGACATTGGAAGAGAAAGTCTCTCAATTGATGAATGATTCGCCGGCCATCGAGCGGCTGGGGATCCCGGCCTACAACTGGTGGAGCGAAGGCTTGCACGACGTCGCTTTTTCCGGAAGGGCCACTGTGTTCCCGGAACCCATTGGATTGGCGGCCACTTGGGACCCGGTTCTGATCGGCCGCGTGGCGAACGCAATTTCGGACGAAGCCCGGGCGAAGTTCCACGAGTTCGTACGCCGGGGAAAACACGGCATGAACCAAGGGCTCACTTATTGGGCGCCTAACATCAATCTGTTCCGCGATCCCCGCTGGGGAAGAGGTATGGAGACCTACGGGGAAGATCCTTACCTCACTGGCCGGATGGCGGTCGCCTATATCCGCGGCTTGCACGGAGACGATCCGCGATATTTGAAGACGATTGCAACAGCCAAACACTTTGCAGTGCACAGCGGCCCAGAGCCTGACCGGCACGGATTCGACGCGCGCGTCAGCGAAGAGGATATGAACGAGTCATATCTCCCGCATTTCGAGGCCGCCATCCGCGAAGGTCATGCTTACTCCGTGATGTGCTCCTACAATCGAGTGGATGGCACGCCGGCTTCTTCCGACTCGCGACTCTTAGACCAGATCCTCCGATAGAGTTGGGGCTTCCCGGGATTCGTGGTTTCCGATTGCGGCGCGAGCCAGGACATCTACAAGGCCCACAAGACGGCCTCGACGCCTAAGCAAGCCGCCGCGCAAGCGGTAAAAGCCGGCTGCGACCTCAACTGCGGCAGCGAGTAGGGCGCCCTCGTGGCGGCCGTGAGGCAGGGGCTGATCGAGGAAAGCGACATCGACCGCGCGGTGCGGCGTTGGCCTGAGTTACACGCGCTTCGCCTATCGTGGACTGGCAGTCAATCCGGTGGGTGAGGATCTGGAAGTCTCCGCGGAGGTGCGCAATGCCGGGCCGCGGATGGGCGAGGAGGTCGTGCAGTTGTACGTGCTGCGCGATGCCGGCGTGCCACGCTCGCTCGCAGTCTTCGAACGCGTGAAACTGCAGGCTGGAGAGACGAAGCGGGTCGTCTTTCGCGTGCCGGCCGAGCGCTGGAAGGACGCACGGGAAATCGCCGTCGGGGGCAAGCAGCCAGGCTTCCACGGGACGGCGGACGCCGGCACCACCGAGGTCCTGGCTTCGAGGATCGTAAGCAAGTGAACGATTCATTGCCCACCGTGCCCACACTGCGGACCTTGAATCCCCGGTTTGGTTATAGTATGATCGATCTTCTATCAATATCAGCCTCTTGGATCAGTGCACGAAATTGGCGGCGGGCCTGACTTTAACCGGAGTGGGAGGGCGAATGGAAGAAGATTGGAAGCTAGGCGTGCGGAGGCGCGAGTTTCTCGGCCTTGCCGGCGCGACCGTGCTGGCAGGCGCCTCCGGATGCGGGAGATCTTCGGGTGAGTGGCACTTTCTGACGGACGTCGAAGCGCGTGCCTTGGGCGCTCTCTGCAATCAAATCGTTCCTGCTGACGAATTCCCCAGCGCGGTGGAATCGGGCGTGCTGGTATTCCTCGACCGCAAGCTGACGACCTCGCTAAAGGAGTTTCAGCCGATTTACCGCGGTGGCCTGGCGACGCTGGATCGAAGCTGCGTGGAGGCCTTCGGCGCTCCCTTCGAAGCCTTGCCAGCCGAGCGGCAAAACGCCCTGGTCGCGTTATTGGAGACAGCCAGACCTCCATTTCACCGTTTGCGGCAGCCTTCGGCAGGCGAGTTTTGGCGCGCAGTCAACTTGCACACGCTGCTGGGCTTTTACGGCGATCCCCGGCACGGCGGCAACCGGGGAGGGGTCAGTTGGCGGATGCTGGGGATTCCCTACGAATGCGTGCGCGGCCGGGACCACTACGAATTCCAACCGCCCGCGGGAGGGCGCCCATGAAGCACGTCAACGCCGTGGTGGTCGGCGCCGGCGCCGGCGGCGGCGTGGCCGCCAAGGAGCTCGCCGAGGCCGGGCTGAGCGTCCTGTTACTGGAGCGCGGCCAATGGCTTACGCCTTTCGACTGCCGCAAAGACGATTTGCGCAACCAGCGTTCTCCCTATCTTGGTAACAACAGCGGGCCGGACGACCAGCGCCATCCGCGGGTTGTGGTCGATCTTCAGGGGCGCGAGCGCACCGTACGCCCCAGCCAGGGCGGCTACCAGAACAATGCCGCTTGCATTGGCGGAGGCACCTTGACCTATGGCGCGATGGCCTGGAGATTCATGGAACAGGACTTCAGGCTGAAATCCACATACGGCCCGCTGGCGGGCAGCACGATGGAAGATTGGCCCATTTCGTATATGGACCTGGAGCCGTACTACGAGAAGGCCGAATGGGAGATGGGCGTCTCGGGAGACGATTCGGCCAACCCTTTTAAAGCCTTGCGGCGCAAACCTCTACCGATGCCGCCAGTGCGCAGGAACCGCCAGTACGAAATCCTTCATCCCGCCGCAGTGCGCCTCGGGCTGCATCCTTTCGACATTCCGATGCTGCGTAACTCAGTGCCGTACGGCGGCCGGGGCCCTTGTATGCAGTGCCGCTGGTGCTGTGGTTTCGCCTGCGAGGTCGATGCCAAGGCCGGAACGCATAACACCGTCATCCCAAAGGCCCTGGCCACCGGCAATTGCCGCGTCGAGACCGGGTGCATGGTTCGAGAAATCCTCATCGACCAGCGTGGCCGTGCGACAGGGGTCGTCTATTTCGATGGCCGAGATCAGCGGCGCGTACAGAGCGCCGATGTCGTGGTAGTCGCCGGCGGGGCGATCGAGACGGCGCGTCTCCTGCTGAATTCGCGCAGTCGGCTGTTCCCCCAGGGTCTCGGCAACCGCTACGACTGGGTGGGCCGCAATCTGCAAGGTCACAGCTACTCCGGCGCCGCTGGACTGTTTGATTGCGAGGTGTACGACGACCTCGGTCCCGGCGCATCGGTTGCGATCTGCGATTTCAACCACGGCAACCCGGGTCTCATTGGCGGAGCCATGCTGGCGCATGAGTTCGTCATGCTGCCGGTATGGTTGTTCGATTACCTCCCGCCCGATATTCCCAGCTGGGGCCGCGCACACAAGGAAGCCATGCAGCGCTACCACCATCGCACCATCGTAGTCACGGGCCCCGTGCAGGAGATGCCGGTCTTCGACGCCCGCGTGCAACTCGATCCCAAAGTCGAAGATTACTGGGGCATTCCCGTGGCCCGACTCTCCGGGGGGCGCCATCCGCATATCCAGGACGTCAGCCGCTTCATCATCGAGAGGGCGCACGAATGGCTGCGGGAAGCCGGAGCCGTCCGCACCTGGGTTGGGGAGTCGCCTGGCCGCGGCTTGAGCGCCGACCAACATCAAGCCGGGACCTGCCGCATGGGCAACGATCCCAGGACATCGGTCGTTGATGCCGATTGCCGTATCCACGACGTGCCGAACGTCTTCGTGATGGACGCGAGCGTCCACGTCAGCAACGGCGGGTTCAATCCTGTTCTTACGATTCTCGCAAACGCCTACCGCGCTTCGGAGCGGCTGGTTAAGAACTGGCGCGCCGGAGGACTCCGGGGATGAACGGATTCGCCAAACTCGCGCTATGTTCGGCCGGAGTGGCCGCGCTCACCTGCGTGGGAACCGTCGTTTATTATGAGTCGCCGGCGGGACGCGGCTGCGCCTCCTGCCACGAGATGCGCGGGACATTCCAACTGTGGAGCGAATCAAGCCATCGAAACGTGCCCTGCACGCGCTGCCATGGTGACTCATGGACGGCCGACGTCTCGTTCCACTGGAACAACATGAAACGCGTCGCGAACCACGTGCGGGGCGCGCTCCCCGAGCGCCTTCAGGTGGGCCAGCGGGATGTATTCAGCATGGTGGAACGCTGCCGCGCGTGCCACCAGGCGGAATTCGCCCAGTGGAGGGCGGGCCCGCACAGCGCGACCTACCGCAAGATATTCCTGGATGAGAGCCACAACCATAAGCGCCTCTTGATGGACGATTGCTTGCGCTGTCATGGGATGCATTTTCAGGGTGGGCTGCGGGAACTGATCGAGCCGATCGATACTCGCGGGCCGTGGAGACTGAAGGACGCCTTCATGGTCGATCAGCCAACCATCCCATGCCTGACGTGCCACGCCATTCATCGCGCTGGACAGCCCCTGCCGGTTTACCCACTTCAGCTCAGGCCGGCGAAGCGGCAAGAGATCCTCAGACCGTCCCTGGGGCTTTTCGATCGGCGCGCGCAAATGCCGGTTGCCGCATCCTGGCTGTCCTTGCCACCGGTGTACCGTTCCGGCAAGTTGGTGAAGATGAGCCCCGACCCGCGGCAGGCTCTCTGCTACCAGTGTCATTCGCCACAGGCCGGCTTCGAGGCGGGGAGCGGCGACGACCGCACGCCTGCGGGTGTCCACGAAGGACTGAGCTGCCTCGCCTGCCATGGCAAACACAGCCAGCAGAGCCGCGCCTCCTGTGCGAATTGTCATCCACGCCTCTCCAACTGCGGCCTGGATGTGGAGACTATGGATACGACGTTTAAGAGCCGCGACAGCAAGCACAACGTCCATTGGGTGGGTTGCCCGGACTGCCATCCGAAAGGCGTGCCGAAGAAACCCGGAAGCCGCCGTGCCGGATTTCAGTGACCAGTATCATCGCCTTCCGGATCCAGACCGCGCGCACGGGCGGAAAGCCAGCGGACCGGCGCGATGTGTCAATATCAACTCGCTGCGCCCCGCTCCGCACCTCGCCCAGCATGATGCAGCTCAGTCTGGGCTGGATCACCACCCTATCAGGAAAGGTGGCTGCGATCATTGCTTTCCTTCCGAGCTCCGGCGGATAATGCCTCAATGCTCGAGCATATGCGGGGAATACGGTCAGGGCGCGATTCAAGTCGCGCGATTAGCTGCACTCCACTGCGGCCATTCTTCTCTGTGTGAGCCTGTTTTTCTTGCCGGACACAGGGATCCGCGTGCGGGCTCAAGCGGCGGACGACAGTGAATGGCTTCTACATACGAAGCAATTCGATAAGGCCAAGGCCGCGGCCGAAGCCGAGGTGCGGTTGCATCCCGCAACGCGCGCGCCTGGAATAACTTAGGGCTTTCCGAGGCGCAACTCGGGCAGACTGCATCAGCCATCCGGGCATTCGAGAGGGCCGCTTCCCTGCATCCTGAGGATTCGAGTCCATGGCTCAAGCTGGCCTGCTTTACACCTCCAGCGACCTGGACAATGCGATCCGGTGTTTCGCGAAGGGCCTGACCCTCGCTGCGCGCAACGAGAGCGGGTGGTATAACTATGGCCGCGTGCTGCTTGCCAAGGGCCGGTCCGGCGAAGCGATCTCTTGCTTCCGGTGCGCGGTGACACTCGCACCCGGCGATGTGGGGGCCCCTCTGTCTCTGGTGGAAGGCCTGCTGCACGACCGGCAAGTTCCCGCCGCCACAGCCGAGGTCGAGAAGATACTGAACCTCGCTCCCCTTTCGCGCGAGCTGCTTCTGGGCTCGGTCAGACTCTGGAGTCGGCGGGCCTGCCAGCACAATCGATCGAGGTGATCCGCAAGGCACTCGGGGAATTCCCGGAGGACCCCGACCTGCTCGTGGAGCTTTCGCGAGCCCAGGTTTCCCTTAACCTAACCGATGACGCCATTGGCTCAGCCAGTGAGGCGCTCAAGCTCCAGCCGCAGTCGCTCTCCGCGAATCTAGCCTTCGCCGAGGCCCTGGCAAGCGCGCATCAATACGAACGAATGCTGGGGCTCCTCCACAGGGTGCAACCGCAATTCGAAACCCGGGCGGAATTACACTACCTACTCGGTATCGCGAATTTCGGCATCGGCAACCGAACGGCCGCGATCCAAGCCTTCTCGCAGGCCGTGGAGTTGGATCCCCGCTTCGATCTCTCACATTTCCTATTGGGAACCACCTATCTGGTCACGGGTGACTTCCCGCGCGCCGAGCAGCACTACAAAACCGCAATCGCCTTGAATTCGAAGAACTCCCTGTATTACAGCTACCTGATGCGGGTTTACAGGGCCACCGGGTTCCAGGAAGGAGCGCTGGAGACCGCGCGAAAGGCACTCGCGCTCAACCCGGCCGACGTCGACAGCCGCCTTGAACTGACCAAATGGGAGATCAGCCAGGAACATTTGGCGCAGGCCCGCACCCTGCTCGAGGACTTGGTGGCCGACGCGCCGGACTGGATACCCGCCCGCGTGTTGCTTGCCGGCTCTATTTCCAGCTCGATCTGTCCCAGCTGGCAGACCAGCAAGCCACAATCATCCGCTCCCTGCAACAGAGACAGCGGCGCTGACGAGCGGTGTCCGAGCGGAAAACCGGAAGAACCTCTTGACATTGGTCCGGCTCTCGGATATATTTCGATCATTGTATGATCGATCATTAGGGGGTAGATTCCAGTGGACACACTCAGCACACTGCGGCGATCCCGCTGCGGTTTCGTTATGCTTCTTCTCATCTTAACTTTGCTGTTGCTCTCCAGCCCGGCTTTCAGTCAGGCGTCGATGAGCGCGGCCCAACTTCGTGGCGTGGTGAAGGACTCCTCGGAGGCTGTAATCGTCGGGGCTTCGGTGACGGCTACGGACGAAGCAACCGGCGTTTCCGACCACACCACGGCCGACAGCTCCGGCCGGTACGTTTTTCCGGACCTGCGGCCCGCGACGTACTACATCAAGGTGGAAGCGACAGGTATGAAATCCGCCACGCGATCCCACGTCGCCCTGCGCGTTGCGCAACAGGCCGACCTCGACTTCACCATGGAACCGGGAAGTACCACGACTGTCGTTGAAGTCACCGGCACGGCGCCGCTGCTGAACGCTACCAGCGCGGCCCTCGCGCAGGACGTGGAGAGCCGGTACGTCACGGATATGCCCCTCATGAACAGGGAGATCGCCCGCTTGGCTTTCCTAACCGCCGGGGTTGCCGAAGTGCAGGGCCAACAGCTAAACAACGGTTCGCCAGCTGGCTGGTCGGGACTCAACTTCTCCGCCAACGGTCAAAGGGAGTCCACCGCCCAACTGCGCCTGGACGGCGCGATCGCGAGCGTAACTGAACAGGGCGAGGGCACCGTGAGCATGATCGCCAGCCAGCCCAACGTCGAATCCATCCAGGAATTCAGAGTCCAGACCAACAGTTTCTCCGCCGAATACGGCAATAACGGCGGAACCGTCATCGACATGGTCACCAAGTCCGGCACGAACTCGTTCCATGGCAGCGGCTACTGGTTCGGACGGCGCCCCGAGATGGACGCCAACGACTTCTTCGCGAACGCGAACGGTCAACCGCTTGGCGATTTCTCGCGCGACCAGTATGGCGGCTCGATCGGGGGCCCGATCGTCAAGAAACGGACGTTTTTCTTCTTCGACATCGACCGTGTCCGCTTTAACCAACTGGCCACGTACGCGACGTCGGTGCCGACGACGTTGCAGCTGAAAGGCGACTTTTCGAAGACCCTTAACCAAGACGGCTCTCTCGACGCGATCTACAACTTCAAGGACACTTATACGGACACTAACGGGAACACGGTTCGCTCGGCGTTCCCGGGCAACGTCATCCCAGCGACGATGTTGGATACGGTCGGGATGAACGCCGCTAGCTACTATCCAACGCCAACTTCGTCCGGCGATCCCGTTACCGGGCTGAACAATTTCTTCAAGAACGGCATCAACGGAAGCACCCCGCAGCGCTGGGATGTCAAGATCGATCACGCCATCAACGACGCGCAACGCCTCATGGGTCGCTTCAGCAAGTGGAACACCACCATCACGCCGCCGTCATTCTACGGGAACGCAGCCGAGCCGATCGGCGTATCGGGAGCCACCCCGAGCGCTTCAGGCGATTACAACGGTGTCATCGAACACACTTGGACGGTGAATCCGAGCACGGTCTGGGTTAACCGCTTCGCCATCGATCGCTACTGGCAAAACGGCACTTTGCCGCAGTTCGACCCTGCGAAACTTGGGTTCAATTCTACGTCTGCGGATGCTATGAAGGCGAGTGGCGTGAGCCTCTTCCCCACCTTTATGCTGAGCGGCGGATACGGAGAATTGGGTAATTCGGGCTGGAACATTTACAAGATCGGCCAGACCGTCCCCACCTACTCCTCGTCGGTGTTTAAGATGATGGGAGCGCACACGCTCAAGTTCGGCGGTGAACAGCGCATCGACCTCGTCAATTACTGGCAGCCCGCCTTCGCCGGCGGCGTGTTCGCATTCGACAGTTCTTCAACAGCCCAAGATCCTCTGAATGTCCAAAGTGGGGAGGGCAACGCCCTCGCCTCTCTGCTCGTTGGATTCGCTAGCCCCGGCGATGCTGGCTGGGCCAACTACCTGGACAAGGATGCCGCCGGCGCGGAGAAGTCCAAGGAGACCGGATTCTACTTACAAGACGACTGGCGGGTCAGCAACCGCCTGACGGTCAATATGGGAATCCGCTACGAGTGGAGCACGCCGGTTACCGAACGGTACAGCCGCCTTGAATTGTCCAATCCCACGGTGGACACGGGCGTGTCTGTGCCGGGCCTGGGAGAACTCCAAGGCGCACTACAATTCACCGGTTCCAATGCTATCGGTCTTCCTGCCGCTGCCACCCATAGCGGTCTTTCTCCCGACTGGAACAATGTCGGCCCTCGGCTCGGCCTGGCCTACAGCATTGACACAAAAACCGTGCTGCGCGCCGGCGCCGGGGTGTACTATGGGCCCTCGCCCACCACCAACTTCTACATGGTTGGACCGGCCTTCAGCAGTCAAACACCTTACTACCCATCGATTGACGGTGGCATCACGGAGGCGAACGCGATCGACAATCCGTTCCCCAATGGCTTGCGGGCTGCCCAAAATACTGAGTACGGGGTCATGAACATGTGGGGACTGAACGTCCCCAGCACGCGGCTCGGGACCAGCACCCGCAATCCCGAAATCTACCAGTGGAATATCGGCGTGCAGCGCCAGATCGGCTCCACCCTGCTGATGGAAGTCGCGTATTCAGGCAATCGCACCACGCACTTGCCTTGGGGCGGCACCGAGCCTATCAACGTCGTTAGTACGGCCAACCGCGAGTTGTACGGTTCGGACGGTCTGGGCACCTTGGTGCCAAATCCGTTGCAATACCTGTTCTCGGGTCCGAACGCGGTCATCAACGAACCCGATTCGATCTACAATTCCCCTACGATTCAGCGGTCGTACCTGCTCGTCAACTCCCCGCAGTTCGCCACCTTTAACGGGGCCTTCAACTACGGAGCGAGTTCAATCTATAACTCGCTACAGGTCCGCTTCGAAAAGCGCTATTCCCATGGTTTTAATATCCTGGGAAGTTACACGTACTCGCGCTTCTACTCTGACAGTGACTACAGTTCAGACGCGTGGTTTGGCAATTCCGCCAATGGCGTACAGGACATGAACAATCTGGCCGGCGAATGGTCGCGCGCTGCCAGCGACATTCCGCACCGCCTGGTCGCCGGCTGGACCTACGAACTGCCTTTTGGCCGCAAGAAGGCTTTCGGGGCCAATTGGAACCGGCTGACCGATGCGCTCTTGGGCGGCTGGATGATCAATGGCAACATGATCCTCTCATCCGGCGCCCCGCTGAACTTCATAATGAACAACAACCGTCTGATCGATGGCAATCAGCGCCCGAACATCAACGGCACCCTCCGCAGCGACCTTTCCATCATGGATGTCGTCAACGGCCAGGGTAGTTACTTCAACAACAGCGCCTTCTCCGATCCTGGCGACCAGATCGCGGGCAATGCGCCGCGCTTCGACGGCAACGTCCGCGGGCCCGCTAACCGCAACCTGGATGCTTCGATCTTCAAGAAGTTCGCGTTCGGCGAGCCAAGGGAACTGTCCATTCGCGGAGAGTTCTTTAACGTTACCAATACGCCGCGCTTCGCCGCTCCGAACACACAGTTCGGCAACGGAGAATTCGGAACGATCACCTCTACGCAAAACCTGCCTCGCCAGACCCAACTTGGTGTGCGGTTCGTGTTCTGATCGATCGGCGACCGGCCGTTTCATCCACAGCGGCCGGTCGCTCTGCCACTGCAAACGCGCGTTTGAATTCTGACGGGCCCAGCTTCGAAGGTCCAGCTGCACGATTGCCAGGACACGCACTTCGTTGGGGCCAGATATAACCCAATATGAAGATTACTAGTATTGACTGCCATATTCTGCTGGATCCGGCCTTCGACATCGGTTCGACCAGTTCAGCCCAGGACGACATCGTCGTGGAGATCCACACCGACGAAGGCGTTACCGGGATCGGTGAATCGGATGTGAACCCCTGGATTGCGCGCGCCTGTATTGAGGCGCCCGGGACGCACACTATGGGGCTGGGGCTGGCCGAGATGCTGGTGGGCCAGAACCCGCTGGATGTGGAGGCTCTCTGGGAGCGCATGTACATCGGCTCCGCGATGAACGGGCGGCGCGGCGCGGTGATTCATGCCATGGGGGCGCTTGACATCGCTCTGCACGATTTGCGCGGAAAGGCGCTCTGCAAACCGTGCTACGAACTCCTGGGCGGGGCTGCGGTGCCGTACATCACGCCATATGCCTCACTCCAGCCGGAAGTGTCGGGCTTCGATGCATTTCAGAAGTCATTGGTCGAATGGGCGCTTGAAGCAAAATCGCTCGGATTCCGCGCCGCCAAACTGGAAATCACGCCCTTTGGTCCATACGCGCACAAAGGCTTGAGGGCCACACCGCGGCAGATGACCGAGGTGTTGGGACGGGTGCGCGACGCAGTGGGGCCAGACTATACGCTAATGGTGGATGTGCAGTACGCTTTCCCCGACGCTGACTCATGCCTGAAGGTGATTCGCGATTGGGTGGACCTGCGGCTATTCTTCATTGAGACGCCTGTGCCCTCGGACGACCTCGCCGCGTGCGCGCGCGTTGCGACCGAACAGCCGATTCCGATTGCGGCCGGCGAATGGCTGGCCACTCGTTTTGAGTTTCTCGACCTGATGGATCGAGGCAAAGTTCAGGTTGTCCAGCCGGACATCGGCCGGGTGGGCGGTCTCACCGAAGCGAAGCGGGTCTGCGACCTAGCCCGCGAGCGAGGTCTGACCGTGGTTCCGCACCTTTGGAAGACGGGAATCTCGATAGCGGCAGCTGCACACATCGCCGCTGCAACTCCGCACTGCGCGTTCATCGAATTCCTACCGGCACGGCTGTGCAAATCGGCGCTGCGCAAAGAACTGGTGACCGACGAACTGCGCATGGAAAATGGCGTTATTCCCCTGCCCTCCCGCCCCGGTTTGGGAGTAGAGCTGAATCGGGAAGCATTGGCGCATTTCAAACGCGCTGCCGATCGTTTGGCTCCTCAGTTGTTGTCTCTGTGATTCGGGGCCGAGGACGATTGTTTGATCGATGGAGATGGAGGCTCGACTTGCTGCGGCGCTTGGCGATACTCACATTGATCCTCACCTCTCCTGCCCTTCTGGCCGCGCCGCCGGCTGTTGTCGTTACCTTGGATAGCCAGGATCAGGGTCGCGTCTTCGACGGTATTGGCGCCGTCAGCGGCGGAGGCGGGGTGGCGAGGTTGCTGGTCAACTACCCAGAGCCACAACGCAGCCAGATCCTCGATTTCCTGTTTAGGCCGAATTACGGCGCCTCGTTGCATGCGCTCAAGGTGGAGATCGGCGGCGACGGCAACTCGACGGAGGGCTCTGAACCGAGCCACATGCATTCAGCCGGTGACGAGAATTACAGCCGGGGTTTTGAGTGGTGGATCATGAAGGAGGCGAAGCGCCGCAACCCAAACATACAACTCTCGGCCCTCGCGTGGGACTTTCCAGGTTGGCTGAAAGAGGCCGATTCACAGGCGGCTGCGGATTACCTCGTGAAGTTTCTCGAAGGAAACAAGAAGGTCCACGGACTCGACATCGACTACATCGGCATCTGGAACGAAACCAAGATGCCTTACGAATTCATCAAGACGCTCCGACGCACGCTGCTCGCGCACGGACTCAAGACCAGGCTGATTGCCGACGATCTGGTGAACACCTGGGCCATCGCTGAAACCCTGGAGAAAGATCCTGAACTTCGGGACGCCATCGACGTCGTCTCCACACACTACCCGCATTTCCAGAGCACGCCGGTGGCGCGCGGCGTGGGGAAGCCGATCTGGTCCACCGAGGACGGCCCCTGGGGCGATTCGTGGGCCACCGCAGGCCGGCAGTCCGGTCCGTATGCCGAGGTGTTGAACCGCAACTACATCGAGGGGCGCATGACCTCGACGATGCTCTGGTGTCTGACCTCCTCCTATTACGACATTCTCGATGTCCCCTATGCCGGGTTACTGCGCGCGGACGCTCCTTGGTCCGGCCATTTTCAGCCCATGACGCCACTTTGGATTGTGGCTCATACAACACAGTTTGCTCAGCCGGGATGGCAATACTTGGACCGCGCTACGGGAATGCTTCCCGACGGCGGCAGCTATGTCTCGCTGAAGAAGGGCCGCGAGTACAGTGTTATCGTAGAGACGCTGGCGGCCACGCAACCTCAGACCCTGGACATCAGCATCCGGGGAGACCTTTCAAGGGGCAAGGTGTATGTGTGGCGAACGAACCGAGCGAAATCGTTTGAACGGATCGCGGAGATCAAGCCGAAGGAAGGCAAGTTCAGCTTTCAGTTGGACCCCAGCAGCGTGTATTCGCTGACCACGACGACGGGCCAGCACAAAGGTACCGCTGTTGCACCGCCTGCGAGGCTGTTTCCGATCCCCTACCGGGACGATTTCGAGGAGTACCCGATCGGTTACACCACGCCAAAATACTTCATCGAGCAGAACGGTGCTTACGAGGTGACTCCCTGCGGCGGCAACCGCGGCGGCCACTGCCTGCGCCAGGTTGTGAACCAGGTGCCGATCGTCTGGACCTATGGCAAGACGGCGGACCGTCTGGGTACGGCGAGCTTGATTGGTGACAAGCGTTGGGCCAACTACGCAGTGAGCGCGGACGTGCTGTTTGAGGAGCCTGGATACGGCCGCGTCATGGGACGCGTCTCGCGGGCCACTCTGGATGGAGATATTAGCGGCTATCAGTTGTACTTCTACGACAACGGCAAGTGGGAACTCCGGAGTGCCACCAAAGATGGCATACTCGATTCCGGCCAGGTGACGTGTTCTCTGAATACGTGGCATCACCTCGAATTGAAATTCCGCGACGATCTCATCTCGGCCGCGATCGATGGCCGGATGGTCGCCGGGATCAAAGACACAAAGTACGCGGCAGGAATGGCCGGCATCGGCAACGGCTTCAACATCGGCCAATATGATGACTTCGAAGTCCGGCCACTCGCGGGTTCTACCCTGGTGACCAGGCCCCTTCCACCAGCGCAGTCGGCGCCGCCCAAACCGGAGCTGTTCGTTCCCACACCACTCGACCAATCCGTGCGTCTTACCTGGACGACGGTGGAAGGTGCCACGGGCTACAGGGTTTGGATTGGAAACAGGAAGGGCGAGTATCAGCCCGCCGTGGACGTGGGCGCTCTGGCCTCGTATAAGGTCACCACGCTCACCAACGGGCAGATTTACTACTTCGTTGTGAGTGCTTATGACAGCAAGGGCGAAGGCCCAATCTCCAACGAGATGAGCGCGACGCCTGAACGACGAGGAGAGGAATGCGCAAGAGCGCGCATTTCGGCCTATGCGGCCAGAAACGCCTTCCACGCCACCAGCCCTTCGGCATTGTGCGCCAGCAATGCGCGGTAGCCATCGCCCGGAGCGAGCGGGTCACAGAGCAGGTGCCGCCCCACGCGCGCCATCTCCAGCACGTCGTCAACCGGCGCGCGCCAGTAGGCCGGCGTCCAACCGATCGCGTCGGAGACAATCGAGGGGATCCCCTCAGCGACCCCGTCCGCCGTCACCATGTTAAAGCTCTCGGTGTAGCTACAATTGATCAGCAGGTTCATCCGC
>Ga0187875_10002155_pt1 | contig 14700 bp, 15 predicted proteins | sample June2016WEW_17_1_2_FD_132978 | JGI IMG/M metagenome (GOLD analysis project Ga0187875, IMG submission 132978) | Peatland microbial communities from SPRUCE experiment site at the Marcell Experimental Forest, Minnesota, USA - June2016WEW_17_10 | ecosystem: Environmental > Terrestrial > Soil >... | reverse complement strand
TCGTGGGGGGCCTTTCTGCTGCCTCTTGTTATCGATGCGAATCCTCAGAACACTCCGGGTGCTCTTGGGATATATGAATTTATGAGCGCAAATGGACGCGTCGAGTTCGGGCCGCTTGCCGCCTACGCGATCCTCTTCTCGATACCTGTGATCGTGCTCTACCTGATCAGCACTCGCTGGTTGCACGGGGGATTTGCCTTTGCCGGCGGGGTGAAGGGTTAGAACGATGACGCGTCGATCATTCGCCAGGTGTCGGTTGGGCACGTAGGGAGACTTAGTGGCAAAGATTGTTCTTGAAGGTGTCGGCAAGCTCTTCAAAGGTAAGTCGTCCGCGGCGGTTCGCGACCTCGACCTTGAGGTTGAAGACGGCGAGTTCGTCGTCATGGTCGGACCATCCGGTTGTGGCAAGACGACGACGCTGCGGATGATCGCGGGCTTTGAGACCCCGAGCGAGGGCGTCATCCGAATCGGCGGGAAACCGATGAACAGCGTGTTGCCGAAGGACCGCAACCTTGCCATGGTCTTTCAGAGCTACGCCCTTTTCCCGCACATGACGGTCGCGAAGAATCTGGCTTTCGGCATGAAGGCACGCCACGAGCCGAAAGCCACGATCTCACGCGAGATCGAGACGATCGCCGGCATGCTCGGGATCGACTCTTTGCTGGATCGCAAGCCCGCCGAGCTCTCAGGAGGCGAGCGCCAGCGAGTGGCGTTGGGCCGCGCACTTCTGCGCCGTCCCCAAGCATTCCTCCTCGACGAGCCCCTTTCAAACCTCGACGCGGCGCTTCGGGTCCAGATGCGACTCGAGATCAAGCGTATCCACGCCCAGTTCCCTGTCACCACCGTGTACGTCACCCACGATCAGGTCGAGGCCATGACAATGGCCGATCGCATCGCCCTTATGAACCTTGGTCGGCTCCAGCAGATGGACACCCCGGAGCGGATCTACGACCACCCCGCGAACACATTTGTTGCCTCTTTCATCGGCACTCCGAAGATCAACCTTTTCGCCGGCTCGGTGCTGCGCGACGGCGGAATCCCCCGAGTGAGGTTCCTCGACTGCTCGTCTTCAGTGAATGGCTCGGCCGGGAAGGTGCTCGAGAGCATCGACCGTTCGGCCGTGACCGTGGGCTTCCGTCCCGAAGAGATACGCCTTGCCCCAGAGGGTGGAGGTCGGCTTCCGAGCGTGCAGTGCGTAGTCGAGATGGTTGAGCCGCTCGGCCCGGAGACCAACGTCGTGGCGCGAGCAGGCGAACAGCTCTTTGTTTGCAAGACAGCCGCCCGTTCGGGGCTCGCGCCGGGGGATGCCGTTGCGGTGGAGTTCGACACCTCCCAGATGAAGCTCTTCGACTCAGAGAGCGGTGATTGTCTGGACTGAGAACCCCTTGAGGTACCCATTACTTGGCGAAGCGTTGTGTTCGTACTGAAGTGTCCGTACTCGACCAGATGAAAGCAAGCAAGACAGAACCAATCGACACTAGGTGAGAAATGGGGGGATGCAATGAAGATGAAGAGGGTCAAAGCCGGGGTGGCGGCCGTTTTGGGGGTTGCTCTGGCTACAACCGGGGTGACCGCCGCCGCGTACGCGAGTGCTCCCGCCCAGGGCCCGCACTCGAGCGCAAGCTCGATCTCGGTTCTGTACTCCTACAACTATGTGTTCGACAGCGACGCCCAGGCCTACAAGTGGTGGGGCTCCATCGCCAAGCAGTGGGCGAAGCTCGATCCATCTGTGAAGCTCGTCGAGCTCGGTACTGGCGGCACTGACATCGATGAGATGAACAAGGCAGCCGTCCTGTTCAGAAGCCCGTCGGAGACGCCTTGTGTGATCCAGCTTCCGACGACCTACGTCGGCGAGTTCGCTGGATCTGGGTATCTCCAGCCACTCAACAGTTATGTGAGCGGATCCATGGCGCCATCGTTCTGGAAAGGGATGCCCAAGAGCGTCCAGGAGATGAGCACCATCGACAATGAGGTTGATGCTGTCAACGCGGGCAACAACGACTCGGGCATTGTCTACAACAAGGTGATGCTCGAGAAGGCCGGAGTAAAGATGCCTTGGGATCCGAAGAACTGGCAGGACATCTTGAACGTTGCCAAGGCGGTCAAGAAGGCCAACCCGAAGGTTTACGCCCTGTGGCTCGGAGCCGGGGTTGGCGCGGGGGCGACGAACGTGCTGCAAGGAATCGGAAACCTCATTGACGGGTCGACGAACCCGACCATGTTCGACACCAAGACGGGGAAGTGGGTTGTGAACAGCCCCGGCCTGCGTGCGACATTGCAGTTCTACAAGACTCTGGACTCAGAAGGCCTCGGTGCCCCGACCTCTCAGCTGTTCCCTTCGGACTCGGTGGGCAACCCGCCGCTGCTGTTCTCCAAGGGCCAGTTGGCGATCGCGATTGGATCCAACTGGTACACCGGCTCGTTCTTGCCAGCCCCGGTCGGGGGTGCGCCATGGCCCCAGGCTTCGAAGGACGTCGGCGTCGCGCCCATCCCAACCGAGAACGGACAGGCTCCCGGAATCACAACGACGCTCGGAGGCTGGGCCTATTCCGTCTCCAAGTCTTGCCAGAACAAAGCAGCCGCGTGGAAGTTCATCACGCTCGCCGAGGGCACGACGAACCAGCTCGACACAGCGATCTGGGCAGGATTCATCCCACCGGACTCCTCGCTCGACACCGATCCTGCCTTCGTCAAGTCCTCGCTTTACCAGGAGCAGTTCGGACAGTTCGCGGTGGACGGAATACCGCTTCCGAACAATGTCAACTTCCCGGTCTATGCGCGGGCGCTGAATACGGTCACAGGTAACTTCGCGATCAATCCGAGCACTTCAATTAGTTCGGCGCTCTCGACTCTTAGCTCTCTTGTCACAGAGCAACTCGGGTCGAGCGCGGTCGAAACGCAATAGTCAGGAGAGCTAGGTCGCGCTGAGTCGCGACCAGCACTACGTTGGGGGCGCCGCCACCGGGGAACGATCCCTGGCAGCGGCGCCTTCGACGTGTGCGATCGCGTGAGCAAGCAGCGCCTTCGGACCGCTGTGTCAGCGTCCTTATCGTCGAGCGAAGCCGCCGCTCAGGACCCCTTAGTCTTCTTGGACTGAGCGCCTTTCGGCTTTGGGTCCTGTGTCTCGCCGGCACGCTGCATCTGTCGACGGCCCTTTTTGAAAGGCTCGCCAAGAACCTGTTGTGCTGTCTGCGCGTCGAGGACGACGACAGCCGCTAGCCCTCCCCGCAGGGCACCTCTTAATGCTTCAGTCTTGCTGATGCCACCTGCAACGACTATTCGCAGAGGAATCTGTCGAATCTGAGTAAGGGTCAGCCCGATGATGCGACTGTCGATCTCGTGCGTGACGCTCGCGCCGTTGGCGTCGAAAAAGCGTGCGGCGGTGTCGCCGACGGCGCCACTTTCGATAAGCGAGGAGATCTCGTCGGATGTGAGCTCGTCTTCGTCCACGAGAGTCGTGTGGTCGTCTGTAGCAGCGATCCCGAGTAGCGCCAGGTCGGCTGAGGCGGCGCGCTCAAGGGTCCGCACGGTGCCCGGGTCGGCGAAGAAGGCCTCGGCAATGGCCGGTGAGCCAGCGATCGCGGGCGCGAGGAGGTGTTCGGCCGTACCTCCGAAGAGCTGTGCGAGGCGCTCGGCGCCCTCATACGGATTAGCTGCAATGGCGTAGCGGCGCATGCCGCCGACAAGTGACACAAAGGTCGCGTTGGCAGGGCGCGGGTCGACCACGTACTGGGGGATCAAGGCAACCGTCCGACTGAGCCCGATGGCCACGGTCATGCCATGGTGCAGGACGCGCTGTAAGTAACGCGCCGCGGCGACGGCGAGAGCTCTGCGCTGGTCGAGGTCGTCCGCCATCGTCGGTACGACGATCGCTTCGTCGAGGTTGAAGCGGTTGGCGAGTTCCATCTCGAGCCCCGCATAAGGCGAGACATCAGGAAGTACGCGGATCTGGACGATTCCGAGGTCACGGGCCTGCTTCAAAAGGCGAGTCACCTTGACCCGCGACACGTGAAGCACGTCGGCGACTTCTTGATGCGTGAGCCCGTACTCGTAGTGGAGCCGCGCAGCTTTGCCGATGACCTCGAGATCAGCCGAGGCGGGGACCGGGGCCGTCATTACGAGATTCATCATGACCTACTCCTTTCCGGTCGTAGCGAATCGGACCAGAAGAGTTCCGGCGTGACAAAGGCCGAAGGCTGGCGCGCTGAACGGAGTGACGATGATCACTGGGCATGACCCGGAGGTGAGGTGATGACGTGGTTCAACCGTGTCCGATCGCGACATCAGGCAGATTTCAGAACGCCCCCCGCGGCGGCAGATTCGTACGCGCGCTCCGCGATGAGCACGCCGTAGAGGCCGTCGCGAGGATCTACTGTCGGGACTCGGCCGGTGGTCACAGCTTCCGCAAAATCGCGTGCCCCAGCTGCAATCGAAGCGCGCTTCCATCCTCGAGGATCGTGAGCAACTCCGGGAATCGGCTCGCCAAGGTAATCCTTTCCGCCTCGGAACAGCACCGCTGGCGGATCGAGGAGCTGGTCGATGATGAGAGATCCTTTGCTCCCGTACACCTCGAGCCGCTCGCTCCAGGGGATCTCGGCCGTGAAGGTGAACTCGCATCTGAATAGAGCGCCCGACACGAGTGTGCCCGCCACGACGGCGTTGTCTTCGACCTGGGCCTCTCGCACGATTTGGTCGTGGAAGCCACGAACAGAGGCGAATTCACCGAGCAGCCACTTCAAGAGGTAGAACGAGTGAGGGCCTGCGTCGATGATGGCTCCCCCGCCCGAGCCGTCCGCCCGACCCTTCCAAAGCTCAGTGTTGCGTAGGCGTTGGACTTCGCTCCCGGAAATGAACGTACGAACCAGCCTTGTCTCGCCGAGCTCACCGGCTGATATCAATCTCTCGGCCGCAAGATACGCATCGACGAAGCGGGTGTTCTCGGCCACTGACAGCCTGACGCCTGTGGAATCGGCCAGCTCGATCAGCTCGAGGCATTCCTTGGATGTCAGTGCCAGTGGTTTCTCAACTAGCACGTGCTTGCCAGCTTCGAGAGCGGCGCGGACGACCGGATAGTGCAGATTGTGGGGAAGACAGACATCGACGATGCTCACGCGCGGTTCTGCGAGCAATTCCGCGTAGCGCGAGAACGCGGTCGCACCTAATTCCTCCGCCCGTGTCTTTAAAAGCTCGAGATTGACATCGCAGACGGCGGCAAGTTCCGCCGTCTGCGAGCTCTCGTAGCCCTCGATGTGGGCGGCACTGATTATCCCGAGGCCGATCAACCCGACTCCTGTGGGGTCAGTCATAGACGACCACCGACCAGGGGCAAAAAGCAGCGACCGCGGACCCGACGGCGTTGCGCAGCCATGAGATCGGTGTCGGAGCTGTCCAAGCGGCACACGGGCACGCGCTCGAGGTCGCAACGCTCTGCTTCGAACATGAGCCGGGTCATGTCAGTTCACCGACAGAGTCATCGGTTTTCCCGGCGTACGCGAAAGCGGTCATGTCGACATTCAACGATCGCCCACTCCGAGGACGTTGTTCCTGCACAATAGTGCACTCAGTGAACGATAACATACGATCTCGCCTCCGGCCCGCTCCCTGTTCAAGGGAGGGCCTCAAACTCAAAGGGACACCGAAGGAGCTAGATAGTGGCTAAGCAGACGCCGGAACCGAAGGTGGTACTCGTGACCGGAGCCGCTCGCGGGATCGGCCATGCCGTCGCAGCGTCCTTTGCCGCCGACGGTCACAGCGTTCTCGGACTTGACCTGCTCGCCGAGCAAGAACCAACCATCGGGGGCAGCTTCGAGCTTCGGGCCTGCGATGTGGCCGATGAGCAGCAGGTCAGTGCCGCGGTGAACGAATGCGCGGCCAAACAGGGCCGCATAGATGTGGTTGCGAACATCGCCGGAGTCGTCGTGGTCGGGCCACTCGACACGCTCACTTGGAAGGACTATCGACGCGCCGTCGATGTGAACCTGGGTGGGATCTTTCTTGTTTGCAAGTACGCGCTGCCGGTGATGAAGACGAGGCGCTCTGGTGTGATCGTGAACGCGGGCTCGGTATCAGCCCACGTCGGCCAGATCGACCACACGCTCTATGGCGCCACAAAGGCAGGCATCCTTGCCCTGACGCGGGCACTCGCCTGGGAGGTGGCGCCGTTCGGCATTCGGGTCGTCTCGGTCAGCCCGGGTTCTGTCGACACCGAGATGCTGCGGGAGGATTGCCGGCTCGAGTCAGCACGTACTGGTCGAGGTTTCGAGGAGATCAAGGGCGAGCGCGAAGCTGAGCAGGCTTTTCGGCGCTGGGCGGCTCCGGAGGAGATTGCCAGTGTCGTCCGTTTCGTCGCAAGCGATGGCGCTTCGTACATCACAGGTTCCGACGTGCTCGTCGACTGCGGCTGGACCTCGAAGTAGCCACCGTGACAAGGCCGCCGATACCCGCTTCGCACCCCGAGTGTTCGCCCCGCTCAGCAATCTGTCATGTCTTGCCCAGAACCCAGGTGAGTCCGCCGTAGAGGTGGTCCAGGTAAACAACGTTCTCATACGCGCTGGGGAAGTGGCCGAGCGAGGTATAAAAGACGCGCCCAGCGCCTTCCGACAGCGTCCATGCAAGCGGGAAACCGATCTCAGGTGTCCGAGCTCCGGGTCGGTTCATGTCGAGGCCCTCCGGTCGCAGGCGCAGGAGCACGCGGGCATCGGGTCGCAGCGCTCGGAACAGGTAGATCTCGTCTTCAAGTAGCCAAGGAGTGGGCAGGCGGCACGTCGCAGGGTGGTCCGGGTCTGCTACCTCAATCGTGAGCACTTGGGTCCACGGGTGGCCGTCGAAGCGAGCTCCGACGAGCTGGCCGAATTCCTCCCAGTGATGACACGAGTCTGTCGTTGAGTGGATCGCGAGTATGTGGGTCCTGCCGGCACGCACTCGTTCTAGAAGTTGACGACGTTGCCCTTGACTCCAAGGTGTCTCGCCGATCGTGAACAGCGCGAGCACGCGGCAGGCATCGAATACATCAGGAGGCAGGCTGCGCACGTCCTTGCTGTGCAAGAAGTTGAGACCTGCGAGATCGGCCATCTGAGCTAGTGCAGTCGCTGACTGGTCGAGAACGCGGTGGACACCGCCAAGGCGTGGGACACCCGCGGGACCTTCGCGCTCGTATGGCGCAACCTCGGTCACGTACAAGAGCACGTTCTCCACTTCTGGATCTCCTCCATTCTCGACAAGGGTCACACGAGACAACCGGGTAATTCGTTCGCCCACCGCCTTTCTGTGTTCGACCGGAGGCGAAACTGCACGGCGTCTCTGTGCTTCAGGTGGCCACTATGACTCAGCCGCACGAGTCTGCGTCCTCAATTTGTTGACTCAGACTCCTGTTTCTGACTGGTTAAGGACGGGCGTTACACACACGAATCGGGACGAGACCCTTGTGTCACTCGCAATTTGGTCTGTATATTCAATGGTACAGGCAACGCACAATTGTGCGCCACCAAAGGAAAGGTTTTCGACATTGACCGAGAGCCCCTGGCTGGCGCCGCTTTGCATCGGTACTCAGCTCTGCGGTGCTGCCGAGGTTGCCGACCTTGCGCCGGAGCTCGCCAGAGCCGGCTACAGGGCGCTAGAGCTTCACCCTGCCCAGCTATCGGCAATGGGCGACCGCGCATTTCGCCGCCGTCTCGTCGAATCCTTCCACTCGGCTGGGCTCAGCGTTGCTTGCGTGTTTGTTGGCGTGGCCTCGGACGCGCCATCGACGGCGCTTGTGAGCGCGCGATGTGAGATGGCGGCTGTCCTTGGAGCAGAGGTGGTATTCCTCGTGCCGGCAAGTAGAAAGAGCGCGACATTCGAGGAGCTGGCGGCGCAGGTGCGCAAGGTTTGCCGGCGCCGGTGAGGTTGGAGTCGAGGTGGCCGTGCACAATCACGCGGGCACACATGTCACGACGGCCGCGGCACAGCTCCGCTTTCTCGAGGAGGTCGACCGTCCCGAGGCCGGCATCTGTCTCGATCTCGCGCATTTGGCACTTTTCGAGGACGACGTTCCCGCTGCCATCGACCGCCTGGCTCCGTACGTCCGATACCTGCACGTGAAGGACCTGGAGGTTGGTGCGCGCGAGGCCCTCGAACGCCTGGACGGGAATTCGCTCGAGGGAGTCGCGGCCCTGAAGCCTGCGTACACCGACATTGGCGCTGGGTCGCTCGACCTCAAATCTGCGCTCCAAACACTCGCCCAGCACGGTTACCGGCGGTGGGCGACTATTGAGATCGAAACCCTGCGCCGTCCGACTTTTCTTGAACAGGCACAGGACAACGCCGAGCAGTTTGCACTGCTTCTTGCTCCGAATCAGGCGGTCAGAGCGTGAGACTCGGGCTCGTGGGCTGCGGTTGGATCGTCGAGCGCGAGCATGCGCCAGCCTTGCGCGGGGCGAAAGGCGTGGACGTGGTGGCGGTCGCCGACGTCGCCCGCGAACGCGCGCGACTGGTGGGGTCCATGTTCGGACTCGGCGAGCACGACTGCTTGGGTGATCCTCGAGCACTGATCGAGCGCAGCGACATCGATGCCGTCTCGATCGCGACGCCGCCTAACGTGCGAATGGAGCTGGTGGCGCTGGCGGCGGCGGCTGGCAAACACGTCATGTGTGAAAAGCCACTCGGTACGACTCTGGCCGCAGCAGACGAGATGATCGACTGCTGTGCACGTGCCGGGGTTCGCCTGCTCGTCTACCACAACTACCTTTACTTCCCAGAGACCAGGCTCGCCCGCAAACTTATCGCTGAAGGTGAGATCGGAGAGGTGCTCGCGACCGACATTGTGGGCTTCGGCGCTCGGCCGTGGGAGGGCACGGAGGCCTATTCGCCTGGTTGGCGACGGGTCGTCAGCCAGGCCGGTGGCGGTGCCTTGATGGACGTCGCTGTGCACGCGATCTACTTGACGGAGGCCTACCATGGTCGCCCGGTCGACGACGTCAGCGCCGAGGTGCGCTACGACAGCGGTGGCGTTGACGTCGCGGGATACTGCCGCTTCGGGCTCGGTTCGGGAATCGGCCAGCTCGGCGTCGCTTGGGGCAACGGTGGCGCTTCACTCAGCATCATGGGCACCGAAGGGTATATCTCGTTTGTCTTCGACGAGCAGATGGGTTACTACGGGGCCCCGGCGCGGGTGGTACGCCTGTTCTCCGGTTCGGGGATGTCGCGCTGCTGGTACATGCCATTTGTGCGGACGTTTTTCACCGCGGAACTTTTCGAGGACGTTGCGGCGACGATCGATGGCGATGTCGATCGCTATCCGGCTCACGGCGAAGATGGGCGCCGGGCCGTGGAGGTTGTCTTTGCCGCCTACCGGTCGGCCGTCACAAAGTCAGTGGTCAAGCTTCCGTTGCCGAGAGACGAGCTTTATAACAATGGTCTGGAGGGACTGCGATTGACGGCGTCGGGATCTTCAATGCAAACCTAGGCGCACGGGCTTGGCCGCAACAGCACTATGTAAGAGGGGGAGTCATGCAGTACGAGGAAGCCCGCGTGGAGATCGCACGCACCGGCGTCCGTCTTGAGGCAGAGGGCCTGCTCAGTACAACATCGGGCAACATCTCCAGCTGGGTCGGAGAGGGCCTGATCGCGATAACGCCGACCTCGATTCGCTACCAGGAGATCAGGCCGGAGGACGTGGTTATCACAGATCTCAACGGGCAGGTTGTTGACGGTGAGCGCAGGCCATCCTCCGAGCTTCCGTTTCACACGACGCTCTACCGTTCCCGGGCGGACATCGGAGCTGTCGTCCACACGCACTCGACATTTGCGACGGCGCTCGCGATCATGCACCGGCCAATCCCCGCTATCCACTACAACATCGCAGCCTTCGGCGTCGACGAGATCCCTCTGGTGCCTTACGCGACATTCGGCAGTGACGAGCTGGCCGCGAACATCGAGGCCATCATGAACAGTGGCACCGGCGGCGCGTTGCTTGCGAACCACGGCGCAGTGGCCGTTGCCGCTGAGTTGCAGAAGGCGGCCAAGAATGCCGCCCTCCTCGAATTCCTCGCAACCGCGTATTACCACACGTTGGTTCTCGGCGGCGGGGTCGTCCTCGCTTCGGCAGAGATCGCGCACGTAATCGAGCTGTACAAGACCAGTGGGCAGCCGCGATCAGGCCGAGCGGGCTTCGCCCCCGTCGGAGGGTAGGACAGCGCGGACATGAGCACCAAAGCTGAGCTCATCCTGACCATCGACGGGGGTGGAACGAGCGCGAAAGTCTCCGCGTATTCGGTGAGCGCCCGCTGCGCGATCGCAAGCGCAGCGGTTGAGTACACGGCTGATTACTCTGCACGCGATCTTGCGGAATTCGATCCAGCCACCTGGTGGGCCGCCATCTTGCGGGCCACGCGCGAGACGGTCGAGCGAGCGAACGCGGATCCTTCTTCTTATTTAGGAATCACATGCACGGGCATGAGAATCCCCTTCGTACTTCTTGACCGCGCGGGCGTGGATCTTGCGCCTGGGGTCTTGAACCTCGACCGCCGAGGCCATGACTACCTCGAGGTCGTTCGCGGGGCGCTTGGACCCGAGCGCCTCTACGAACTGAGCGGTCACTGGCCGAACTCAAAGTTCGGACTACCTAAGTTGCTCTGGTTCGTCGATCAGCGACCGGAGCTTTGGCGCCAAGTGCGCCACGTGCTCCAGTTTCATGACTGGCTTGTCTTCGGCCTCTCGGGTGCGCTCGTAAGTGAACCGTCCTCCGCGGCGATGAGTCAGCTCGTCGACGTTCGCGCCCGTAGCTGGGCGGACGAGTTGTTGAAGGCTGTGGGCCTCGACCGAGATCTCTTTCCAGAGATGGCAGATGCCGGCAGCCGTGCCGGCGGGCTGCTTCCAGAGGTTGCGCGAGAGACGGGACTGCTCGCCGGCACGCCCGTTCATGTCGGCGGCGGCGACAGTCACGTTTCAGCTCTGGGAGCCGGAGGTGCTCACCCCGGCGACGTCTCGATTATCGGCGGATCGACCACGCCGGTGATGCTTGTCTCCGACGAGGCGCTCCTCGACCCGGTCCACGTGCCGCTCGTCAGCCCCCATCTCAGGCGGGGTCTTTGGGCGATGGAGACGAACGCGGGTATCACTGGGGTTCTCTACACGTGGCTTAGAGATATCACAGTTCCTATCGCGCGAGAGGGGCGAACGGGTGCTGACTCGTATACCCTGCTCGACGAACTGGCCGGCTCCTCTCCTCTCGGAGCGAAGGATCTGTTGGTTACCTGCGCGAATCCCTTTTGGGGTGAAGACGTCTGGGAAAGCGTGCCCCCGATCTCAATTGTCGGGCTGACACCTGGGCACTCGCTCGGTGATGTCGCACGCGCCATCTTGGAATGCATTTGCTACGCGGTGCGGGGGAATCTGGACGCGCTCGAGGCGAGCCTCGGGTGCCCGAGTCGCCGAGTCGTCTTTACCGGCGGTACCAGCCGGAGTCCACTTGCCGCACAGATGCTCGCCGACGTGCTCGGTCGTCCCGTGTGGGTTGCAGAGGTCCGCGAACCCTCAGCGCTGGCAGGCGCGATGCTCGTTTTGGGTGAGAAGGTAACGGGAACGTCTCATCACAAGCTCTACGAGCCAGATTCCTCGCGTCACGACTCCTACAAAGTCCATGGTGAGCGTTACCGTGGCCTATTCGCGCGGCTGCAGGAGGCTTTCGCGTGACACTCGCCCTTGTCACGACCGCCTTAACTCCGCCGGCACTTGCTGCGTTCGAGAAGGACCTTGGCTGGCAGGTGATGAACTCTCATGGCCCGGAATTGCTGAACGGCGAAGGATTCGATCCTGCAGCCGTTGGAGCGCTCGTAGTCGAGTCCGAGCTCATCGACAGCGATGTGCTGGACCGCTTCCCGACGCTGAGCGTCATCGGGTGTGTACGCGGAAGTCCCGTCAACGTCGATGCCGAGGAGGCGACCAGGCGGGGCGTCGTCGTCCTCAACGCGCCGGCTCGCAATGCGGACTCGGTAGCGGACCTCGTGCTCGGACTGACGCTGAGCGTGCTTCGCCATATCGCAAGTACCCACCATCTCATCGTGTCGCGCGCTCTGACAGAAGAACGCGCCGAGGACAGACACCGCAAGGACGTCGTCTGGCGGCCAAGCGACCCAGCAGCCCCTGTGCCCTATCGGGTCTACAAAGGTCCAGAGCTCGCGACCTTGACCCTCGGTCTGCTCGGGTTCGGGGCGATTGGTCGGCGCGTGTGTTCAAGGGCGGTTGCGCTCGGGATGTCCGTGCTGGCGTACGACCCCTTCGTGCCGGAGCTCGATCTCGCCACCGCAGGAGCGGACGCTGTCGCCTTTGATGAGCTATTCGTGCGCTCGGACGTCCTGTCATTGCACGCCCCACCGCAGCAGGGCCAACCGCTTGTTGGTGAGCGTGAACTTGCGCTCATGAAGCCGACGGCCTATGTGATAAATACCGCACGCGCGAGCATCCTCGACTACCCGGCCCTGGCGCGGGCTCTTAATGAGGGGAAGCTGGCGGGAGCCGGGCTCGATGTCTTCCCGGACGAGCCGCTTTCGTCGAGCAGCCCGTTCCTCGAGATGGCGAACGTCACCCTCACCCCACATATCGCCGGTGCCTCGAGCAACGTCGTCGAGCACCATTCAGAGATCCTGCTTGCGAGCCTGCTTGCCCTCGCACAGGGGCATCCTGAAGCCGCCTATATCAGGAATCCCGAGGTCCTTGTGCGCTGGGCGGATGGAATCCCGCCGGCCTTGTCAGAGGGTCGGTCCTCACTCGGCAAATCACCGCTAAGCGCACAGCGGCTCTTGGGAAGGAGGGATGATGAGGCGAACGCCTGACGGTTGCTCGTCGCGATGGCACCACGTTCGTATCGGCCACGTCTCCCAGGACTGCGCCCCGAGGGCGCCTAAGCAGCCTTCTGCGACGAGCCGTCCCGTCGTGTCGAAAATGCTGACACGAAGTCTGCACAGACTCGACCTTCGACCAGGCGGGACGAAAGGCAAGCATCGAGTAGGTCACTCAAACCATGTCTATTGGCAAAAGACACACATCTACAAGGAGAGTGCCTGATGGACGTTCGCTCTATCGAAGGCTCAAAGCCGCTCGTGGAACACAACGGTACGGTGCCGGTCTGGTATCTCTATGGACCCCAGGAACTTCGGCAGGCGACTGAGGGCGGGTTCCTTGAGCTCGTGAACGAGTTCGAGGTCGCCGGCGGCGGCTACGTGTATCCGCACGCTCACCCGACGCACGAGTTCTACTACGTGACTTCCGGCCGTGGCGTAATGACTGTGGGGGAGGAAGACCGGGAAGTCCAGCAGGGAGACCTCGTTTACATCCCGCCAGACGTGGTTCACAGCCTTAGGCCTGTCAGCGAAAACGCGCCGATCCATTGCTTTTGTTTTGCGATCGGCGTGCAAGGCATCAGCAGTGTCGACTACTCGACTCACGAGTGAGACGGTTAGCTGCGCGTGACCTGGTGATGGTGTCCGGCTACCGGCAAGCCGGGACAATACCCGGGAGCACGAGGTCCGCGCCAAGAAGTGCTCGTCGCGCCGGACATTTTCGCCTCGGAGTTTGGGGTGGGGCGTGCCGAACAGGTCCCAACACTGCGAAAGGATAAGGATGGAACGCCAGATACCGCTGATCATCACCGCGACCCCCAATAACTGCTGGCTTCATCCAGAGGTGCCGTATCCCCGGACTCCTGAGGAAGTGGGGCGCGAGGCGCGGCTTTGTCGCGAAGCAGGGGCGTCCATCTTGCACCTGCACTCGGTGGACTGGTCGGCGGATGTCGCTGCTATCCGCGCCATGTCAGACATGATCGTCCAATGTGGGATGTCCAGCTTGCCAATTCCGGAGCGCATGGAGATCTTTCGTCTCCGCAGCGACATGATCTCCATTATCACGAGTCACCACGACGAGGCGTTCACCGATGTAGACACCCATGCGCTCCACACGCGAGAAGAGCTGGTGGACTACGCGCGGCTGTCAGCAGAGTACGGTGTCAAGCTCGAGTTCGAGACGTGGCACACGGGCTCGATCTGGAACCTCCGGTATCTGATCGACAGAAAGGTGATCGAGCCTCCCTATTTCACAAGCCTTTTCTTCGGCTGGCCGGGAGGTTCGTGGTCCCCGCCGACAGTCGAGGAGTATCTGTATCGGCGCCGCTACCTTCCCGAATCATCGATCGCCACGGTGAGCATCATGGACGAGCGCCAAATCGACATCCTGGCCGCGGCGATCCTCGCTGGTGACCATATTCGCGTCGGCACGGAGGACTACCCCTTCGACCGCCATGGCTCGGTCGCACAAGCCCACGATCTTGTAGCCGAAGCGGTCGAATTGGCGAAGGCCCTGGGCCGTCCCGTCGCGACACCAGACGCGGCGCGCGAAATCATCTTCCCGAGGTCTTAGGTCGCCGGACCACTCCAGAGCAGAGAGGTTGGAATGGGTCACCAGGAGATAAGCGTGAAGTCGAGTCCGGTGCCCTCGGGCGCGTACTCGCAAGGGATTGTCGCGGGTGGTCTGCTGTTCGTGGCGGGTGTCGGTCCCTACGATCCGGTGACGCGTGCCATCGTAGGTTCGACCGTTGAAGAGCAGACAGTTCAGACGATCGAGAACATACGAGCCATTCTCATTGGTGCAGGGCTGGCCCTCCAAGATGTGGTCAACAGCACCGTCTACCTGTCGGACATGTCCCGCGACTGGTTCGCGTTCGACAAGACC
>Ga0187875_10002154_pt1 | contig 14702 bp, 14 predicted proteins | sample June2016WEW_17_1_2_FD_132978 | JGI IMG/M metagenome (GOLD analysis project Ga0187875, IMG submission 132978) | Peatland microbial communities from SPRUCE experiment site at the Marcell Experimental Forest, Minnesota, USA - June2016WEW_17_10 | ecosystem: Environmental > Terrestrial > Soil >... | reverse complement strand
CAGGGAGTTCGAGCAACAGGGACATTTTCATACATCTCCGGTATGTCCGAGTTTGCGGTGTTCAGCTTTGTTCTGTGCTTATGGTTTTTTCTGACGTCCGTAAGTCTAAAACAACAATTACTGCTAATCAGTGGATGTGCGGCAGCAATCGGATGCGCCGTTGAATCTGGCTCTCGAGCACCGGTCGTTCTCATTACTCTCGTCATATTAAGCGGCTTGGCTTTAAACCTAACAAGAAAAAGGACAGTTTTATGTTTAGGTATGTTTGTCGTTATCGTGACTGCTATCGTATGGTTTTCACTCGATAAACAGATGGCAGAGGAATACGTGAAAAGATGGACAGTAGATCCTCAAGAAACATTGCGTAGATTCACTAATGAAGGATTGCGTGGCAATTACTGGGAAATGTTAACTAGGAATCCCATTGGGGTAGGGTTGGGACAGGGGAATGGCTACGCGGTTTTCGAGACGTCAAGGTCAAACAGAGTCGTAGGAGCGAATGTTTATGACGACAGTGCTAGTATAGCGATTTATGAAAGTGGGTTGCTTGGATTACTAGCGTTCTATTTGGCTCCAAGTGTTTTGGGTTGGCAATTAACTTTGGGACTTATGGATCAATCTTCAGCGGTGCGGTCGTTGGCTGTGTCGTTTGGTTTGGTTTCAGTTGTGGGGTTAATCGCTGGCGTGTGGCATGACCACAATGCGGCAGCGTTTACTTGGCTTCAAATAGGAATCTGGTTTCATTTTGTTAATAAGGTATCGGTAGAACGACATCGGCGCTTGAGTATTTGCTAACAATATGCTAGATTTATAACATAATACTCTTGTAGTTAGGTGTGTACCTCGATTTAACCACGATAGCAGTAGTGTTGCGGTGTCACAATTCAAGTAGTTTCAATTAGGCAAAAAGTTACGAAAATGATCGATGTGATTCAGCGAAGTGTCTATGAAAATTGTCGTTAGTCATCCGTTCGGGAATCCAAATGTTTATCATGCGACTTTAGCGTTTTATGAAAGATCAATATTGTCGCAATTTCACACATGTTTGTTTGCTCCGTTAGGCACCAGCTATAGGGCCTTTGCAGCACTTGGGGGCGCTTCAATTGAGCTTCACCCCTGTAGAGAGGTCTTTAGGTTAGTTCTGAACAAGTCTCCCATTGCAGCTTTGAGCGGTCGGCGACAAAGTTGTGTTGATTGGGTCGCGCGCGGTCTGGATCTCGCGGTCGCAAAATGCATCGATCATGACGTCAATGCTGTGTATTGTTATGAGGATTCTGCCTTTGAAACATTTCAGATCGCTGAAAGTTGTGGAGCACAAAAGTTTTATGAGTTGCCCATTGGATATTACGAGGAGGCAAGGGCAGTGGCAGACGAGGAAGTGAAAAGGGAGAAGGCATTGCGGAGGTGCTTCATCAGTCTTCATGAGCCTCAAGAGAAGATAGTTAGGAAGAGATTTGAAGTCCTTTCTGCCGATCATATTGTGTGCGCTAGCACTTATTGTTACAGCACATTGAGAAAACACGTCGATGTGCCCGGAAGGGTTTCTGTCTTGCCATACGGTTGTAATTGCAGTAGTATTCCTCGGCCTTGGTCTGCGAGCGTTTTCCGTGGCCCGCTTAAACTGGTATTTGTGGGGCGACTCGAACCAAGAAAAGGATTGCACTATCTTTTTGAGGCGCTAGAGAGTCTTGCACCCGGGTGTTTCATGTTGACGCTGGCGGGCAGGTGGGTACCAGGGTACAGAGAGTGGTTGCTGGGGCGGTACCGCGTAGAATTTAAGGAACTTGGGCAAATTAGCCGGTCTCAGGCCTTGGAGGTAATGGGGCAAAGTGACCTTTTGGTGTTTCCGTCACTTTTCGAAGGATTTGGTTTGGTTTTGCTGGAGGCGATGGGGTGTGGGATACCGATATTGGCTAGCGAGCGGACAGGCGCACCGGATATTATAAGGGACAAACGGGAGGGCTTTTTGGTAAGAGCCGGCTGTAGCGAGGACATCGCAAGAGTTCTTTGGCACGTTCTGGATGAAAGAAAAGAGTTGGCTGAAATGGGCAGAGAGGCCCATAGAAGGGCTATGTCGCTGAGCTGGAGTGAGTATCGACGACGATTAAGTGCTCTAGTTACAACTGCTGTCCAGTGCGCTTAGTAGCGGAGCGCTCTGCGCTGCGGAAGGAGTATTTAGTATGCCGGCTTGTCTGATAAAAGTAATTGAAGTTGCTGCGCCTTGGGAACCGATATTTGTCTGCAGAGTTCTGTGCCATGCGCATGTTGTATTGTCACAATATGTGGCGCTAAAGTGAAGCCTTTAGCTCTTAGCAGTAATGAAAAAGGTTGACTTTTGACAAAACGAGTAGTCCTGCTTGGTCCTGATCCCGGGAATGGTAGTTACAGTACATATAATTATTTTCGTGTTTGCGCTGAGGAGCTTGCGCAATCGGTAAAAAATATTAGGGTTGACGCGTTGTGCCCGAAGGTTGTGGATATTGCGGGGCTGAAGGTTGGTCCGCGTGCTCAAGTTTGGACTAGAAACTATATCGGATGGCCGCTACGGCTAAGCAGAGTAAAGGCCGAGGCGTACCATATAGTAGATCAGGGGTTGGCGTGGTACGGGTATGTGCTGCCGCTGGGCGCGCGGCTTATCACAGTACACGATTTACTAAATTATCTGACGTATCTTGGTAAGCTTCCATTTACACCTCTCTCGTGGAAGCGGACGCTGGTTGTGCTGGAGTGTGTGGCAGAAATCAAAAAGGCTGATCACTTGTTTGCGATTTCAGATTTTACCGCATCGGTACTTATGAAGTATCTCGACCTACAGGCTCGGAAGATAACGATAACGCCAAACTGTGCTGACGCAAGGTTTAGACCCTACTCTGCTACTGAAAGGGCGGCGGCGAGGGCAAAACTATTTGGGAATTGTGAATACGCCATTGTTTGTGTAGGCAGCAATGCCGAGTGCAAGAATCGGTTAGGTACTCTTAGGGTGTTCAATTTATTAAGAAAGCGCGTAAAGAGTGTGCAACTGCATATTGTTGGAGGCAGAGCCTCGGCAATGGAGGCAGCGTTTATCAAGGAGAGTGGTCTCATGAAATCTGTACAGTATTGGGGTCTGTTACCCGTGGAAGAGTTAGTGTCTTTTTATAATGGTGCTGACGCGTTGCTTGTTACATCTACATATGAAGGCTTTGGTCTTCCGCCATTGGAAGCAATGCAGTGCGGATGTCCGGTCGTCAGCACAACCTGTGCTTCCCTGAGGGAAGTGGTCGGTACGGCTGCGCTGACGGTCGATAACCCGCTAGAGGTTGAAACGATGGCCCAGTATCTTGTGGAAGTTGTGAGAGATGGAACGCTCCGCCTAAATCTTAGAAGTCTTGGTTTACGCCAAGCTTCGAAATTCACAATAGATAGGAGCATGCAGGGTATAGTGGATACTTACCAAAGGCTTCTGGTGTGAGAGTATTGCACATACTTCCCTCGCTCGATCAAAGATCTGGCGGCCCGCTTCGCTCTGTGCTGAGTCTTTCATTCCTTGGACAGTCCTACGGGTTGGAGAGCGAGGTTGTCGGCGTAGGAGAATTCAACGTCCAGGATAATCCACTTCAGGATTCACTGATTCATTCTTGTGGGGGTGAGTGGCCGCGGTCATACTCGTATTCCCCGCTTCTTCGGAGTTGGTTGGAAAGAGATGTCAAGAGATTTGATGGCGTTGTCATACACGGTATGTGGTCATATCCGAGTTTGGCGGCAGCTCAGGAGTGCATTCGATGCGGTGTCCCGTACGCTTGCTTCCCACACGGAATGTTAGAGCCGTGGGCAGTGAGCAGTCAAGGTTGGTGGAAATCTCTCAAAAAGCATGTTTATTGGCATTTGGTTGAGAAAAGGGTTTTTTATAGCGCCGAAGCGGCACTTTTTGCAACAAGGAGAGAGTGTGAGCTGTCGGGATTAGCTTTTCCATTAGAATGTCTGAGCGCCGTTTTGCCACCATTTGGAGTTGATACCACGGATGAGATTTTGACCAATCCACCAAGTGATAGGATTCTGAAGGCAACTGTTGACAAATATGTCTTATTTCTAGGGCGTATTCATCCGAAGAAAAACCTAATGTTCTTGCTTGAAGCGTGGGCCCAAGCAAAGATTCAGGAGGGGTGGCAATTGGTTGTTGCTGGGCCAAGTGAACACGGGTATTTGGCGGAATTGGAGCGTCTGGCGAAGTTCCTTAAGATAGATAAGGATGTGACCTTCTTGGAGTTTGTCTTTGGGGATGATAAGCAATACTTACTGCAGAATGCACAATGGCTCGTGTTGCCATCAAAACAGGAAAACTTTGGAATTGTAGTCTTAGAAGCTTTACAATGTGGTTGTCCTGTGGCAATTTCTGATCAAGTGTTTTTGGCGGATGAACTGCGAGGTTGTACAGTAACATTGAAGTTGCAGATGGCTGATTGGATTATATTTTTGTGTGACAAGATGGGGGATCAAGCATATCGCTGCAATTGCATAAAGAGGGGTCGTGAAGTATTATGTTGTAATTATAATATTAAAACTGTTGCCAAGCTATGGGTTAGTGCATTAACGTCCCTTTTTCGGCAGAGGCGGGCGCCTTTAAGTTGTTAAGAGGACAGGCGGTGGAGTAATAAACTTACTTGGGAGCGAAGTACTCATTGGTATCGGTTTTACAAATGCGGCGTGTTGTATTGTGGGGATGTGTTTAGAGTATCCTTAAGTTAACCGTGTTAGAGTTTTCAAAATGGTTGGACGTCAGGCCAGATGATTTCATGTAAAAGACCAGCGGACGGGAGCGGACGTGGAGATGAAGTGAACGAGTTCAATAAGATCATGGATCGGGATCGGGTCCAGCGGAAGGGAGGGATTGGCGAGGGACGACGATGAAGAGCAGAGGTAAGGTGGATTTGTCTGGGTTCCGCCAGGGGACATTTGTGCGCGGGCGGCCGCGGTGGGTAGAAGCTGCATGGCTTTGTTTTCAGGCTTTGCTGTTTGGCACCTGGCTGCCAGGTACGTGCTGGCGTGTGGGATTACTTCGGCTGTTCGGTGCTCGCATTGGCTTCGGGGTAGTCATCAAACCATGGACTCGGGTTAAGTTTCCGTGGCTTCTGCAGATTGGAAATCACTCCTGGATAGGGGAAAGCGTTTGGCTCGACGACCTAGGGCAGATTTCTATCGGGTCGAATTGTTGCATATCACAAGGCGCATACCTTTGTACGGGGAACCATGACTGGGAAGATCCGAATTTCAGGCTTATTGTGGGGCCCATTGTTCTGTGCGATGGATCATGGGTAGGGGCGCAAGCTATGGTCTGTCCTGGCGTTACCATCGGTGAGCATGCCGTGGCCGCGGCGGGCAGTGTGGTCACTAAGGATATACCCGCGTTCGAAATCCACGCGGGCAACCCTGCAAAGCTCATGAGAAATCGGGTTTTGGGCTCGTTGTCAAGCTCGTCAGATTGATTCGAACTTCGGTGTAGTTCGATCTTGCTGGGGAATGCTGACTCATGGCACTAGTTGGTTTATGGGTTCTCCATGGGCTTGAGGGTTTATTGAAAGAGTATCGCAAGCATCCGGACGGATCCCCCCAGGTGTTGTAACCAGTTGATGTGATAGTGTGAGAAGCACGCGCCAACACCAACCCATAGAGCTATAAGCGATGTTTCGGAAATCTCCTATAATGCGTTTGATCGGAATCTGTGAATTTAGCGATTGTAGACCGACCGGCGTGGCGGTCCGCGCTGCCTAGAAGTTGACAGATTGCCAGAAGCACTCGTCTTTTATCATTATCTGCATCCGGATGACGTGGCGGGTGCAGTTCAAATGAGCGAGCTGTGCGCCGGTCTAGTCGAGCGAGGCTGGAATGTCACGGCCATGCCGTGCAACCGCGGTTGCCGGGATGAATCGAAGTGTTATCCAGCAAGGCTTATCTGGAACGGGGTGAAGTTCGAACGTGTTTGGCGCCCGACTTTGCGGCAGGCTTGCATGCCGGGGCGGCTTATGAACGCAGGCTGGATGATAGCGCGTTGGAGCTTTGTTGCATTCAATCTTGAACGGCAGCCGGATGTCGTAGTGATCGGCACTGACCCTGTGCTGAGCATTCTTGTAGCGCTAGTTTGGCGCACCTTCAGACCTGGAACGAAAATTGTCACGTGGTGTTTCGACCTGTACCCCGAGGCTGCTTATGCCCAAGGTGTTCTGCGGCCGAGCAGCGTCTGGGCAGGCCTGTTGCGTCGCGTGCTCATCCGGGCCTATGCATCGTGCGACCTGATCGTGGACATTGGCTCGTGTATGCGTTCACTCCTGAATTCGTACCGGGCGCCAGCCCTGCACACAACTCTGGTCCCGTGGGCGCTGTACGAGCCAGCCGCGTTTCTTGCGCTGCGACCGGCCGAGCGCTCAGCAATCTTCGGCACGGCACGGCTCGCCCTCTTGTATTCGGGCAATTTTGGACGCGCTCATAGTCTGGATGATCTTCTCGACCTGGCGCGCAGGTTGCGCGGCAGTGGCGTTCACCTTACATTCAGTATTCGGGGCAACCGCGCGCACTCAGTTCGAGCCGCGATCACTGCCGAGGATGTGAATATCAGCTTCGTCGATTTCGCACCGTGCGCCGCTTTGGAATCCCGACTGGCAGCGGCGGATATTCACGTCGTGACATTGCGCGAGGAATGGACCGGTACTGTCGTTCCATCCAAATTCTTCGGCGCGCTGGCCGCCGGGCGGCCTGTCCTTTTTTGCGGGAGCCCGCGATCTGCTATCGCGATTTGCATCCAACAATACGGATTAGGCTGGGTTCTTTCCCCCGGAAATGCGGCGAAGATTGCCGAAACTCTCATTGAATTACTCGAAAGCCCTGGAGAATTAGACCGAATTAAAGAGCATTGCTTCCGCATATATCGGGAGAAATTTGCGAAAGTGCTCACTCTCGACCGTTGGGATGATCAGCTACGCCAGTTGCTTGCCGGAAAACACCCCCGCCTGCCTGAGAATTCTGCAGTTTCGACGACCGGCGTCCTCTGACTCGTGAGCCGGATTTGGGCTTCGGACGAGTTCTCAACCCGTCGATCTGATTTCCGGCCACATTCGATCATGCCTGCTTGATGATTGGTGCTGGTTGCATTCCCGGCAAGCAAGCTTGCACCTGCGGGGCCGCACTTTGGTAGCGCTCGCGCAAACGCGTTCGGATGAGCGCGAGAAATCGCCGGCCATTCGTAAAATGAACCTGGGCCCTTTGTTGTTGCATAAGCTCCTCCCGATTTTCGTGGCGCCGCTCGGCGTCGTCGTTTTCTTCCTTCTTGTCGGCTTGCGTCGTCCTCGAAGATGGCCCCTCGCGGCCGCCCTGGCGGCATTGTGGGCCTTCGGTGCGCCCTGCGTCGCGGATGCTTTTCTCTGGACTTTGGAAAGCCGTTATCCGCCGGTGGATAACGCCCGCTGCGTCCCGGCGGATGCCATCGTCGTGCTCGGTGGCATTCTCCGCTTCCCCGAGTCCACGATTGCGCCCTTCGAGTGGAGTGATTGCGCCAATCGTTTTGAGAAAGGTGTCGACCTTCTCGCGGCCGGCAAGGCGCGCTATCTCGTGTTCACCGGCGCCAAATTCACCGATGCCCCAGCCGTACCTTCGGAAGGGGAGATGCTGCGCCAGATCGAACGACGCAGGGGTGTGCCCGACGCCGCAATCCTGGTCACGGAGCGCGTCGTCAACACCGCGACGGAAGCGCGAGTTGTGCGGAAACTCGCCCGCGAGCGCGGCTGGCGGCGCATCCTGCTGGTCTCCTCCGCCTACCACCTGCCGCGGGCCATGATGCTTTTCAACCGCGGCGGCCTCGAAGTCGTCCCCGTGCCTTCAAACTTCCGCGTCGTCGGCATGAGCAGTTGGCAGGATCGGTTTTCGCTCACGCGCTTCTTGCCGCAAGGTGAAGGACTCCTCACGTCCGACACCGCCGCCCGCGAATACCTGGGGATGTGTTTCTACTGGGCCCGTGGGTTGTTCGTAAGTGATTAAACCCGCCTCGGAGGAGACACCTGGCGTGATCTGCGCTGGCCACTGCGCCGTCGTTTGGATCATGGTTCGAGCAGGCTTCGACCCAGCGGCAAGCAGCGTGAATCCGACTCCGCCAGCATCCCCGTTGGCAGAGATAAGTTGCTACCTCGCCGGCGTGGATCTTGATCGTAGCCGCAAGTCAGACTAGAATCAGATCTGGAAGGGTTGATTCTCGGGAGGACGACCATGAGACATTTGGCCCTGGCAGTGTGGATGGTGCTCGCGCCCGCGGCCTTTGCGGCTCAACAAGGCGCCTGGTCGGAGAGCGGCAAGCCCCTGAGTCTGCCAGCCACGGTCGGCAATCCGTCGGGTGCCGGGCCCTTGACCCTCACCTATACCGACCTCAGCGGCAAGACTTCGACCATCACCCTTTCGCCCGGCGCAAAGGTGTCCATCGCGTGGGACGCCAAGAACGCTAAGCCTACGGTTCGGGTCCTCGATGGCCGGCTCGACTGGGATCTGAATTCGGTGAATGCGGTCGAATTCTCCGCTCCCCGCCAGACCGTCACCGTGAATAACACGGTCGGCTATGTCATCGTCGAGTCTTCCAAGAAACTCGGTGGCGCGGGCGTCGTCTTCATCGTGGGCGGCACCGCCGGCGTGATTATCGGCACCTACTTCGGTCTCCAGTCGGAGACGCCAGTCAGCCCGCATCAGTGATCGGGCCGTCCTGACCATACTCTTCGGGCGGCCATCGGAGCGGCCGCAAACACAGCAGCATGTGGGTCACGTGGCCCGTGGTGTGCCTGGCCCGCAATTCTCATGGCGGTATAGCCCTCTCTCTTGCAATGGGCCGCTAGAACCGGGGACTGACGTCTCTCTCTTAAGCGCGCACAACCCTTCTCTAATCACGCACTGCATCCGCTGCGCCGTGTGGACGCCAGCCGTTTGTCCCCGAGCCTCCGTTCGAGCACACTCGCTGGCGCCCTTTCAGGAATGCGCGCCAGCCAGTCCGTTGGGGATCCACAGCCCTCCCGCCGCTCCCCGCCTGGCCGGTCTCTCCGCTCCATTCTGATAAGGTGACACTGTGCGCTGGCTCGTCCTTGCGTCGCTCACCGCGGCGCTGGCAACAGGAATCGTTTTGAAAGGCGGCGTCTGGCCGCGTCAGTGGGACTGGTCGGTGCTGGTCATCGCGCTCGCCGCCGTCGCGCTGTGGCTGTTGTCCGACCAGCGCCACCACGCTCCCGTGGATCGCTGGACCACACTCCTGATCGCCGCCTTCGCCGGCTGGTGCGCCCTCCAGTTGGTGCCCCTGCCGGTCTGGCTCGTCGCATTTCTGAGCCCCACGCGCGCCGCTCTGGCCCGCGCCGCAGGTCCCATCGGTTGGATCCCGCTCTCCATCGCGCCGGCGCATACCTTTGAATGCCTGCTCAATGTCGGAGCGGGCGTAGTCACTCTGCTCGTGGCCCGCGATCTAGCCTGGTACTGGCGCTCGCGCCCGTGGATTCCGGCCGCGCCGCTGCTCGCCTTGGCTGGGCTGGAAGGAATGCTGGGCCTTGTTCAGTTCTATCTCCAGCGCATGAACCAGACGGCCCAGCCCTGGTCCACCGGGACCTTCGTCAATCGCAATCACTTCGCCGGGTTTTTGGAAATGGTTCTGCCGCTCGCCGTCGCGGCGGCGGCCGCGGCCTGGCGGGCCGGCGTAACGCGCCATTCGCGCCCCGCGGCGCCGGCGGTGAAGGCCAGCGCCTTGCTCGCTCTGGCCGCGCTGCTGCTCGCCGCCATCGTCGCTTCGCAATCCAGGATGGGCTTCGTCGCCGCCCTCGGCGGCTTGCTGGTGACGGGCCTGCTGGCCGCCGGAGCCACCGAGCAGCGCATGTACGGTCCCGCCCGCCGCTGGCGCTGGATCATTCCCGCCGTGACCGTCGTCTTAGGCGTGGCGCTGCTGTTCATTCTGCTCCCGACGCGCGAACTCGTCGAGCGCTTCGCCGCCATGGCTGGCACCGGCGACGCCAACGGCGAAGTGCGCTCGCAGATCTGGCGCGAGACCCTCCCTCTGGTGCGCTCCTACCCGCTCACCGGTTGCGGCCTGGGCACCTTCGAGAGCGCATTCCTCAGGTACAAGCACGTGGCTCCGATGTTTATCGTCGACTACGCCCACAACGACTATCTGCAGACCCTGGCCGAGCTCGGCATCGTCGGCTTCGCCCTCGGCCTGGCCCTGGTCTGGCGCATCATGACCCGCGTCGTGCGCCTGGCGCTGTTCCATCAGGAATCCCCCGGCTGGGAATTTGCGCTCGGGCTTGCCGGCGGGATCGCCGCGCTGCTGCTCCACAGCCTGACCGACTTCAACCTCTATATCCCGGCCAACGCCATGACCCTGGCCTGGATCTGCGGCCTCGCCGCCGGCCCCGCCCTCGGCGCCGATTGAGAGAGACACCACCGGGTCATCGAGGTCCGGTTTACGCGGCGCATGGTGGCACTCGCGAACAAGTTTGGGCGCGAGTGCGTCGCACAGGCGAACGGAATTCCTAGACAGACTTGCAGCGCGCCGCGAGGAGGCCTGTGGCCTCGCTTATGTCGATGTCCGCGATGAGCAATCCTCGCTTGCCGTAGGGCTGGTAGCAGAGCAGCGTCCCGTCGGGCCGCACAACTGCTGAGGTCGTCGGCGACCCATCGCTCGCGCAGTTCACGGTTGCGAAAAAGCACGTGTTCTCGGCGGCGCGGCACAAGGCAGCCTTCTCATGGAACGAGTTCGAGGGATCGGCGAATGTCGTGGGCCGGTAACTGCCCGGCTCGGCTACGTGGAAATGAGGATGGAATACGATCTGTGCGCCACGCCGGGCGGCCCACCGGACCGTTTCCGGATAGCGCCACCCTTCATGGCAAATGACGATCCCGAATGTCAGCGGGCCGCATTCGAACACGCGCCTCCCTGAGCCCGGCGAATAGATGCCATCCTCGCTGGGGTCGAGCTGCACTTTGTCTTGGAAGCCGGCGATGGTTCCATCTCGATTGATGACCAGGGCCGAGATCAGCAGCGCCTCGCCGACGACGCGTTCGGTGCCCAGAACAACCGCGAGATTCGCTTTCGCGGCGGCCGCTGCAACCACGGACCACGCGTGTTCGAGGAACACTGGATCGGGAGGCGGCACTTGCTTGCCCAGTCCTCGGTAGCCGGGGATAAAGCATTCCGGAAAGCAGATCAGGTCGGCGCGCTCGATGGACGCTTGAGCAATGGCTTGTTCGGCCAACGCGATCGACTCCTCGGGAGTCGCCGGGTATTGGATATTGGCGAGTGCGATTCGAAACATGCTCATTCCGCATCCCTATTTTGTCGCTCGCGCGATTCTCACACTCGCATTCAGCCGGCAGGTGGCAATCATTCGTGAATAGCGTTTATATCGCCCGGCCGCCCAATCATCTCAGCGCCATAGTAACAGGTAAGATTTTCTGGTCGCGCCGCCATCCAACCGGTAGCAACTCCCGGGCGAAACAGTTTATTTTCGTAAACCAGCCACAACTCGTTGATCCTGGGTGCGGCCGCACTTCGGCCAACATCGTGCACTTAGGTCGAGTAGAGGGAAACCAGATGAGTACGACAAATGAGTTCAACACCAATACGCAAGAAAGAATTTCGCGGCACAGTTCGTGGGTGCCTGTTCTCGGAGTGGCCCTGCTGTTAGTGGCGGGCTTCGCTTTCTTTGAGTTCACTCAAATCCAAGGTCTGTCCGGTCACTTGGCAACGACACAACGACAGGTGGCAGATCTGAAGACGGGCGCTGAGCAGAATGCCACCCTGCAGCGCCAGAGTCTGGACGAGCTGCGCTCTGCAATGAATGTGCAACAGACCGAAACCGGCGTGGCGCTAACCCAGACGCAGCAGGCGGCGCAGCACAAGGCCGAAGCCATCGCCGCCCGGATCCGGAAAGAAGAGTCGGCGCACAACGCCGTTATCGACGCCCAATTGAATCAGGTTAAAGAGTCGGCTGACCAGACTTCCAGCAAGCTGGACGGCGTCCGCGGCGATGTCTCATCCGTTCGCGATGACGTCGCTTCGGCCAAGACTGACATCGCCAAATCCGTCGGCGATTTGCAGATGGTGCGCGGCGACATGGGTGTCATGAGTGGGCTCATTGCAACCAATGGGACCGAAATCGACATGCTGCGTAAACTGGGCGATCGCACGATTTCCGAGTTCACGTTGTCCCGCAGCGACGGCATGGTGAAGGTGGGCGACATCCAGTTGCGCCTCGTGCGCACGGTGCCGAAGCACAACCTGTATTCGCTACTTGTCAACGCCGACGACAAGATAATCGAGAAGCACAACAAGAACACCAACGAACCGGTGCAGTTCTACGTCACATCGAAGGCGCACCAACCCTACGAGATCGTAGTCAACGAAGTATCGAAGGAGACGGTCAAGGGCTACCTGGCAGCCCCGAAGGTGCAAACCGCGCGCAAATAGTGCGCCCGTCGGTTGAAGCAGCGCGCGGCCCACAAGATTTATTTGTGGACCGCGCGTTCATTTTTTCTCTAACCCTGTTCGACATTCCCACGTCTCCCGCACAGCACAAGCCGGACTGGCCAAGTGATTGGCCGGCCTGCTCTGGCGGTGGGTAACTCACACCCGAGTCTTGAAAGTCATGCAAGAGGCAAATGGGTCACAGGCTGCCCGTTTGCCTCATGCCTATTCCCTTCCACCTTCCCCCCTTTCCCGAGCATCTGAAGCAGTTGCCGCGAGTGCGTCCGCGGAACGCTTGGAAGTGTTCGTTAGAGTCGGCTCAGGAGGGGCAAACCAGTAAGGGGTTACTGATTTTCGTCCGTGAGCCAATGATTCCAAAGGGGCATGGCAGTAAGGCCTTACCATCTTCCACGAGCGCAAGGGCGCAAACGAGTAAGACGCCGACCGTCAAGACGAATACGGATGAGGTCCTGAGTTTGGGAACCCGGAGCGGCCGCAAGCAGGCGTTTGCCGGGCTGGCCGGGCGGCGGGAGCACGAACAGGAAAACGGGGAAACGGGACCTCACATACGCTTTCCCCCTTTCCACCACGACGGGCGAGCCGATCCCCGGTGGATAGAAACCTCGGAAACCGTGTACAATATCCGTGGGTTCTATCCAATGCCGGTTTCTGACGCGGGTCTGGTCAAGGCACGCCGGGCGTTCACCAAACACAGAGGAATGCTGCGCACCAGCGACGCCATCCGCCTCGGCGTTCACCCTCGGACGCTGTACACTCTTCGGGACCGCGGCGAGATCGAACAAGTGGGCCGCGGCCTCTACCGGCTTTCCACCGCCCCACCGCTCACGAGCCCCGACCTGGTCTCCGTCGCAATCCGGATACCGCGTGCGGTCATCTGCCTGATCTCCGCTCTGGCGCATCACGGTCTTACGACGCAGGTCCCGCATGCGGTGGATGTTGCGCTGCCCAGCCACGCTCAAGTTCCCACGATCGACGGCATTCCACTGCGCGTGTTCTGGTACTCCGAACCGTCCTTCAGCGGCGGCATGGAAGTCATCTCGGTTGACCAGGTTCCCGTGCGAGTGTATTCGGCGGAAAAAACCATCGCCGACTGCTTCAAATACCGCAACAAGATCGGGCTCGACGTTGCCATCGAAGCCCTGCGGACCTATCGCGAACGGACGCGGAAGCCGGATTCTCAGGCCCTATCCAGGTTTGCGCAGATGGACCGTGTCGAAAAAGTGATGCGTCCGTACCTGGAAGCGACGCTGTGAGCGGCCACGAGCAGGCCTTCGCCGCGCTGGCCGGGCGTCTGCGTCATTACGCCTAGGTGCCGAGGAGGTGGGGTCCCAAGGGTCCGGCAGGTGTTCGTCTGGCTGAGGCGGGCGGACAGTGTGTCCGCGCAGAGGATCGCATCTGCGGAAAGCCAACTACGCGACAATGTGTATTCAAGGCAGGGCTCAAGGTATTGATGTTGGACGAGATATACGATCAAACGCTTCAGATCATGGAGGAGTGGCACAGAGCGTTGGCGGCACGGGTGCGTCACCCGAGAGCCATGGTTTATGGCAATGGCATTGTCTTGCGGTACGAAGAGCGCGGTGTGGGTCAGGCGCTTATCCAGAAACTGGCGCGAGTCATAAGTGGCCTGCATGCAGCGAGCTTGCTCTTGGCGCATGGATTCTTTCAAGAACAAGGTGCATTGCAGCGGATGCTTGATGAGTTTAACGAGGACATCCTCTTTCTCGCTTACGGTGTCTTGTATGACGACAAGACGGACCTACATCGGGCGTACTTGGCAGCATTTTTCCAGGAGGAGTTCGATGATCCTGCCAGCGCGATCAAGTCCACTCAAAGGCGCCCAATGGTGCTTCGCAGGAAGATCAGGGCCTACATCGCGAGAATTCAAGCCCACAGCCTTGATCCCAGCCGCGGCGCAGAACTAATGCGCACAGTCGCCCATATTTATTCGGGTTTCGTCCACGGGGCATCGCCCCACATCATGGAAATGTATTATGGAGACCCGCCGCATTTTCATGTTCGCGGAATGCTTGAAACGACTCTCGCCAGTTCTCACCGCGAAGACTTATGGAACTACTTCTACAGAGGTATCTGTTCATTCGTTGTTTCTGCGAAAGCATTCGGTGACGAGGCTCTCTGTCAACGCGTTCTCGAGTACGTGAGGAGTTTTGCGCGTGCGCATGGAGAGGACTACACTCATCCACCAAACGAGTTCAAAACGTAACGTTGGGTT
>Ga0187875_10002149_pt1 | contig 14707 bp, 19 predicted proteins | sample June2016WEW_17_1_2_FD_132978 | JGI IMG/M metagenome (GOLD analysis project Ga0187875, IMG submission 132978) | Peatland microbial communities from SPRUCE experiment site at the Marcell Experimental Forest, Minnesota, USA - June2016WEW_17_10 | ecosystem: Environmental > Terrestrial > Soil >... | reverse complement strand
CGTGGCCATGGTGTTCCGCCATAAGTTACCCTCGTCGGCGGGTTTCCCATCGGTTGGCCGGCCCGGGCGCGGCGGGGCCGCCGATGCGCGCGATCCCGGGGGCACGGTGATGATGGACTGTTTCCGGGTTCGAGAGGCGCGACCCGATGCGGCGGTCGAGGAGGCGGTGTGCCGGACCGAGGGGGCGTACCGGGACGGGGGATTATTCGGAAAGTGCCTGGTTCGTCTCTCGGAGACGGCGGCTCATCTCTTCGAGGATGCCCCGGAGCACCTTGGGTTCCCCTTCCGCAAAGCCCCAGAACTCCCACTTGGAAAGGACGGCGACCTTCGAGGGCTCGGTGGCCACGACGTCGGCGGAGCGCGGTAGGTCGTCAAAGAGAGTCAACTCCCCAAAGAATTGGCCCGCACCGAGTTTAGCAAGCTTCCGACCCCCGCGACGGACCTCGGCGGTACCGTCCAGGACCAGAAACAGGCCGACTCCACCCTCGCCGCGCTTGACGATGGTCTCCCCCTCATTGTAGGCGACGATCTTCACCCATCCGGCAAGGTTCTTCAGCTGCCGCTGAGAGAGGCTTCCAAGGATCGAGACTTGGCCGAGTCGTTCCGCGATCTGGCTCGTCGGAAACTCCACGGATTTCGGCACGGGCGGCGGGACCCACTTCCGGGATTAATACGTATCTCCACCCGTTTCTTGTCGGCGGAGTGATGGACACCGTCGCGGGGGTGGCCGACCGTTCCGGGGCCTTCGGGAGCGGGGCCGGCCCGGTGAACCGGGCCGGGAAGGGGTTGGAGGGGTCCGGGAAACTACGGGCCGCCTAGGCCTGGGTCGGGGGCGTGGCGCCGCGAGTGTGGGTGCTCGTGGTGGTTTCCGTATGGGTCGTGACGACCGGGTTTGGCGGGCGGAGCATCCGGTTCATCGCCGACGGGTTACCGTAGGCACGGAACAGGGAGATCTTGCCGTCCTCGTTAACGACCACGCGGGTCAGTTGCTCCTGGTTGAGCTTCTTGTTCGTGGGGACGACGGCCTTGCCGTCCTTGGTCGTGTAGGGGCCCGTGTGGGTCGCGTGGACCGAGTTGACCACAACGGCTTCGTGACCGGAAACGAGGACCTCTCGCACGTCCATCGACCAGTCCGGGAACGCCGTGAGGGCGCTCGTCACGTAGGTCCGGATGGCTTCCTTCCCCACCACAGGGGCGTCGAGGTTTGGAACTTGGAACGTCGCGTTCTCCGCGTAATGTTCCACGATCTTGTCGACATTCCGGGTGTTCACATCGGCGAAAATCTGGCGGGCGTTCTGCTCAGTTAGCTGCGTCATGCTTCACTTCACCTATATAACGGCCGCCGAAGGGTATAAGTAAGACTACCCCCGAGCTGGACCTCGTCACGGGGGGGGGTCGGTGGACCGGCCGCCCTTCCCGGGTGGTGGGCAAATCCCGAGGGAGGGCGGGTCGGGAGGATTTCGCCGCGCGGCCGATGCGTCCGCGGATCTGACCCAATCCGGGAAAGCCGTTTTCTGAAGGCCGCCCTCTCGCCCGCGGCGAGCGGTTTTCGTGGGTCATGGCCGATTCCTCAGCCCGTTGGGTCCTGCTCGTCGTCGTGCTCGGTACCCTGATGGCCTCGGTGGACACGACGATCGTCCTCCTGGCCTTCCCCACCATCGCAGGGGACCTGCACGCTCCGCTCTCCACGGTCATTTGGACGATCCTCATCTACCTCCTGCTCACGGCCGTCCTGACCACCCAAATGGGTCGGATCGGCGACCTGTTCGGGCGGAGCCGGATCTACAACCTCGGGTTCGTCATCTTCACGGCGGGCTCGGCACTGTGTGGTCTCGCCCCGAGCGCGATCAGCCTGGTCGGGGCCCGAGCGATCCAAGCGGTCGGTGGCGCGTTTCTGGTGGCAACCGGAACGGCGATCGTTGCCGACCGATTCCCGCCCCAAGACCGGGGCCGGGCGTTCGGATACACCACGATGGGATGGTCGGTGGGCGCCACCCTCGGAATCGTCCTGGGCGGACTGCTGACGACCTTCGTCGGGTGGAGGTATATTTTCTTCATCAACCTCCCGATCGGGGCGGTCGCGATCGCGCTGGGGCTGAGGTACCTCGGACAGAGCCCCCGAACGAGGGCCGGGCTCGACGCCCTCGGGATGCTGTTGTTTGCCGCGGCCCTATCGCTGATCACGTACGGCGCGACGGACTTCGCGTCGTACGGCGCCGACGCCTGGAACGAGGTGCTCATTGGAGCCGGGGGTGTGCTGATGATCGCCTTCCTTCTGTGGGAACGTCGGGCTAACACCCCGATGCTCAACCTCTCCCTGTTCCGGTCCCGACTCCTGTCCGCGTCGTTGGCGGCCTCGTTCTTCCAGAGCTTGGGCTACCTCTCCGTCGTATTCCTGCTGATCATGTACCTCCAGGGTATTCGGGGCCTCTCGGCGCTCACGGCTTCCCTGCTCCTCGTCCCCGGCTACGTCCTCTCCTCGGGACTCGCCCCGATCGCTGGGCGCTGGGCGGACCGCTGGGGAGCCTGGCGATTCGCCACCCTCGGCATCGTCCTCATGATCGTGGGAGTACTGCTCTACGCCCAGCTTACCCTCGGCACGCCGCTCTACGCGATCGCGCTCGTCACCCTCGTGACCGGAATAGGGGCGGCCTTGTTCTGGCCCTCCAACAACAAGGCGGTCATGCATGACGCGCCCCCGCAGCACTACGGGGCGGTGTCCGGCCTCCTCCGGACGCTGTCAAGCGTGGGAACGATCGGGAGCTATGTTCTCACGATCACGGTCGCCGCCTCGGCCGTCCCACGGGCGGTCGCCTTCGAGGTGTTCTTGGGCGCGGGCGGGTTGATCGGCGGCGTTTCGGCTTCCTTCCTGACGGCGCTCCATCTGGCATTCTACGTCATGGGAGGGGTCCTCGTCGTGGCGGCCGTGTTCTCGGTCGTCCGACGCCCTCGGGCCGAGAGCGTGCCCCCGTCCGGGGCCGCCTCCAACTTGTCGGGCCACTTGCGGGAGAACTGACGGCACATCACCCGGGTCGATCCTCGGCCCGGGTGGCTCCTGCCCGAGGGGGCAGGAGAGGGCGGACGGTTCCTAGGGATGAGGCGTCACGACCACGGTCGTCGCCGGGGCCGCAGGGGCCGAGGGGTAGACGTTCGTGACCGCGGGTTGCGGCGCCGAGGCAGGGGTGATCACGTTCGTAACCACGGGCGTCGGCGGGTCGCGGGTCTTCGTCCGCGTCATGACGGTGGCCGAGCCATTGGTCGCCATGAGGGCAACCCCGGCGATCAGGACAACCACGAACGCGATCAAGCCGGCGTCGCCGGACGAGTGCGTCGCGGTGTCAAAACACAGCCCGGAGCCGTGTCCGCACCGGGCGAGAACGCCCAGGCTGAACGCCAGGATGCCGAACGACACGAGGGTCAGGAATAGACCGACCCCCCAGTACGGGTGGTCGAGATCGACGCGAGTGTTGGTTACTGTGGACATGTTGCACACCTTCTCTGGTCCGCGGACCGGATCCGGCTCATATGAACGGGCCCTTGATTGGATTCAAGGTGACTCCGAAGAGTCTCGTCGCGCCGCCGCAGGCACGTCAGTGGCCCCGCCGAAAGTTCCTTGACTCGCATTAAGGGGGCGTATATCTCTCAACGGTCCGCTGAGCGCGACATGAACTCCACCAACCCCTCGATGTCCCACCGCACCGGAGACCCGAACGCCGTGCGGCCAGCGGTCGCGGCACACGACCCCATCGAGGCGGAGGGGTTCGACCTCGCCCGCTTCCGCGACGCGGTCGCCGTCGTGATCCTCCCTACGCTGAACGAGGAACAGGGGCTGGCCCGAACGCTCCAGGACCTCCCCTTCGACCGGTTCGAACTCTCCGGCCGAAAGATCCAACCCCTCGTCATCGACGGGGGCTCCACGGATGCGACCCTCGAGGTGGCGCGAACGTGGAACATCCCTGTACTTCAGCAAACCAGCCGAGGCAAGGGGGGGGCGATGCTGGAAGCGATCGCCTGGGTCCATCGAATGGGGATCCCCTACGCCGTCGTCTTGGACGCGGATGCGACCTACCCGCCCGACCGCATCCTTCCGGCCCTGGACCTACTGCAGGCGGGAACGGACCTCGTCATCGGGGTTCGCCATCCGGTGTGGGGACCTCCCAAGGACCTCAAGGATCTCGTCCACCGTATCGGCAACCTCGCGATGAGCTACTCCGCGAGCATCCTCACCCGTCGGCCGATCCTCGACCTGTGCAGCGGGTTCTGGGGCGTCTCGACCGACCGATTCATGGGCCTGCACTTGGACAACTCCAGCTTCGCGATCGAGGCCGAGCTCGTGCTCAAGTCGGTCCGACAGGGATTGAGCATCCATCAGATCGCGATCGATTACCACGAACGGGTCGGGCAGGCCAAACTCCGCGCCCTACGGGACGGTAGTCGCATCTTCCTCACGATCCTCCGGGAGGCGGGTCGGCCTTCCCGCCCAGACCTCAGCCACCACGTCCCGACCCCCTGGATCCGGGACGTCCTTTCCATCGGGCTGTCGATCGGTACGTCGGGCGCGCTCCTCGAGTGCGAGCCCTCCGAGGCACCCGAAGCGCGCCGCATCGCCCGGTACCTCCGCCAGAGCCTGCCGGATACCCGGGTGGAGATCTCGGCGTATCCGTCGTCTCCTACTCCGTTCCGACGGCCTCGTCGACCGGCGCCCACAGGACACCCATTGGTCGTCGCCCTACCGTCCGTCCTCGGAATTTCGGGTGGTCTGCGGACCGCCACTGTCTCGATTCGTTCCGAGTCACGGGAGATGCAGATCGACCTCTCCCGGGCTCCCCCGGTCGTCGGGCCGGTGCCCGCCCCTTCGGCTTGGGCCCGATCCGGCGGGACCCGGCGAGACCCTCGAACGTGGCCCTCGGGCTCCGCCTCGCTGCTCGTGCTCACCTCACGCCTGAACTTTGCACGGGACCATCAGCAGGCGACCCTACTGACGGCCAACGGGTTCCGCGTTGTCGAACAGGTCTTCACTCGATCCCCGACTTCCGGAACGCCCTAGCGACCCCTCGGGTCTGCCGGAGCGGGAACCCCTCACCTCCGCGCCGGGTACCGGGTCGGCCACGGGATCCTTGCCCGGCTGTCGCCCAACCCCACCCCGGCGAGCCATCCTCGAAAGGAACCGGCCAAGCCCGGGTTTATCCCCATGCTCGCCCATCGCTTTCTCAGGTTGAACGTGCGATCGAGAAAGGAGGTTGCGTCCACCGGAGAATCGGGTGAGGCGCCCATTCTCGCCTTCCTGCCCGCTCTTCTTCGAGCGGGGTCCGCCGGCCCCCGGCTTCCGAGATATCCGCCCGGCCCGGAGAGCGGCTACGACCGACCCGTCGAGACGCCACCAAACCCGGGAATGAAGCGGCCGACGGTCGTCGCCCCGGCGCAACGGTGAATTCGTATCCGTCCGATCCCGTGTCCCGACTCGCACTGCGGGGGACTACCGGTTCCAGCGGATTCGATCCCGCGGACGGAACGTCGCGGGCGATCGCCCGCGGAACCTAAGAACTCGAGGGTACCTGAAGGACCCATGGCGTCCCCCGAACATCCGGAGTGGAGGAAACTCACTCGGGCCGAAGAGCGCGTCATCGCGCACGGCGGAACCGAGATGGCGTTCACGGGTGAGTACGAACACAACACCCGTGCCGGGACCTACGTGTGCAAGCGATGCGGCACCCCCCTCTACCGCTCCGACGACAAGTTTGACTCCGGATGCGGTTGGCCCAGCTTCGACCAGGAGTTCCCGGGGGCGGTGCGCCACATCCCCGACCGGGACGGCTCGCGCACCGAGATTCGGTGCGCGAAGTGCGATGGTCATCTCGGCCACGTGTTCCGGGGGGAGCGCTTCACCCCGAAGAACACCCGGCATTGTGTGAATTCGATCTCCTTGCTCTTCGTCCCGTCGAGCGCTCCGCCCCCGTAGCCCGGCGCACGTCGCAAAGCCTCCTTCGTAACGGGGCGCAGGCTCGTGGTGGCCGGCTGGGCGGATGGGAGCGCAAGGCTCATCGAGTGCTTCATTTCATTCGACCTGTGGCCATGATGCCGCTCGGGGGCCCCTCAGACGACCACCGCGAGGTGGTTTCGCCCAACCCCGCGGTGCGCTCCGCGCGGGTCGAGGATGTTCCGGCACTCGCTGGGATCTACAACGAAGCCGTCCTCACGACCGTCGCGACGTTCGATACCGAGCCCCGTTCTCTGGAGGCTCAGCGACAGTGGCTCGAACACCACGATGCCCGCCACCCGGTGTTGGTCGCCGAGCTCCAGGGAGAGGTCGTCGGATGGGCCTCCCTCACGGCGTGGTCGGACCGAAGGGCGTACGACGGGACCGCCGAGGTCTCCGTCTACGTGCGGTCGGACCATCGGGGCCGGAGGATCGGGCGAACGTTGCTGACCTCCCTCGTCGCGACGGCCGACGGGCTCGGATTGCACGTTCTCCTCGCGCGGATCGCGGACGGGAATGCCGTCAGCGTCCACCTGCACCGGGCCCTCGGATTCCGATCGGTCGGTGTGATGCGGGAAGTCGGGTTCAAGTTCGAGCGGTGGATCGACGTCCACCTGCTCGAGCGCATGGCCCCGTAGGGGTCGGGCCGACCGGCCGACTCACTTGTGCAGCAGCTTGAAGGCGATATCCCAGGAACCGCCCGAGATCCCGAGGGTCACCCATAGGACGCACATCGGTTCGAGGAGACGGGCCCCCTCGATCCCTCCGACGTCCAGCGGGTTCCAGCCGAACTCCTTCAGCCATCCGGCGACCTTCTTCTTGGCGGCCGCGTCGTTCCCGCAGTAGAACATGTCCGGCGGCCCACCGGGGAACTTCGGCTTGAACATGTGGGCATTGCCCACGGTATTGAACGCCTTCACGACATGCGCGTCGGGGAGGAGCTGCTGGACCCGCTCGCCGGCCGAATCCCGCCAGCCGTACGCGAGCACCGGCATATGCTCGGGCGTGAACTCGAGGGGGTTGGTCGTGTCGATCACGACCTTCCCGGAAAAGTGCTTCGGACCGGCCAGCCGGAGGGCATTCTCGTTATCGACGCCGTGGGTCGACAGCACGACCACTTCTCCGAACGCCGCGGCCTCCGCGAAGGTGCCGGTGGAGCCGTGGGGTCCGACCTTGACTTTCCAGGCGACGAGCCCCTCGCTTTCGGGGGTGCGGGACCCGAGCTTGACCTCGTGGCCCAGCTCGACGAACCCGATCCCCAGCGCCTTGGCGACGTCCCCCGACCCGACGATTCCGACCTTCATGGGCTCTCGAGCCCGACCACCGGCCGGCCCCTACTTAACAGAGGGGCGGGGCGGTTACCTCGAGACCAGCACGAGACTTTAGCGGCCCGCTCGGTGTCGGGGGAACATGGCGCGAGCGTACGTACAGTCCAAGGAGAACTCCTCGAACCGCGTTTGGGTCGACGGCAAGATGGTCGCGGATCTGTGCCGCTGCGGTCACTCGGCCGAGAAGCCGTTCTGTGACGGTTCCCACCGCAGGATGGAGTTCCGCGCACCGGCCGCGGAGACCATCCTCCTGGAGTAGCGCGACCCGCCCCGTCGGGCGGACCCGAGACCGGAACCCCGGCAGACGGGACCCTCGAGGCGAGGACTAGAGCGCGCCGACCCGTGCGACCCAGGCCCGCAGGGCGGGGAACCGAGTGGGGATCTTCTCTCCGGAGGTCCACCAGGGAGAAAGGCTTCCGTAGATCCCAAAGTCGGCGAGGGAGGGCGTGCCCAAGATCCACTCTCTTCCCTGGAGCATCTGCTCGACGAAGCCGAAGTACTCCTCGAGGTCGCGGACGAATTCCGGCCGACGGGCTTCCAGGACGTGCCACGGACCCCGAGCGCGAGTTTGCATCTCCTCGAAGACCCACCGCTCGGACTCGGTCTTCAGCACTTTCGGGATCCGGGTGACGACCGCTCGCCAGACCCGTTCCTCGAGCACCTGGTGTCCCCAATTCTCGAGGGTGAGGGCCAGACCCTCCTGGCCGGCCGGAAGGAGGGGCGGGTCGGGCCGGACCTGGTCGAGGAAGGCGGGGATCTCCTTCCACGTGACCGCCTTCCCGTTCCAAATGAGGGTCGGTACGTAGTCCTGGCCCGTCCGGCGCAGGAGTTCCTGGCGGTCGTGGTAGGGCGCATAGACCTTCTTCGCGCGGACCCGCTTGTAGGCCAGCATTCGTTCGACGGAAACGCAGTAGTGGCTCGGGGTCAGGAAGTAGAGCTCGACGCGGTCGGTCATCGTCGGCACAGAGGCCCGGGGGCCATGAGGATTGCCACCTCCACCGGAGGGGGTCGGTAGGGGAACGGCTTCTCAGGCCGGGGTGATCGTCGCCGGCGGGCGCCGAGTTCCCGCATACGCCAGCGCGGGAGCCACGAGGGCGAGGAGGGGGGTGAGGAGCAGCAGGTACTGGGCGCCGGGAACCGGGTAGATCAGCCCGAGGAACGGACCGACCAGCGCGAGGAGCAGAATGGCGTACATCGTGGCGGAGCCGTACAGCACGCCGCGCGAAAAGCGACGGCCCGCCGAGGCAAGCCCCAGGACGAGCCCGACCCCACCGAGCCAGCCGAGCCAGAATCCCGCGAGGCCGGTGTAGGCCCCCAGGGGTTGGCCCGATCGGAGGCACGACAGGGCGTGCGAGGGCTGCCCGTGGATGCACGAGACCAGCGAGTTCGTCGAGCCAAGGATCACGACCACGGCGACGAGGATGAGCAGGAATCCGAGGGAACCGATGAGGCAGAGGACCGACGCGACCGTGAACCGCCGGTCGACGCCGCGCAGTACCGCGAACCCCCGGCGGTACAGGAACAGCGAGAGCAGGAACAGGATCGCTCCGGCGAGCACGAGGAGACTGATGTCCCGGACCAGGTCGGGGTTGAGTTCGAAGAACCCTCCCGGATTGTAGACCGCGAGCCACAGAAGGGCGAACGGGAGGAGGAGCGTGATCGCCGCACCCGCGACGCCGAGCCCAGCGCCGATGGCGATCCGGTGCGACCCCTTGGCGTCCTCGACCCGGACGGTCACGGTCGGAGCGGGCATGGTGCACGCGCGTGTCGTTCCGCATTGATAAACGTCGGCCCCCGGCCGCAAGGACCGGGTCGCCCCACCGGGGTTAAGGAACGACCGGTTCTCCCAGCCCCCGGTGCACTACTTCGACCGCGCGTACGAAGGAAACCCCCCGTGGGAGATCGCCCGGCCGCAACGGGAGTTCGTTCAGCTGGAAGCGGACGGAGAGATCCGGGGCCGAGTGTTGGATGTCGGCTGCGGGACCGGGGAGAACGCCCTCTACTATGCCGCCCACGGCCACGACACGTGGGGGATCGATTTTGCCCCGACGGCGGTCCGGCGCGCCCGCGAGAAGGCGGTCGCCCGGGGGTCGTCCGCCCGGTTCGAGGTGGCGTCGGCGCTCGAGCTCACGCAACGTCGGGAGTCGTTCGACACCGTCACCGATTGCGGTATGTTCCACACGTTCCTCGACCTCCACCGCCCGGTCTACTCCGCCAGTGTCGCCTCCGTACTGCGCCCGAAGGGTCGGTTCTTCGTCCTCTGCTTTTCCGAGCGCGAGCCCACCGACTGGGGTGGCCCGCGCCGGGTCACCCAGACAGAGATCCGGGAAACGTTCTGCCGGGAGTTTTCCGTCCGCTGGATCCGGGAGGCGCGTTTCGAGACGAACCTCCCGGGGGTCTCGGGGCTCGGCTGGCTGGCGGCGTTGGAAAGGACCGCCCCCGGGACCCCTCGCGCACCGACACGGTCCCGCCGTTCTGCCGGGGAATCGACCCGGGCCCGACGTCGGGCGCCCGCATCCCGTCGGACGGAGGGGTCAGCCTCATCCCCCCCACGCGCTCTCCCTTCTTCGTGACCGCAGGGGCCGGCACGGAACCCACCGTCCGAACCGAACAGGCGACGATCGGGGGCGGCTGCTTCTGGTGCACCGAGGCCGTCTTCTCGGAAATACAGGGCGTGGTGAGCGTGATCCCCGGTTACGCCGGAGGAGCGGTCCCGAATCCCACCTACGAGCAGGTCTGCGGGGGACGCACCGGGCACGCCGAAGTCGTACAGGTGACCTTCCGTCCGACGGAGCTCAGCTACCACGACCTGTTGACGATCTTCATGACGACCCACGACCCGACGACGCTCAACCGCCAAGGGAACGATGCGGGGCCTCAGTACCGGTCGATCATCCTCTACGCCGGTCCGGAGCAGCGCGCGACGGCGGAGTCGGTCCTCCGTGAGCTCGAGGGACAGAAGCTCTGGCGGGGCCGCATCGTGACCGAACTCGCCCCGCTGTCGGTATTCTATCCAGCCGAAGAGTACCACCAACGGTACTTCGAGCGAAATCCCTACGCCGGGTACTGTCGGATCGTCATCGCACCCAAGGTCGCGAAGTTCCGGAAACAGTACACGAACCGGCTCCGCACGTCGGCAGTCCCGGGGCACTAGACCAAGAGCCCGGCCGCGCTCAACGCGAAGAAGGCTGCGAAGCCCGCCAGCAACACCGCCGACCCGAGCGTGACGATCCGGGGAACCCGCGGGTCCCGCCGGGCCCCCTCGGTCAGGGCGAGGGGGAACAGCACGACCCATACCGCGATCGCCGCGAACAGCCCCAGGAAGAGGAACGCGCCGCCGACGTAGGCGAACGCGAGTCCGACCGTCACCCACCAGAGGATCTGGAACGGGTTCGAAATCCCGACCAGGAGCGCCTCCGAGTAGACCCGTACGTCGGTCGGGTCCACCGCTCCGAGCTTGGGCCGCTCCCGGAGCAAGCGCAAGACCATGACCCCGAGGACGACCGCGCCGATCGCTTCGACCCAGCGCACCCATGCGCCAAGGTTCACGGCCGTATGGACCCCGTACACGATGGCCCCGAGGACCGCGTCCGCGGACATCGCACCCAGTCCCGTCGTGATGCCGGCGCGGAGCGAGCGCATCGACCGGTTGGCAATGAGGGCGTTCATCGGCCCGGGAGGGACCGTGAGACTGAACCCGAGCGCGAGGCCCGCGAGTGCGAGGTAGAGCGCGCTCACGTCGACTCCCTCGACGACGGACGCTCCGCGTCCGCACGACCCCCGAATCGCCCCGGTCGTCCCGTCGGACCGGGACCCACGAACCTACGGGCGGACGACGAACTGCACGTCCGTCCGTGCGTAGGCCGCCTTGTCCTTCCAGGGATTCCCGCGGTACACCTCGCGGTACGAGACGACGCGCTGGATCTTCTTGTCCTTCTTTCTCCAGCGCATCCAATCGGTGAGACCGTGATAGACCACCGCGGGAGAGACGACCTCGGGGTCGAAGACCACCGATGCGACGCGGGTGGCGGGAAGCGTGCGGATGCGGACGTTCCCCTCGCCCCGGGCCCGGGCGTTGACGACCACGCCCGTTTCCCATCGGCCCCTACCGGGCTCGCGGAAGATCCAGAGGCTGGGGGCGTACCCGCGGGCCCTGGCCCACTGCGCGACCCGTTCAAAGTTGCGCCGGATCGTGGCGTCCTTCCACGGTCCCTTCCATGCGATGTACGCGACGCGGTACGCCGGGGTCTTCTTGAAGGCAAAATCCACGACCATGGGGCTCTCCTCGGCGACCGAAGGCGCCCCGGGTGTTAAAGCCGGCCCCGGGAAGTTCCGGTCGACGACCCCGCGGCAGGGCGAGCGACCCGAGGTTCCCGGAGACCGTGAAGAAAGTGTTGGCCCCTGGGCTCTGACGTTCAGAGCGGCGGGGTCCCGCTGCCCGGCCAGGGTAGGGAGGGCTGGGGACCCGTCGGGGTGGGTCCGGGGACCGTCCGACCCTCGGGAGGGACGCTCATCCGACCTACCCCGAGAGGAGCTTTTCGAGGCGCTCGAACAACTCCTCGGTCGCCTTCTCCTGCTGGCGGCCGCCCTCCCAGCGCGCGTTGACGATCTGGGCGAGCACTTCGGCCACGTTGTCCATCCACGGACCTTCCTGCGCCTCGAACTTCTTCTTCAGCTTGTCCCGGAGCAGCTCGTTGTAGGCGCGGTACGCCGTCCACAGCCACGGCCCATTCGCGAATCCCGGCTCGCAGTCTCCCTCGTTGTCTCCCATGTTGGTTTCCTGGATGGAACCCGTTGGGGCTCCGAAGCTCCTACCGCCCGCTGGGGGATATTGACCGGGTCACAGGGAGTCCGGTCACACACCCCTCGCCGACGATCGCGGGGGAGAGCCACTTGATTACGGTGGGGTGACCGACGCTCTAAATCCGACGGGAGCCGTGATCGACCCGTGACCGGCCCTCCGTCCGACGGCGACACCGCATCGTCCGGGCGGCTCGACGACCGGGTCCTGGCCGCCCTGAACACGATGCATGGGCGGATGGCATTCAGTGGCCTCCGCCGCACCCTGGGGGCTCACCCCGAATCGCTCGCGCGGGCCCTTCGGCGTCTGGAGCGGGAGGGCCTGATCGACCGGTCCACCGACGGCTACCGGGTGCTAACCGAGCCTACTCCCATCGCGACGACCGACGAACACGCCCTGCGGCCCGTCGCTCGGATCGCGGTCCCGTTCGGACTCGAGCCCGACGCGGTCCTCGCCCGGCTGACCGGCCGCTGGTTCGGCGGACTCCGGTGGGTGGGTGTGGTCGAGCGGCCACCCGAACGCCTCCTGTCGTGGGCCCACCGCGATGGGAGCGGGGCCGTCCTGCTCGGAGCCCACGGACGTGCCCTCCGTATCTACACTCCCTCGGGACCCGGTCAGAGTGACTCGGAGGACGCGGCCTACGAACTCCTGGTGGCCGTCGCGGATGCCCTTCGGCCCAACGGTCCCGCCCGACCGGTCGCTTTCTTTGCGGCCGAAGGGCGCCACGTGGACCGAGCACGCCTGCCCGATCCCGCGATCGGGGCCGACCCCCTCGGGTCGTCGGACAACTAGCGTCGCTCGGCCGGGGCGGTTGTAAAGAGCCCCGGCCGTTCCTCCCCTCGAGCGGCACGCATGTCATTGGCTCCGGCCCCTTCCTGGTCCTCCTCCCCGCCGCCGTTGCGAGAGTCTGCCCCGATGCTGGAGGTCGAGCATGTCACGAAATCGTACGGAACGACCCGCGCCGTCTCCGACGTGAGCTTCGCGGTCCCGTCCGGCCAGATCGTCGGCCTGCTCGGACCGAACGGCGCCGGGAAGTCCACGACGATGAAGATGGTCCTCGGGTTGATCCGCCCGGACGCGGGGTCGATTCGCGTCCTGGGCCAGGAAATCTCCACTTCGGCCGTCGCGGTGAAGCGGCAGATCGGCTACGTCCCGGAGTCGACGTCACTGTACGAATTCCTGACCGGCGCCGAGTACCTGGATTTCGTCTCGGACCTCTACGGGTTGGACGGGCCCACGCGCACGGCGCGCATCTCCCAGTTCCTGACGGGCCTCGAACTGGCGGGCCATGAGAATTCGCTCATCAGCGGATACTCGCAGGGGATGAAGCAGAAGGTGGCGCTCATCGCCGGGCTGGTCCACCACCCTCGGCTTCTCATCCTGGACGAGCCGTTGAACGGCCTCGACCCCCGGTCGGCCCGCGTCGTGAAGGAGGTGCTCCGGAGCCTGGCTCGGAACGAGCGGGTGGGAGTTCTGTTCAGCACGCATGTCCTCGAGATCGCCCAGGCGATCTGCGACCAGGTCGTCATCTTACGGCAGGGCAGCGTGGTCGCCTCCGGGACGGTCGACGCGCTCCGGGGTCGAGCCGGATTGGTCGGCTCCGACCTGGAGGAGGTCTTCCTGAATCTCACCGGCACGGGCGACCTTTCGGAAGTCGTGAGCGCCCTGTCGAAGTAGGACCGCATGGACCTTCACACCGTCCGCCGGATCTCCGGCGTCCTCGTCGCGAGCCAGATCCGGTCCGGTCGAGGCACGACCGACCCGAGGAGCCTCTTCGCACGGCCCTCGATCTTCGCGATCATCGATGTCGGCGTCTTCCTCGTCCTTTTCGCGCTGACCTCGCTCGCGGTCCCCCCCGCGTCGCGCCTTTCGGCGCTCGCCCTCCCGCTGCTCACGACGGCCCTTCCCTTCATTCCGCTCGTCTCGGTCGCGACCGTGCTGGTCGCCGGCGTCATGTTCGAGCTCACGGCGACCGCGAAGTTCGCCGGCAGCGACGCGGTGAACTGGCTCCCGGTGACCCCCGGCGAGTACGTCCTCGCCTCCTCGAGCGCCATCGCCTACACCTACTCGCCGGCGCTCGCCTTCATTCTCGGGCCGGTCGCGGCCCTCGCGCTCGACGTCGGACTCGGCGGCTCCGTCGTCCTCGTGGCCTTCCTGGGAGTGGTCGGACTGTTCGAGGGCGCCTTCCTCGTGGAGATGGTTCGGTCGGCTACGCAGCGTGTCGGGGGCTCCGGCGGTCGTCGGGGGCGGCTCTCCCTGGTCGTGCGGGCCGCCGCCCTCCTCCTGCTCGTCCTCGCGCTCCAGCTCGCGTTCAACCCGGTGTTCCTGCTCGACTCGCTCCACGGGTTGAGCGCGCTCGGGGCACTTTCCACGTTCATTCCCGTCTTCTGGTCCACGCACGCCCTGACCTTGTGGCTCGCGGGGGACGGCGGGCTCGCTCTCCTGTTCGTCGCGGCCCAGCTCGTCTTCGCGCTCCTCCTCCTCGTGGTCGCCGCCGAGCTTCGAGTCCGCTACTGGGTCGTGGAGTCCACCGAATTCAGTTTCGAGGCCCACGAATACGCGCGTCACCATCCGTTCCTCGCGGCGGTCGGGCTCTCCCGG
>Ga0187875_10002145_pt1 | contig 14718 bp, 10 predicted proteins | sample June2016WEW_17_1_2_FD_132978 | JGI IMG/M metagenome (GOLD analysis project Ga0187875, IMG submission 132978) | Peatland microbial communities from SPRUCE experiment site at the Marcell Experimental Forest, Minnesota, USA - June2016WEW_17_10 | ecosystem: Environmental > Terrestrial > Soil >... | reverse complement strand
CTGGATATGAAAGCGGTCGGTTGTTCCTACGAAGGCACATTGAACAAAGACGCTTCGGCGATGACAGGGACTTTCACCCAGGGCGACGGCGTGCCGCTCAACCTGCAGCGCAAGGCGGCCGAGAAGAAGAACTGAGCGAAGTGGGCGCAGTCGCTACGGCATGGCGAAAGCCAGCGTCATTACTGAGCAGTGACAGCCTTGGTGGGGCAGGCTCTCAGCCCAATGCCACTTAGTTTTCCAGCGAGACTCGATTCTGCCAAAATTGTGGGGCGGGCAATTCTGCCCGCAGCCGGCTTTCAGCCGGCCCTGGCCGCCTAAAAGGCGTCCCCAGTGGGGACCCCAGGCCAAGATTGGCCGCCCCACAATTTGTCCAGAGCTATCATCTACAGCGGTCCCAACAAACCTGTCACTGTATTCCGCGAGACTCAATAGCTATTGGTTCGGCGCCGGATCCACTACCGAGCGGATCGCCTGGCGCAGTTCCGCTTCATTCTGCGTGCCGATGAACTGCCGGCGCACCACGCTGTCCCGGTCGATCACGAACAATACTGGGATCTTGTGAACGCCGTATCGGCGGTGCATTTCGCGGTTGCTATCGAGTAGCGTCGGCATCTGGTAACGATACTCTTCGATGAATTTCTTCACTATGGCGGGCGATTCGTCGCTGATCCCGTAAAAGCGGACGGCGCCGCCAAACTCCTCGCGCATCTTCTCAAGCGCCGGGAACTCGACGCGGCAGGGCCCGCACCAGGTGGCCCAGAAATCAAGCACTACCACGGTTCCGTGCAGACTTTGCAGCGCCACGGGTTGCCCGTCCAGCGTCTTGAGAATAAAGTCCGCGGCGCGCTCGCCGTTTCGAATCGGTTCGACGGGCGGCGCCAGTATCCCGGCCTCGGTCCATCCCGCGTCCGGCTCAAAATGAAACAGAGAATCGCCGACTTCCTGGTTCAACTCCACCAGTTTCAGGTTCATGGCGATTTCGATCTGGGTATCGGGCGGCTTGCTTTTCTCCTGGTACTGCAATACGACGAAGCGTTGCCGGTCGACCCATAGTTCGATTTCCGATCCGCCGGCGTGCGCGCGAATCAGGTAGCAACGCGTCTTCGCGCCGCCCAGTTCGAAATCCTGCTGTTTGGCGAGCGCGGGATCCTGCACGGTTCTGGCTAGCGCCAGGAAGCGGTGAAGCATGATCTCCTCCAGGGAATCGTGCAGGTTTTTGCTGGCGACCTTCGCGTCGTGCTCTTCGTCGCTATCGTCCGCCGACGAGTCGGCGGGCATTCTGGACCACTGTTTCTTGGAATCGAGCGCCAGCCAGATCGTGGTGCCGTCGCTCACCGTCAGCGCTTGTTGGTGGGATTGTTTCAGGCGGGCAAAATAGCGGTTGTCCGGCGTGCTGGCCAGCTCGTATTCCGACGAGGTGGTTTGCGCGCGGCCCGCCGGATACGTGGTTTCCTCTCTCTCCGCAACCATGTGAACGGCCTTCAGGTTGGTGTAAGTCGAAACCACTTTGTCCAGTACCTGCTGCGCCGTGAGTTCCTTGGCAGAGGCGGGAATAGTCAGCATGCACAGACAAATTAAGTGGCGCGTCATGATTCACTAGCCCCGGCAACGCCGAAGGGTCCATGGTTCTGCTGTGTTGGGCACCATCAATTATACATCCAACTGACTGTTTTAGAGCTGTTTGTCTCCTTTGCCGTCGCGGGACGACTGCGGCGGACCGATGGACCGGTAGGGCCCTGCCCGTTGTCGCCGGCCTCACGTGCGGTATCGCGCCGCGGCAGCAGGACGCGCAAGGCCGCACGATTCACACGCTCCGATGGTCCGCATCGAATCGGCAAACTCGTCCCGCCATGGCAGCGTCGCCTTCGAGCGTTGCAAGCACGCTTCTGGTGAAGGTCTGGCTCCCCATCCAGCCTGGGTTCAGCGTTTGGACGCAGTTCGAACTTCGGTGGATAATGGTTAGGTGCCGGCCCGCGAATGATCGAAGAGATTCGCCGCAAGATCCGACGGCAGGAGTACGAGTATCCCCTGCATGCGGCCGATCAGAGCGTGCTGCGGCACGTCGCGCACCCGAGTGACAAATACGGCCCAAGTTGTTTAGTCCTGGGTTACACGAAAACTGGGAGTCCGCTGCACATTGAGTGCACTCGTCCGGCCCGGACTCGAATCAGGATCATTACGGTTTATGAGCCTGATCCAGGGGCCTGGGTTAATTTCAAGAAGAGGAGCCAGCCATGAGTTGTGACGTTTGTGCTGTCGGCGAGCGCCACCCCCAACTGATCCGATACAGTTTGTCAATGGCCGACCGTTTGATTCTGGTCGACCACGTACCGGCTGCAGTCTGCGACCGTTGCGGCGAGGTGACCCTGAGTCCCGATGTGGTCGAGCGGTTGCAACAAACCGTTTGGCAAACACGAGCCTCCGGCCAGATTTGTCGAGACGCCGGTCTACGCATAGGCCCGAGTGGTCCGCTAAGAGCATTCTGCATCCACACGCCGCGGACTCGGGATGCGGCGCTGCACCGCAGCCACGCGAGAGGGAGGCCGGTCTGTTCCAGGTTGCTATAATCACGGGTACAGCGGTTGCGGGAGGACTCGACCCCCCAATCCGCCAAACCCGCCCCCCCACCCACCTCGTTACGCCGCGGGAGAGGTTTGCGCGGCGGCTCGCTTCTTCTCATACGCTTCGAACTGCGTGCGATACTCCTCGTATCCCTTGCGCCCCATCAGTCCGAACGTAAACTTCTTCCCCAGCTCCACGCCTTCCTGATCGAAAGCGTTGATCTCCAGCAGTTCGCCCATGAACGCGGTCTCGAACTCCATCAGTTGCAGGAACGCGCCCAGGTGTTCCTCATCCACCTTCTGCAATGTGAAGGTGCAATTCGGGCGTCCGGCTTCGATCATGGCGGCCGCCGTAGCGCGCCGCTCGGCGTCGATGAGCTTGGCCAGCGACTGGCCGGCCAGCGCGTCGAAAGCCGGCAGGTTCAGACGCTCTTTGGGGATGCGCCCGGCATCCGGAAACTTCTCCAGCGCCCAGAACGTGAACACCTTGTCGTTGGGACCTTCGATATAAAGTTGCACCTGCGAGTGCTGATCGGTAGTGCCCAGCGCGGCCACCGGCGTCTGGCCGGTGTTCACTGTGGCGCCCGCCCGGTTCCGGGCTTTGCCAAGCGATTCGGCCCAAAGCTGGCGGAACCAGAAAGCCGTCCCCCACAGGTGATTGGAGTAGGGGAAGGCCACCTGGATCGTCTTGTTCTTACGCGTCCACAAGAGCCAATGACAGAGGGCCGCGCGCAACGCGAGGTTGACGTTCAGGTCGGGCTGCCACGCGAGATGCGTCATGGCGGCGGCGCCCCGCGTCAGCTTGCGAATATCGATGCCTATCAGGGCGGCTGGCAAAAGTCCGACCGCCGAGAGCACACTGTATCGTCCGCCCACGTTGCCCGGAAGGAAAAACGTGCGATACTGTTCGCGTTTCGCCAACTCCAGCAGATCGCCGCGATCGGCGGAAGTCACCGCGGCGATGCGGCCCGCGGCCTTGCCTTTCAGCGCCTGCGTCAGCCAGTCGCGCACGATCATGAATGTGGCTACGGTTTCGGCCGTGGATCCCGATTTTGCGACCACCACGGCCAGCGTCTTCCGGGGATTCATGGAGGCCAGCGCCGCGCCGGTGAACGCCGGATCGACGTTGTCCAGGATCACCAGGCGCGGATGCGCCGACGTGAATGCACCCTGCACAGGATGCGGACCGCGGATGCCGCAATCGAGCGCCCACGCGCCCAGCGCGCTGCCGCCGATGCCGATCAAGCACACTGTATCGTAGGAGCCACGCACGGACTCGGCATACTCGCGCACCTGCTTGATGGTTTCCGTTTGGAAAGGCAAATGCGGGAAGCCCTGCTCATTCGCCTCGCTCTGCTTGCGGAAAGAAGCCAGCGCCTCCAGTGCACGCTTTTCGTGCTGGCCGATCTCGGAGCGGGAAATTCCGTGGGCCTCGCCGGCCACCCCGGCGAGCATGTTGGTTTCGTCGAATTGGATTTTCATCTTGAATTACCGCCAACTACCGCCGGTGGACGAAGCTGGTTTCCGGTCCGTGGAAGGTGGGGAAAGTCTTGGAGATATGATCGTGCCAAGCGAGGCTCTCCTCGTCCAGCAGGGCCCACAACAAGCCGAGGCCGCCGGCGCAATAGCCCAGGCAAGCGCCCAGGTAGCGCAGCCAGCGCGACGTGCCGTCCGGCGGGTAGCCGTCGAAATTGATCAGGGTCAAGTGCAGAGCGCGCATGCCGAGGGTCCGGCCGCCGGCACACACCCAGACGAACCCATAGAACAAAGCGATCAATACGACGGCGGCGCCCATAATCAGCATGACCGGTTTGGTCGTGGGAAACGAGCCGCCCAGAAAATGGAAGACCGTAAAAAAGACGCCGCAGGCTATCAGGATCATACTGGCGTCGATGGCCCCGGCACAAGCCCGGTGCATGAGGGAAGCTACCGGAGCGTCGCAAAAAATGACGGCTTCCACGGTAGTACTCAGCTTGCGTGGCGCCGGCGGGGTGGACTGCAGGAAATCGAGCGAAGGCTGTGCGTCGTTGGGCGCGCCGGGGCGGCGGCTGATTCGCGTAGTGCTGCGGACGACCGGTTTGGACTTCGGCGGCGGGGCTTCGAAGACACCGTCGAACGGAACGACCTTGCTCGAAGGTTGGTGCTGGAAGAGCATGCCCTGGCGTGGAACTGGGGCGGGCCTGGCGGGCTGAGAAACCCCGCGCACCTGCCACGGGTCGCTGCGCGGAACCTCCGGCAGAGTCGCCAATGCGCCCGCTGAGACGGTGGCGTAGATATCGTTCTGTGGCCGGCCGCAACGCCGGCAGCGTCGTTCGTCGTCTAAATTCAGGTAACGGCAATAACTGCAAGTCATAACGATGCGTCTATGGTGCAAAGGAAGGCCCCGATGTGGTACGTTTGCCGATTGAGCCCTCTGCCGTGCACACGCCCTCAAGTTCTAGTTAACATATTGGGGGATATTTGTCACGAACTTTCTTCGAGTATTAGGTACAATTCCGTCCTTGGTGTATTGGCAGCGCTGATTTTGACTCATGCTACGGCTTTTACGCAGATTCTTCCTCCCTCAGTGATGGTTCAGCCTCCTCCAGCGGGCGCCCCTTCCGTGGCGCAACCCAATAAACGCATCTATAAGCCGCGCCCCAACGCGCCGCCGGCCGGCGACTGGGACGCGAATGCGGTGAGCCAGACCACCGACGGAAAGTGGCGGCATCTGCGCGGACACGCGGAAATGGAGAACGTCTCCATGCTATTTCGCGCCGACGAAATCGATTACAACGAGGACACCGGCGACGTACAGGCGCGCGGGAACGTCTACTTCGAGCAGTTCGAGCGCAACGAAAAGATCTGGGCCGACCACCTGGAGTACACCACCAAGACGGAGGCGGGTAAGTTCTACGATGTGCGCGGTACTACCGCGCCCCGCATCGACACGCGGCCCGGCATGCTCACCAGCACTAATCCCTATTATTTCCAGGGTAAGTGGGCGGAGCGCGTGGAGGGTCACTACATTTTATACAATGGATTCCTAACGAATTGCCGCATCCCGAACCCGTGGTGGCGGGTGAAAGGACCGCGTTTTAACATCGTGCCGCAAGAATCGGCCAAGGCTTACCGTACTGTGTTCCTTTTGCGGAAGTTTCCACTCTTCTACACGCCATTCTTTTATAAGTCGCTCGAAAAACGGCCGCGGCGCAGCGGATTTCTGATGCCCAACATCGGTCACAGCTCTACGCGCGGTTTTATGTTCGGCATAGGCGCCTTCTGGGCCATCAATCGCAGTTACGACGCCACTTACCACGTCCAGGATTATACGGCGCGCGGGTATGCGCATCACCTGGAATTGCGCGGAAAGCCTACCGACAAGGCGGATTTCGACGCCATCCTTTTCGGCGTGCAAGATCGCGGCTTACAGCAACCCAACGGTTATCCTCCCATCAAGCAGGGCGGCTACACCTTTTCGGTAGCGGGCAAAGCCGATCTGGGCGACGGGTGGACCGCCAGAGGCTTCATCAACTATCTCAGTTCGTATACATTCCGCCAGGCCTTTTCCGATTCATTCAACGAAGCTGTCTTTAGCGAAGTGAGCGCCGTGGCGTTCTTGAACAAAGACTGGTCGACTTACACTCTGGACACTGTGGTCTCGCGCATGCAGGATTTTACGACCCTGGAAATCACCCAAACCGAACCTAGCGGAAAACAGTATACCGACACCAATTCGGTAGTAATCAAGAAGTTGCCGGAAGTCGATCTATCGAGCCGCGACCACCCAATAGCGGCCGGCCTGCCCGTCTGGTATTCGTTCGATTCCAGCGCCGGGCTGCTGTCGCGCAGTCAGCCGAACTTTCTTTGTGACACGAATCCAACGTCTTGTATTGTGGCGCCGGGGACCTACAACAACGACACCCAATTGCTGAGCCCCTATCAAACCAACCTGCTCAACAGCCGCATGGACTTTGCTCCCCAGATTACTTCAGTGCTGCACTTGGGCGATTTTCACCTGATCCCCAGCTTTACCGTGGACGAGACCTTCTACGGTGAGACGCAGGGCGCCTATTGCACTCCCACCGACGTCGCGTCCTGTCCGGCAAGCGAGAACGGCTTTCTGCGCGTGCTTCCCTCGGACTTTCTGCGCAGCGCCCGCGAGTTCAAGCTGGATTTGGTGGCGCCTTCCTTCGCCCGCGTTTTCAATCGCAAGAGTTGGCTGGGAGACAAGTTAAAGCACGTGATCGAACCGCGGGCCACTTATGAATACGTCACCGGCATCGGGCAGGACTTCAATAAGATCATCCGTTTCGATGAGTCGGATGTCATCTCGAACACCGACCAGGTTACACTCTCGCTCACCAACCGGCTATACGCCAAGCGCGGCGATGAAGTGACTGAGATTTTCAGTTGGGAATTGTCGGAGGCGCGCTATTTCGATCCGACGTTCGGCGGCGCTATCATTCCCGGACAGCGCAACGTGATGTTGAGCCAACTCGATCTGACGCCGTTCGCTTTTCTGGATGGCCCACGCAACTACTCGCCCATCGTGTCGGCCCTGCGCGCCCAACCCAAGTGGAACATTGGCTTCGAATGGCGGGCGGATTACGATCCGGAGCGCCACACTTTGGTGGCCTCGACCGCCAGTATCGACTGGCGGAAGGGGGCGTATTTCGTTTCGCTGGGGCATAACGAGGCACACAGCGAGTCATACCTGCTGCCGAGTGAAAACCAGATGCGCGCCAGTTTCGGGATCGGCAATTCGACGCGGCGCGGTTGGAATGCGGCGTTTGTGGCCGTTTACGATATCAAGGTGGGCATCATGGATTTCGCCATTGTGCAGGCCACTTACAACACCGACTGCTGTGGGTTCAGCATGCAGTTAGTGCGTTACGATTTCGGCACGCGGGATGAGACTCAGTACCGGTTTGCCTTCGCCGTGGCGAATTTGGGTTCGTTCGGCACATTGAAGCGGCAGGAGCGCCTGTTTTAGTACCCCCTCCCTGCCTTTGTCAGCTTCTGTGCTACCACTCATCAGTTTCTTAGCGCGCCGCGACTTAATTGTGGGGCAGGCGCCCCGCCTGCGGCGGCCTCCCAGGCCGCCTCTTTTGCCGCTAGCTGCTTGCGGCTTGTGGGGCAGCCTCGCCGTTCATCTGGGCGAGCGCAGTTCGCCCACGGTTAGCCTTTCGGCCAAGTTCCCCTGATAAGATACCTATGAGCCAATGCTCAACCTTGCCCCAGACGATTCGCTGATAAGGACCTATCTCAAGGACCTCCAGCACCTGAGAAGCCAGTCCGTCGCGCACGAACTGGGGCTCAAGGGACCCTTTCAAAACCTGCTCGATAAAGCCGCCAAGAAACGCGGCTGGACGCTGGTACCGGAACTCTCGACCTACTCCGGCGGCAGGCGCGTGGTGCCCGACGGGACAGTGCGCGACGAGTTCCGCCTTGCGCGCGGCTGGTGGGAGGCCAAGGACACCTCGGACCGCCTGGCCTCCGAAATCCAAAAGAAGCTCAAGGCCGGATACCCCACCCGAAACACAATCTTCGAGGACACGCAGTGCGCGGTTCTTTACCAGGACCGCGCCGAAGCAGGCGAGTTCCGGCTCGGTGAGCCGGTGGAAATAGCCGGCCTCCTGAACCGCTTCTTCTCGCACGACGAATCCGACGAGCGTGAGTTCCACCGGGCCATGGATGAATTCAAAAGCCGGATACCGGACCTCGCGCAGTCGCTACGCGAACACATTGATGAAGCGCACAAAAAGAACAAGAGGTTTAGGGACGCTTTCGCCGCGTTTATGACTCTTTGCCGGGCATCGCTCAATCCGGATCTCTCCGAGGGCCACGTCGATGAGATGCTTATCCAGCATCTGCTCACTGAACGGCTGATGCGGAACCTGTTTCAAAACCCAGAGTTCACGAAGCGGAACGTGATCGCAGCGCAGGTCGAGGGTGTAATCGAAGCGCTCGCCTCCAGCAGCTTTTCCACAGCGGAATTCTCAAGAGACTCGATTCATACTATACGGCAATTGAACGAGCCGGCGCGAACCTGAGCCACTTCACCAAGAAGCAAGACTTCCTCAATTCCGTATACGAACAGTTTTTCAGCGATTCTCGCCGGACGTGGCCGACACTCACGGCATCGTTTACACGCCGCGCGAAATTGTCGATTACATGTGCAACTCCGTCGAGCGGGCCCTGCAGGATGAATTCGGACTTATCCTGGCCTCGCCCGAGGTGGTGATCTTGGACCCTTGCACTGGCACTGGAAATTTCATCGTGAACCTGATCGAGAGGATGCCGGGAAGGGCGCTCGCCGAAGCCTACCAAAACAGGCTCTTCGCCAATGAGGTGATGTTACCGCCTTACTACGTGGCTAGCCTGAACATCGAGCACGCCTACTATGAGCGGATGAGGCAGTACGAACCCTTTCCAGGGCTGTGCTTCGTGGACACCCTCGATATGGCCGAAGCGCAGCAGGCGAACTTGTTTACGGCGGCCAACACGGAGCGCGTGGAGCGCGAGAAAGAGGCCGCCATTACTGTAATCATTGGGAATCCTCCGTACAATGTGGGTCAGAAGAGCGAAAACGACAATAACAAGAACCGGAAATACAAGGTAGTGGACGGACGCATCCACGAAACCTACGCAAAGGACTCAAAGGCCAGCAGTAAGAGCAAGCTCAACGACGCCTATGTGAAGTTCTTCCGCTGGGCGGCGGACCGCCTCGATGGCCGCGACGGTATTGTATGCTTCGTGTCCAACAATGGCTTCATCGATCAGACCGCCTTCGATGGCATGCGCAAGCATCTACTGCGGGATTTTGACAGAATCGACCACATCGACTTACATGGCAATGTCCGCCGGAATCCGAAACTATCGGGCACGACTCACAATGTCTTTGGCATACAAGTTGGCGTCGGCATAACCCTTGCCATCAGGAAAAGAGGCGCCGCCTCGCGCCTCCGCTACTATCGGGTCCCCGAAACATGGCGAAAGGGTCAAAAGCTGGAATTTCTGACCAAACGCGAGGTGCCCTGGGCGGCGTTGTCGCCGGACGAACAAAACCATTGGTTAGAACTGGGACATGCGGACGAATACAGCCAATTTACTCCCCTCGCCGATCTGTTCAGCTTGTGGTCGCTTGGTGTCGGCACGAACCGCGATAGCGTCGTGTACGACTGGGACGCGGACAAGCTTAAGACGCGGATCACGAAGTTTGTGGCAGCTTACAACGCGGAGGTCCACCGACACAAAGCCGACCAGAAGGCCGACTGGCCAATAGCAAGTGGAGCGAGGCATTGAAGTTGAATGCCAAGCGCGGAAGCCTTGCTAAGTTCGAACAGGACAAAGTCATCATTTCCCTGTATCGGCCGTTTGCCAAGCGGTGGCTGTTTTTCGACCGCATCCTAAACGAGAGGGTCTACCAGTGGCCAAAGATCTCAGGCAGATCCATCGCGGTCACGGAGTTTACCTCAGAAAAACCATTCATGGTTCTGATGACCGACGAGATTGCCGACAAGCACCTTGTTGGCGCTGGCGCGAGCTGCCAGTGTTTCCCCGTCTCCCACCTCAAAGACACCGCCCTCGCCCAATTCCGCCAGTACTACTCCAACGACTCCATCACCAAAGACGACCTCTTCCACTACATCTACGCCGTGCTCCACCATCCCGAATACCGCGTCCGCTACGCCGCCAATCTCAAACGCGAATTGCCGCGCATCCCCTTCGCTCCCGGCTTCACCACGTTCGTCACCGCCGGCAGGGAACTGGCGCGCCTCCACGTCGAATACGAATCGCTTGAACCCTGGCCCCTTCAGTTCGTCGAAGACAAACACGTGCCGTACTCGGAGCGCGTCACCAAGATGAAATTCAGCCCAGACCGGCAGTCACTTCGAATAAACGAGTCGCTGACACTGGTCGGGATTCCGGCCGAAGTGTTCGAATATCGCCTCGGGTCGCGGTCCGCGCTCGAATGGGTGATCGACCAGTACCAGATAAAGGGAGAATCCGACCCGAACCGCGAGGACGATCCCGGATACATCGTGCGACTGGTGGGTCAAGTCGTCCGTGTGAGTATGGCGACCGTGCAGATAGTGAAGTCTCTTCCGAGTTACCGGTAAGGCGGCGGCGGCGCTGAGCGATCTGCTGCGCGCGCGCACGCGCAATCTGGAAGAGGAGCGCGACAGCGAGCGAGTGCTGCGCATCCACTTGCCAATGAGCGTCAAAAGGCCGGCCGCGCCGGACGCCAAGCGACAACCGAAAAATTCCGCTTGACTCTGACGTAACGTCAGGCCCGACCATAGGAGAGGAGGGATCGTGGCGGACGGCCAGGCAATCCGCAGATATAAAGCGAGGGAGTTTGCCCAGTTATCCGGTGTGACGGTCCGGGCGTTGCACCACTATGACCGGCTGGGCCTGTTGCGTCCCAAACGCACGCACAACGGATACCGCGCCTATGGCGAGCAGGACCTGGAGCGCCTGGAACAGATTGTGGCGCTGAAATTCGTGGGGCTGCCTTTACGGCGGATCAAAGTGCTGTTGGATCGCGATGGGCCGGAGCTATCCGGCGCCCTGCGGATGCAGCGCAAAGTGTTGGAGGCCAAGCGCGGTCTGCTGGATCAAGCCATCGAAGCGATCCGGCAGGCCGAGACTTCGGCGGAATCGGGCCAGCGGCCGGACGCCCGGATGCTCACAAAAATAATCGAGGTGATGGAAATGCAAAACGATGCGGAATGGACAATGAAGTACTACAATGACGCGGCCCAGGCGAAGGTCGCCGAGCGTCGGCAATTATGGTCGCCGGAGTTGCAGGAGCGGGTCAGCCGCCAGTGGTTGGAGTTGATCCGGGATGTGGAAGCCGCGCTGGGCGAAGATCCCGCGGGCGAAAAGGGGCAAGCCCTGGCGGTCCGCTGGACCGGCTTGGTGGAGGAGTTCACAGGCGGCGACCCGGAAGTGACCAGCGGCCTGAAGAACCTCTATCGGGACAGCGCTAATTGGCCGAGCCAGGCGAAGCAGCAGATGCAGCCGTTCCGCATCACTCCGGAAGTGTGGGATTTCATCAATCGGGCGCTTGCACTGTGGGGCGGGCAATCTTGCCCGCAGCCGCGTTTCAGGCGGCCATCGTCATAGCTTCGGTGCTGTTTGTCACATGAGACGACCTTGCTATTCCGTTTTGAGCGCGGCAGGCGCATAATTGAGTAAACGGAGGCGGTATGGGTTGCCGAACGTGGGTATGTGCGGGACTGCTGATGGCCGTTGCGGTCGCGGCGAGGGGCCAGAATCCGGGGCAAGCCGAAATCGACAAGAGCTCCGAACGCTTCGTTTTCTTCTCCGGTAGCGTGATGTTGGACGATGGCTCGCCGCCGGCCGACCCGGTGCGCATCGAGCGAGTCTGCGCCGGCCACGTAACTTTCGAAGGCTGGACCGACGAGAAGGGGCATTTTGGTTTCAAAGTGTCAGCCGGCGGGAGCGATGTCCCGTCTGGGGACGCCAGCCTGCCCGCCACTGCGCGCGGCGACGAATTGAATAAAGCCTTGAATGCCAACTCGACCATGTATTCCATGCCCATTACCCAAGCGCTGAGGGGTTGCGAGTTGCGGGGGGGGCTTCCGGGCTACCGTTCCGAGGTCGTCAGAATGGACATCAAGAGCACCATGGACAGTGCCCGCCTGGGCACCATCATGCTCCACCCGCTGTCGCGCGCCAGTTCTCTCACCGTCAGCGCCACTACGCTGCAAGCTCCCGCGAATGCCAGGAAAGAGTATGAAAAGGGTCTGGTTGCCATGCGTGAAGAGAAGTGGGATGCCGCGGCGGCCGAATTCAGCAAGGCGGTCAAGACCTTTCCGCAATTCGCCGTTGCATGGCATCAACTCGGATTGGCGCGGCAGAGCCGGAATGACGCGCCCGGCGCCGTGGAAGCCTGGAAGGCATCTCTGAAAAGCGACCCTCGGTATATCAAGCCGTATGAGTACCTGACGCTTGCCGCCGACCGCCGGGGCGATTGGTCCGAGTCCGAAAAATATTCCCACTTGTGGATTCAGCTCGATCCCGACGACTTTCCGGGGGCTTACCTTCTCAATGCGGTGGCTAGCGCCAGGTTGAACAAGCCGGAGGAAGCCGAGCGAGCCGTACGCGAGGGGCTGCGCCTGGACAAGGACCAGAAGATCCCGCGCCTGAGCTACGTGTTGGCCCTGATTCTGATGGACAAGAAGGAATACGCCGAATCGGCCAAGAGCTTCCGCAAATACCTGGAACTGGCGCCCAACGCCAACGACGCCGCCGCCGTGCGGCAGCAACTGCCCAGGCTCGAGGAACTGGCTGGCACTCCACACGCGAACTGACGGACCCCTCACTTCACCGCCAGCCTGAAATCCAGGGTGACGATCAGCGTATCCGGCATCACCCGAATCTGCGGCACGCTGAAATCCAGCAACTCCTGCCGGTAGACGGCTCCGGGCGCGGTCTGCTCCAGCAGGCGCTTGGCTTGCTCGCCGACGCCATATTCGAATTGCTTGCGCAGGCTGTCGCCCAGTGCCGCGCACACCCGCCGCACATAGTATCCCGTGCGGGGCGCCCCTTGGGGTGCCCGGCCCTCCACCCGGACATCCTTTAGGCCGATCGACTGGTTGTGGTAGTAAGGCAGGGCCGTGATGTACACATCGAAGGAGTCTCCCAGACCGATGCATCGTCCGAAAACGTCCAGCGCGGAGCGCCCGGTAAAGCGCGCCTTCAAGACTAACCGGCCGTTGTCGCCGCGTAGCTCCGGGTGCTCCAGATACGCGAAGCTGCATTTGGCCGCGGGGCCGCCGCGCACGTATCGCCGTCCGTCCTGCGTGAACACCTCCTGCGCCAGAATCTTTTGGATGGCCGTGTAGTGGATTTCCAATTCAGCGGCGCGCGCGCCGGAGACCGACAGGAGCAGCAGAGCGAATGCGCGTGTGGGCACCGGCGTGATTATAACCGTTTGCGCAATCCCACCGGTATCGGCGCCAGCTCAAGTGCACGCCTAGCTTACCAACCATCGCGAATCACAAAGCCCCATCCGCGGCCGTAGCGTCAACACGGTTCACTTAAAGACAAACACTCGGCTTCACAGAGCGCCGTGGCTGGACAGTTTCCGAGTGGCAGACAGTCCGATCAGAGGCCGGCCGGACAATTCCCAGCAAGCCGTTTTTGGGGCCGCGAACGGCAAAAATCCGTGATGCCGCAGCAAAGGCATTGCTGTATAGATGCCGATGGATCACTTACGTTCCAAGCCACCGTACCGATAGCGTCAGCGAAAATTCCCCCAAAGAGGCCAGTGCGCAAAGTAGAATAGCAGAATGGGCGCGATGGCTTGCAGCAACACGACAAGCGCAAGAGCGATTTTGATTGGTTTTCCGCCAGCGAACGCGGGCTGTCTGCGAAGCCCCAAAAGCGCGTTCATCCTGGCTGGTTCGTGTTCGAGGAGCGCGGCGGATCGCAACTGGTCAAGAAACCTCGGCGAAATGCCGGTCGCGACGAAAGTACTCACTAAACCCGGAATGTGCGGGTTCTTGTATCGCGTCTCAATGCTCGCCGCGATTGCGAGCATGGGAAGAGTCAAGCGAAATACGATAACGATGACCTGGACCATGGCTATTGGAAACACCAGACCGGCCCAAATAATCCCCGCTAAGTGCTGTTGAATGGCGACTCCGAATGTCGTCGCGTCGGCGACGACCTCCACCCGCGCGCTGGCGAAAACCCTGGCCATTTCGCGCAACACGGTCGTGAACGCTTACGAAGCATAAGCCGCCGAGGGACTGGTCGTGGGCGCCATCGGCTCGGGTACGCGCGTGACCGCCGCCGTCCGCCGGCGCAGACTGGATTTACAAAGCGTCGTGCGGGAGTCGCACCACCCCACCGCTCCGCTGCCTGTGTGCGATCCCGACGGCAATCCGCTCTACCTGCACCGATGACGAGCAACACCGAATGGCGGTCTGAAAGGCCGCCGGTCGCGGTAGGGATGCCGGTTGCCCGACACCCCCCGCACAGATCCGTGCTGGCGCTCCTAACGCACACGGTTCTTACCTTGGATGATGCTACGCGAAGCCAACGTCTGCTTCGCGTGCGCAGAGCGGCCCATGTTGCCCGCAGAACCGGCTCGGTGTCCGGTACGGGTTAGGCTCTTCCGCGCTCTCCTTGGTCAACG
>Ga0187875_10002144_pt1 | contig 14721 bp, 10 predicted proteins | sample June2016WEW_17_1_2_FD_132978 | JGI IMG/M metagenome (GOLD analysis project Ga0187875, IMG submission 132978) | Peatland microbial communities from SPRUCE experiment site at the Marcell Experimental Forest, Minnesota, USA - June2016WEW_17_10 | ecosystem: Environmental > Terrestrial > Soil >... | reverse complement strand
TGTAAAACGCAGCAGCTGTGTCCGCGAGCCCTTCTTGCGAACTACAACTTCGCCCCGTGCGTTGACGCCTACAAAGTGAAAAACTGTCTTCCCTAAATCGATGCCGATGTTGCGAATCTCCATTGAACACCTCCTGTGTCTACCACTACACCCCCAGAGGGGCTCAGGCGGCGGACCATGCCAGTAGTTATATATCAGTAAACAGATCACTCGGATTTACGACCGAGTTCGTGTCACTTGGCCGTAAAACCGGCTTCGCGGCGAATAGAGTCCGGGGCCAGTACCCGCGAAACCACATGGACGCGTTGCCGACTTTACAGACAGGTGGATCATTGACCTCCTCAGTATCAAGGCACCGCCAGGGCCAAAGCCATGCGCGGCTGTTGCTCAACTTGTTACTGACGAGTGGCCGGTCATCCGGCCAGATCTTTCACTCACGATAAAGCCGACCTCTCGCGACTTATCGTGTTGTTGCGACGCATGGCCGCTTTCAAGAAGAGGCCGACGAGCCTCTGAAACTGGAGGCCTTGATCCTGCGGGGTCCCAGAATCACTGAGCTCGAGGTCGGTGCTCCGGCTCAGACTTCAACCAATCCGAGGAGTGCTTTTCAATCGCAATTCTCACCAATTGACTCCGCGTTCTTACCCCGGCCTTTCGGAAGAGTTCCTGAATCACAGCTTTGATTGAACTCTCTGAGGCGTCCAACTTCCATGCAATTTCCTTATTCGCGAGGCCATCGAGAATTCCTCTCAGGACTTCGATCTGGCGGGAAGTCAGGGGACGTGTGTGTTCCATACGGTCTGTCTGGACATTTCTGGCCGCAACGAGTGAACGGACTGCTCCCGTATCCATCCAGATTTCATTGTTCACAACCCTATGGATTGCAGCGACAAGTTGCTCCGGATCGCTGTGCTTCAGAAAGATTCCCGATGCACCAGCTTCCATGACTTGAAGAGTTGCAGTATCGGTCATTCCTGCAGTCACCATGAGGACTTTCACTGGGCTATGGCGATTCCTGAGGTCATAGAGCAGACGGTATCCCTGTTCGCCGCCGAGATCGTAATCGAGCAAGATTATGTCGACTGGCGTTTCCGACAACGCAGCGGCAGCCTCGCCAACGGTTGCGCATTGGCCCACAACTTCGAAATCGGGAGTAGTTTCCAAAAGCCTGCTGAGGCCTTCGCGGAAGAGCCTGTGATCATCCACCATCATTATTCGGATTTGTTGCATTGCTCTTCCTCTTCGGATGAAGCCGCTGGGGTCAAGGATACCGTGAAGCGAGCACCATCGGGAATGGACTGGTAGCGCAATTCTCCACCGAATGAATGCAGAAACGCCTGAGACAGGTAGAGGCCGAGACCAGTCGCTTCCGCGCCGGCCTGGAAGGGATGAAAGAGATGCTCCGGATGGGCGACCCCGCCGCCGTTGTCCGCGACTTCAACGAGAATCCTGTCATTCTCGCGCCTTGCAGTAATAGAGAGCGCCCGATTCACTCTCTTTGAGAGCGCCCGAACACTATTGGTGATCAAATTCAAGAAGACTTGCATGAGGCTTGGCCGGTCAGCCCACACGAGCGGCAAGCCCGGCATCACGCTCCATTCTGTCTCGACATCCTCTTCCTGCAATGATGGCGCAACCACGATTTTCAATTCATCCAGAAGAATCGATAGATCAACTTCTGTTGCTTCCGTGGTGGCCTGGCGGAGATTCAAGTTGGCAACGCGTTCAAGCGCGACAGCCAGGCTGCCGAGCGCTTCGAAATCCTTGTTTCCAGCGAGCAATCCCTCGCGTTCAAGGTTCCGATACACCACCGCAATCGCTCCGCACACATTGCGAATCTCGTGGGAGACGGCACCGATCGCGATTCTGGACCCCGCGAGAAGCTGATGCAGACCTGACACTTCGTGAGTCCGAAGATCTTCCGAGGCGTCGAGCACCATTGCGGTCAGCCGCGCTCCCGCATTTGTCCGGTAGGTGGAGAAGCAAATGTCGGCCAGAAAAGTCTCTCCATCTTCGCGTTGACCTCGTGCCTGCATCACGGCGCGAAGAAACTGCTGAGAAGAGTCTTGCATCGAGATGTTCGCTAGAGCAGGAAGATGGCGATGAATCGATCTTCCTTGAAGCTCTTCTTGAGGCACACCCAAAAGCCGATGGGCGGCCTCGTTTGCGGTCAATACAAATCCGTCCGAATCAGCCGTGATGATGGCGACTGGACTGCTTTCGATCAATATTCTCAATTGCTCTTCAGCATCCCGGCGCGCATCACTCTGGAGTTCGATCTCATGAAGGTGTTCCTCTGTTACGCGGCGATTCCGACTCACTTCGCGAATAAGGAAGCCGGCTCCAGCAAAGGCGGCGAAATAGAGTACGTCCCGTGAGATACCTGAGCGCAGATTCCATGCCAAATCACTGAAGGTTTCTGCGAGGAAGGTGCACAAACCGGCAACAGCGCAAATCTGCCACCTGTTCAATACACTTCCGACCATCAACATTGGAACCAGATACAGGAAGCCGAGCAGGACCTCAGCAACTACCCACCAGTCCAGAAGTGCAATGGCCGCAATCAAGACTCCTGCTCTGAGGAGAACAGATCGCTTGTCGCCTTTGAATAGCAGGTCGTACATATCCATCTCTGACGCCGCGCCAGCGAGAGCGGCATAGTTGCCTGAATTGTAGATATCTGACACGCCGCCCGACATAAGAATTCTGCAAAGGCGAGGCAATTGGCCGAAAGATAGGGTCTTCGCAGCAAAAGGATAGGGTTGACACGCCTGAAAGATAGTCCAAAGTACGCCGGCGTGCGCACTATCCTGATGCGGTACATTGTGTGATTCACTCCGACGTGGGCGTGCTCGCTCAACATTGCATCGCATTCCAAATGTGCATTCGAGGGCACTTATGCAGATTGTAAGATTCCTGCGCTGTGCATCCTGCGGCGTCGGGATTGTGGGGCTCGCGCTGGCTGCGTGTTCGAACGCTGTTGCGCAACAAAGCCTCACCTGGGACCAGGTGAGGGCCAGATTTGAAGCATCCAACCCCGCGCTCAAGGCCGATGCCGACAACGTGGACGAGATGAAGGCTGAAGAGGTCACGGCGTTTCTTCGTCCCAATCCGCAGTTCACTTTATTGGCCGACGGCACGCAGATTGCACCGCACGACGGGATCTGGCTGCCGTTTCGAGGAACGTACGAACAGCTCAATTTCAGTTACCTGCACGAGCGCGACCACAAGCGCGAACTCCGTCTTGAGAGCGCCCAGGAAGGCACGCGCATCACGCAATCGCAACATGAAGACCTGGACCGCAACATGATCTTCGCTCTGCGCACGGCGTTCGTGGGAACACTGCAAGCAAAATTCATACTCGATCTGGCCAAGGCCGACCTCGACTACTACGACAAGATCATCGCCATCAGCCAGGACCGGTTCAAGGCCGGTGATCTTGCGTCAATCGATCTCGACCGGATCGAGTTATTGCGGGTGCAATATGAAGCCGAGCTGCAAACGGCAATCGTTAACCTCCGCACGGCGAAGATCCAGCTCCTGCAATTGCTCAATGATCGAACTCCCGCGGAGCAGTTCGACGTGACCGGATCATTCGATTTTTCAGATGCGTTGCAGCCGCTCGACGACTTCCGCCAAATCGCGCTGTCCAATCGGCCCGACCTTCAGGCCGCGCTGGAAACGATTCAGCAATCGGAAACCAATCACAAACTGGCCGAGGCAAACGGCTCAACTGACCCGACGTTTGGCGCCTGGTATACGTACAACTCATCGAACAACAATCCCAACGGCATTCAGACTCTTGGCGCCAGTGTGAACATTCCTCTGCGCATCTTCGACCGCAACCAGGGCGAAAAGCAGCGCACCCAAATCGACATTGACCGCGGCCGGCAGGCCAGCGAAGCGGTGCGCGCGCAGGTTTTCTCTGATGTCGACACGGCCTATGAGTTGGTGCGAAGCAATGTTGAGCTGCTCAAGCCTTACAAGGCGCAATATAACGCGCAGGCTCTACGCGTCCGTGACACCGTGACTTACTCCTACGAGCATGGCGGCGCCTCTCTAATGGATTTTCTCAACGCGCAAAGCGACTTTCGCCAGGTGCAACTTGCCTATGCTCAGCTGATCGGCGCTTACTTGACGGCCGCTGGACAACTCAACCTGGCCGTCGGACGCGAGGTCATCCAATGACGAGTACGTCAATTTTAATATGCGCCGGTTGCCTTGCGGCTTGCGTGTCGCTCTCCGCTTGCAAGAGGGGCTTTAACCCGTCGGATGGGGCTGCGCCTTCTCAGCAGGTGATAGAGGCTGGCAACGAGAGCCTGGTGTCGGTGGACAAGCTGGATCAGTATCCATTGGTTGCGGCGGACAGAATAGAAGCCGCTACGCAGTTGAACGTGACCGGGTCGGTCTTCCCCGACGTCTCACGCGAGATCCCGGTGATCTCGCTCGCCAATGGCCGCGTGGTCGACATCAAGGCCCAACTTGACGACTACGTGAAGAAAGGGCAACTGCTCATCAAGGTCCAGAGCCCCGACGTTGCCGGCGCATTCGACATTTATTTGAAAGCTGTGAACGACGAGCGCATGAACAACCTGGCCTATGTGCGTGCGCAGGACCTCTATTCCCATGGCGCCATTTCGCAATCGGCGCTGGAGCAGGCCGAGGACGCGGAGAAAGATGCGCAAGCAGATCTCACCGCTGCGGAAGAGCAATTGAAGACCCTAGGCGTAGACAAGAACCACCCTAGCAGCGTGGTGAACGTTTATGCGCCCATCTCTGGAGTCATCGTTGCGCAGAATGTCACTCAGGCGGCAGCTGCCGGCGTCAATCTGTCCGGCTCCGCTACGGCGTTCACGATCGCTGATCTTTCCACGGTTTGGGTCATTTGCGATGTCTACGAGAACGACATACCTAAGATTCAACTTGAGCAGATGGCAAAGATCCGGCTGGACGCCTATCCGGGCGAGGTCCTATCCGGCCGCATCAGTGATGTCGGGCCAGTGCTTGACCCTAACATCCGCACCGCTAAAGTTCGCATCGAGGTCGCGAATCCCGGCATTCTCCGCCTCGGCATGTTTGTCACGGCGACGTTTACAAGCAAAACGAAGAATACATTCGCCGCCATCCCTTCATCTGCGATTCTGCACCTTCATGATCACGATTGGGTATTTGTCCCGGCGGGCGGAAACGACTTCCGGCGTGTGGAAGTGACGGTCGGCGACATTCTGCTCGGGGGCAAACAGCAAATCCTTTCCGGCATTGCGCCCGGCCAACGAGTAGTGGCCAATGTTCTCGCTCTTGAAGAAACGTTGGAGGCGCAATGATCAGGAAACTGGTCGACTTTGCGCTCCAGAACCGCCTTCTGGTCTTGGCGATCGGCATCCTGCTCTTCGCATGGGGCATCATCTCTTTCCATCGCCTGCCCGTCGAAGCTTACCCCGACGTTGCGAACAATTATGTCGACGTCATCGCGCAGTGGCCCGGCATTTCCGCCGAGCAAATCGAGCAACAGGTCACCATTCCGCTCGAAACCGTGATGAACGGCATCCCGGGAATTGCCCATGTCCGCTCGTGGTCGATTTTCGGACTTTCGACCGTGGAAATGGTCTTCGGCGAATACACGACAGATTTCGAAAACCGCGAGCGGGTGCTCGAACGCCTTTCGCAAGCGAGCCTGCCTCCGGGGGTCGTGCCCCAGATGGGAACTGACTGGAGTCCAGTCGGACAGATCTATTTCTACACCCTGGAAAGTTCCAATCCCGAGTACGACGTCATGAATCTGAAGTCGCTCGAAACCTGGGTGATCGAAAAGCATCTCAAGTCCGTCCCAGGCGTGGTGGACATTAACCCCTTCGGCGGGCCCACCCGCGAATACCAGGTCCGCCTCGATCCTGACAAGCTCGTCGATTATGGACTGAGCATCGGCCAAGTGGAGCAACAGCTAACCAACAACAATGCCAATGCGGGAGGAAGTTTCATCGAGGAGGGCGCGCAGCAAGTGAATATTCGCGAAGTCGGCCTCGTCAAGGACATTCAGGACATTGGCAACACGGTCATCACCACGAAAGGAGGTACTCCTGTCCGGGTAAAAGATCTTGGCGTCGTCACCCAAGGGCAGGAAATTCGTCTGGGCCGATTTGGCAGAGCCGCGCACCTGCTGGACGGGAGAATCATCGATAACGACGATGTTGTTTCGGGGATCGCGGCGCTGCAAAAGGGCGACGATGCGCAGCCCACGCTGGACGGAATTCATCAGAAAGTGAAAGAGCTCAATGACCAGATTCTGCCCAAAGGCGTAAAGATCGTACCCTTTATCGACCGAAGCGACCTGTTACATTTCACCACTCACACCGTGCTGCACAACCTGACCGCAGGAATGATTTTGGTTGTTGTCATTCTGTTTCTCTTTCTCGGCAACGCGCGCGGCGCTCTCATCGTCGCACTCACCATTCCGTTCTCGCTTCTTTTTGCAGCCATCTGCCTCGACCTGAAGCACATTCCCGCCAATTTGCTCTCGCTCGGGGCGCTGGACTTTGGCATGGTAGTTGACGGCGCTGTGGTGATGGTGGAAAACATCGTACGCCACCTGGCGCGCAAGGAAGAGAACGGGCGATCGGTGCACGTACGCATCACCGAAGCCGCGCATGAAGTTCAGCGACCAGTCTTTTACGCCATAGCCATCATCATCACTGCATATCTACCCATCTTCACGCTGCAGGCCGTGGAGGGCCGTCTCTTCCGCCCCATGGCGTGGACAGTCGCCTTTGCCTTGCTAGGAGCGCTGCTCTTTTCCATGATCCTTGCTCCCGTTCTATCCAGTTTGCTTTTCAGCAAGGGTACGAAGGAATGGAAGAACCCTGTGATGGAGTTTCTCAGGACACGCTACCGCCGGGCCGCAATTTGGGCTATCCATCATCACGGATTCACTATCGGAGTTGGCGTGACCGGCCTGATCCTGGCTCTCTACCTTGCGTTTGGCGGCGTCATCGGGTCCGAGTTTCTTCCCCACTTGGACGAGGGCGCGCTCTGGGTGCGCGGCTCTCTCGACCAAAGTGTGGGGCCGACGGATAGTATCCGCGTTGCCAATGAGGCAAGAGTTCTGCTCTGCTCGTTTCCTGAAGCCACTGACTGCACCAGTCAGACTGGCCGTCCGGACGACGGTACCGATCATACCGGCTTCTTCAACACGGAGTACTTCGTGGGGCTCAAACCAAAGGAACAGTGGCGTCCCATCTTTCACCAGAACAAAGACAACCTGATTGCGGCCATGAACCTGGAATTGACGAACAGATTTCCCGGAGTGATCTGGGGATTCTCACAGCCCATCGAAGACAACATGGAGGAGGCTGTTAGCGGAGTCAAGGGCGAGCTTGCGACTAAAGTTTATGGAAGCGACCTGCACGTGCTCGAGGACAAGGCCAATGAAGTTGCCGCCGTCATGAGCCATGTCAGGGGAATTACAGATCTTGGCGTCCTGAATGTTACTGGACAGCCTGACCTGGATTACGTAGTGGACCGTCAGGCGGCTGCGCGCTGGCAGATCAACGTTGCCGACATTCAGGATGCTATCCAGACGGCAGTGGGAGGTAACGCTCTCACGCAGGTTCTGAAGGGCGAAGAGGTCTATAACCTCACCCTGCGCTATCTCCCTCGGTACCGCGACACGCAGCAGGCGATCGACAACATTCGCCTGCTATCTCCGTCAGGAGAGCGGGTTTCGCTGGCTCAGCTCTGCACCGTTAAGGAAGCCGACGAAGGCTCCGAGATCTATCGCGAGAATAACGAGCGTTATGTGGCCATCAAGTACAGTGTCCGAGACAGACCTCTTGGCGATGCTGTCAGGGAGGCCATTCAGAAAGTCAACGCGCAGGTCGGCCTGCCGCGCGGCTATCACATCGCATGGGAAGGTGAGTACCAGAGCGAACTGCGCGCCGAAGCGCGAATGCTCGTTATTGTGCCCCTCACAGTGCTGCTGATCTTCATCATCCTGTACTCGATGTACAAGTCGTTCAAGTGGGCCCTGCTGATTCTAGCCACGGTAGCCATGGCCAGCATCGGCGGGTTGCTGGTTCTGCTGATCACCGGGACCAACTTCAGCGTCTCGTCGGAAGTGGGCTTCCTTGCCCTATTCGGCGTCTCTGTTCAAACCGGCGTCATCATGTTGGAATACATCAACCAGTTGCGTGCACGCGGCATGACGGTCGAAGAGGCAGCGGTGGAAGGAGCCGTTCTGCGGCTGCGCCCCATCATGATGACGATGCTGGTCGCAACGCTGGGACTGCTTCCTGCTGCCTTGTCTCACGGAATCGGATCCGATTCCCAGCGTCCCTTTGCCATTGTCATTGTTGGCGGCTTGATCACGAATCTCTTGATGAGCATCTTCCTACTTCCAACCCTTTATGTCTGGATGGCACGGGAGAGTGATGTTCTTCCTTCGCCTAAGAATGGTTCTGGGAGCTAGCCACGCTAGAAGTGCGAGTGCAATTAGACGACTAACTTTGGATGGATAAGTCAATGGCCAAATCGCTTGCAAAGCGAAATCCAAGGGACTTCGGGCGGCGCTTTGCCTCCGGTGTTCAGTGGCTCCTTATCGGGCTCATATCGGCCTGCCTTCTTTGGGCATTGGCGATTGTGCTCTTGGAGGCTCTTGCGCAACTTTCCAGGAGATAGGGAAACGTAACCGTGAAGCACGCTGGGAAGGCATGCGAGCTCCTTCCGAGAAAACGTTGGGATTAGTCCCGAGAAACGTTAGGTTCCTATCGGGACTGCCCTGGCAGACGAGGCGAGGTTGAGCCCGGCGCATTCGTCCGGGGCAGTTTCGATAGGATCGTTTGAACTGAGCCTGCGGCGTTTGCGGCGGATGCGGTGATCTACTTATGTACTTTCAATCGCGTCGTCCCGCCGATCGTGGCTATTGCGAGCACGGAGCCGAGCCAGCCGAGGGAGAAGAGCCTTTTCAGAGAGCGGAGTTGAGTGCTGCAAGGTGTGCGCGAGTGCCGTATACAGGGTGCGTGAGCAGCGTGCGGGCATAGGATAGCGTTGCAAGCGCGAGCATGCCATGGGGCGACCGGGGTAGATGCATCGTGGGCCATGGATGTTTTATGAGCTGTCAACGCTGGACCTCCGTGGGGTGGCGAGGCTCGGGTGGGACTGGAAGTAAAGTTGAGCACTCGTGAATCGTTCTACGACCAGCATGGTTGCGAAGCAGGCGGGGCAACGCAGCTGGTTGGCCGCATCTGTTGGATCAGTGCGTGCAGTTGCGCCGAGCAACTGGCGGCAGCGTTGGATCTCAGCACTGCGTCTTCGGTTGGCGAACAGTCCGAAGTGGCGGATGCGGACCAGGCCTTTGGGCAGGACGTGAAGAAGGAATCTGCGCAGGAACTCATCGGCAGAAACGGTCATGATCTTCTTCTTGCCGCCGTGAGCGTAGTCCCGCCAGCGGAATGACACGCGATCGTTCTCAAAGGCCACGAGTCGATGGTTGGAGATGGCAACGCGATGAGTGTAGCGAGCCAGATAGTTGAGGACATGTTCGGCGCCGCCGAAGGGCGGCTTGGCATAGACGACCCAGTCCTTCTGGCCGAGTTGCCAGAGGAAGTGGCTGAATGCGCCAGGTGAAGCAAGCTGTAGCAGTGAACCGTGGAACTGCAGTCTATCCTGTTCAAACAACTCACGGAGTTGGTCGCAGAACTCGTCGCGGAAGACACGGCTGAGTCGCTTGACGGGCAGGAAGAATCGGCGCGAGGAATCTATCCATCCGGAACCATCGGGGGCGAGGCCGCCAGCGGGAACAATGTAGTGAACGTGGGGATGATGCTCAAGGTTCTGTCCCCACGTGTGGAGCACGCCGAGAAATCCGATATCGGCTCCCAGGTGTCTGGGATGGCGAGCCAGTTCGATCATCGATGCGGCACTGGTGCGGTAGAGCAGATCGTAGAGCAGTCGCTTGTTCTGAAGGATCAGAGCGGAGAGTTCGTGCGGCAAAGTGAAGACGACATGGAAGTACGGAACAGGCAACAGTTCGGCCGAACGAGCGGCCAACCACTTGGCGCGCACGTTGCCCTGGCACTTGGGGCAGTGCCGATTGCGGCATGAGTTGTAAGAGGCGGTCAGATGGCCGCAGCGGACGCACTTATCACGATGACCACCCAGTGCCGCGGTGCGGCACCGGACGATGGCATCGAGCACCTTGCGATGCACCCATGCAAGGTGAGACTTGTGCCCTTCCCAGAATCTGTTGCCCGCTGCGCGGACGATGTCGGCCACCTCGAGGGTGGGCCGGCTCACCGCTTGATCTTCCTCCGGGACCGCTTTACCTCGCTGGGACTGGATACCTCTATCGCTTCCAGCGGACTGGCGACTGCCTGCAGATGGCGACGGGACAGATGCAGGTAAAGTGCTGTATCGCCGATCTTGGCATGACCAAGTAGAACCTGGATGGTGCGCAGATCGGCGCCGGCTTCCAGCATGTGGGTCGCGAAGCTGTGTCGAAGCAAATGAGGTGCAACGCGCTTACTGATGCCGGCGCGCTTACCAGCCTCGTTCACAGCCGCCCACACAACCTTCGGGGTAATCGGCTTATCTGCGCGCCAGTTGTTCACAGTGCCTGGGAACAGGTAGGTCTTGGGCTTCATCCAGCGCCAGTACTCACGAAGAGTCTCCAACAGCTTGGGACTCAATAGAACATCGCGGTCGCGTCCGCCCTTGCCCTTGTGGATACGAATGACCATCCGTTCGCTGTCGACATCCGAGACCTTGAGATGGCACAGTTCCGAGCAGCGGATGCCGGTTGAGTACAGTGTCATCACCATGGTGCGGCGCATCAGGTTCTCTGCTGAATCAATCACCCGCTGAACCTCTTCGGGGCTGAGCACAACGGGCAGCTGCCTGGGGCGCTTGGGAAAGGGGATGTGCTCGGGAAGATACGGGCGTCGCAGCGTCTTGACGTAGAGAAATCGCAAAGCTGCGGTGCACAATGCAATCGTCCCTGCCTGGAGCTTGCGTTCTCGAAACAGATAGGCCTGATACTGCCGGATATGATCCGGGCCCAATCTGTCTGGCGAGCGGTGAAAATGCCTGGAGAAGTCTTCTACCGCGTGCAGGTAGGTGTTGACAGTGTTCTGTGAGTAGTTCCGACGCTGGAGCTCATCCAGCATCTTCTGCCGAAGATGGGTCACAAAAACCTCCTTGTGACCCAAAACTTAAATGGCCTGAAAGGCTGGGGGACCACTGCTGCCGCAGCATCCGCCGCGCCGCAGGCTTAGTTCAAACGCCGAAGTGTTTACTGATTTCCGGCGTGTGCCTTTCCACTTGGACGAGAAGTCGGCAACGCGTCCATGTGGTTTCGCGGGTACCGGGCCCGGACTCTATTCGACGCGAAGCCGGTTATGCGTCCACTTGCCGAGAGCATTGATCGACTTGAATAGCTCAATGAGTGCTATGGCCTGTTTGCATTGATCGAAGTTGTAGACGGTTGGTTACCAGTAGAGGTCTGATGCAGAATGCTTCGTCGGATCCAGTGTCTCCATGTGGCCGGTGATGTCGATGCCTATACCAATCATGCGCTGGGAACCGTCACCCATCATCACGCCGCGTGCATCAACCCAGCAGATTGAACCGTCCGGTCTCAGAACCCGATACTGAGCCGCGTATTCATCGGTTTCGCGAGTAATAACTTTTCGAATTGCCGATTCTACAAACGCGCGATCCGCGGGGTGAATCCTGGGAACGGCATCCGCGACGTTGCTGGAAAAGGTATCGCGTGTGAATCCCCATTGGCGGTAGGACTCATCGGACCAGACAACGGTATTCCCATGGGTGTCCCAATCCCAGAGCCCGATGCGCAAACCGGCGCACTTCGCCAATTCGATCCGCTTCTGCCAACCGGTTTCGACGAATTCAATTCGCTTCATATCGGTGATATCCCGGACCACACAGGCAACTGCTTCCACCTCGCCGGAAACCTCAATAGGCGAATAAGAAACGCTTAAGTCACGCACTCCGATCCCGGGCAGGTCGTACTCCATACTGAAAAGGACAGGATTCCCGCGGAAGCACCGGTCGAGATTCGGTATCACAATACGTTCGATCACATCCCTGTCTCTGAATGTCCGGATCGACTGCCCTTCGAGCCTCGCGTTGGCCCCGCCGAACACTTCAAGGAAAGCACGATTTGTGAGTACATACCGGTAATTCCGGTCTACGACGGCGACCATTTCATCAAGACCTTCGACGAGTCGCTCGTATTGCCGGAGCCTATCCTCGGCAGATTTTCGAGCCGTAAAATCCGTCACGGCGCAAGATACTCCAACTACCTCTCCGGCCTCGTCGAATGCCGGCTGATACGACGCCAGAAAGGTTCTCCGGCGAGACCCGTGAGAAGCCGGCTCGCGAATCTCCAGGTCGCAGGTCCCCTTTCCATTCAGGGCCTCATGAACATGGGCCTCGATAAACGGATATATCTCCGGGATAACCTCGGCCAATGTCTTTCCATAGTGCTCCTCAATCGAGAGACCATGCATCTCGGCGAGCCTGCGGTTGATGTTGATGTATTTCAGATCTCGATCGATAAAACCCAACCCTACGGGCGCGCCGTCGAAAACTGCCTGGAGTTGGGCCAGACGCTGTGACGGAAGCCCCTCCCTGCAAAAGACGGAGCGCCCGACGCCTTGATCGCTGGTGCGCAAAACCGCGCGCGGGCGTCGCAACTCGATGAGTGAAGGAAGCTGCTCAGCCGGCGCCGGCCGTCCGTAGTACCAACCCTGCCCCATCTCGCAGCCAAGGCGCACGAGCATGTCGCTTTGTTTGTGGGTCTCGATGCCCTCGGCTATCGTTTTCAGCCCGAGACTTTGTCCAAGCCCCACGACGGCGGCTACGATCTTTCGGCTCTCGCGGTCGGTGGTCATGGAGCTGACGAATGAACGGTCTACTTTCAATTCGTCGAAGGGGAGAGACTTCAAATGATAGAGACTGGAGTATCCGGTTCCGAAGTCGTCCAGCGCGATGCGGCATCCCATCGCCTTTAAATCCGCAGATATGCTGCGGGCGGCGGTCATGTCCTCCGCTATTGCGCTCTCAGTGATTTCAACGGTTGCGTATTCAAGGGGAAACCCAGCGTCATCCGCGATCTGCCGGATATGTCTTGCTAAAGTCAGATCTTTCAGTTGCAGCGGGGAGATATTGAACGCCAGCCGGAGACCCTTTCCATGGAGGGTGATAGCCTCAAATGCCTTCTGCAGAACCTGGCTGCTGACCTCCCCGATCAAACCATTGCTCTCCGCCAGGGGGATGAAAATGTCTGGGGGGATCGTGCCGAGATTCGGATGCTTCCAACGTGCGAGCACCTCAAAACCGTGAAGTTTGCCCGTCGCGAGAACCACGATGGGTTGGAAATACGGGAAGAATTCGCCGTTTTTCAATGCACGGATGAGGTGCCGTTGGTAAGGTTTCGATGCTTGGGCCATCGTAACAATAGATTAGGTTCAGGTCAGTGCCGAAGATGTGATTTAAATCACACCTCTGTTCGATCAGACACCAAGTTTAGGGTCTGGCGACTCGAGCGGAGTTAGCAACTACCTACTCACTACTATCGGCGGAAACGGGTCGTCCAAATAGGATTTCCGCGAGAGCGCTTCTCGATCAACGCATAATCGCGAGATCACTCATCGAGGCAGCCAGACAGTCCACTTGGACGAAAAGTCGTGCGAGTTCAACGGGTCGATGCAACACCATCTGAGTGAGAGGTCTCACAGGAGGTGGTGTTTATGGCACAAGGGAAGCGAGTGGAGGTGTCCGCGGCGCAGCGGACAGAGATCTGGCGGCGTTGGAAGGCGGGAGAGTCGTTGCATGAGATCGGACGAGCATTCGGCCGCAAGCATACTTCCATTCATCTGCTGTTATCGCATCATGGCGGGATCGTTCCGTCCGTCCGTCGACGCTAACCCCAAGCGCTCACGTTGGCTGAGCGAGAGGACATTTCGCGAGGAATCGCTTCCAGCTTATCGATACGTGCAATTGCCACCCGCCTTTCCCGAGCTACCTCAACGGTGAGCCGGGAGGTAGCACGTCATGGTGGCCGTTCTGAGTACCGAGCGAGCCAAGCTGATTGTGAAGCCTGGGGGTTGGCTCTGCGACCTAAGAAGTGCCTACTGGCCACCCATGAGCGGCTGCGAAGGATCGTCGTCAGTAAACTGATGCTGGACTGGTCGCCTCAACAGGTTTCCGGATGGCTAAAGATCCAGTATCCCAAGGACGAGAGCCTGCGCGTGTCCCACGAGACCATTTACCGTAGCCTCTTTATTCAAGCGCGTGGAGTATTGAAAAAAGAGCTCATTGGACACCTTCGGTCCAAACGCCTCATCCGCCGCTCCCAGCACTCGAGCAAGAGTGGACATGCAAAGGGTCAGATCATCGAGGCCATCTCGATCCGGGAACGACCAGCAGAGATCGAGGACCGAGCGATCCCAGGACACTGGGAGGGCGATCTGATCAGCGGCACAAAAAACAGCCACATCGTGACCCTGGTGGAACGGCACTCACGCTACACGACGCTCATCAAGATACCCAGTAAAGAGACGACCGTTGTCGTCGCCGCACTGAGTCGGCACATTCGTAAACTCCCCGTCTCCCTTCGCCGATCGTTGACCTGGGACCGAGGACACGAAATGGCCCAACACAAAACCTTCAGTGTGGCCACCGATGTGAAAGTCTACTTCTGTGATC
>Ga0187875_10002136_pt1 | contig 14774 bp, 18 predicted proteins | sample June2016WEW_17_1_2_FD_132978 | JGI IMG/M metagenome (GOLD analysis project Ga0187875, IMG submission 132978) | Peatland microbial communities from SPRUCE experiment site at the Marcell Experimental Forest, Minnesota, USA - June2016WEW_17_10 | ecosystem: Environmental > Terrestrial > Soil >... | reverse complement strand
TTCTTATCTGCCACGCAGCTCTTGAATTCTGATACTTTGAGTCAACTAACAATGCCTGTATTCCTCGTTTTCTTACAAATTTGTAATCTTGCCAATATCCATCACCAACCATTAATGCTTCGTTTTTATTTATTTTCAGCTTTTTTAGAAGCTTTTCAATGAGTTTCGCCTTAGAGCTTCCGTCTACCATATTAACTGCATGATATTCCTGTATAAGTCGGCTTAATCCAAAATGCTTTATAGTATTCTCCAACTGGACCTTTGACTTTTTCAAAGGGTACGGGACTGCAGATACGATCACACACATTATACCCATTCGATTAAGACGCTCTAATGTCGTTTTTGCAGTAGGCGACATAATAAGATGCTCATGTACGACATCCCTGGTTTTCCTATCCTTGTAAACCCAGCCCGGGTCTGCGTTGTTTCTGGTAGTTTTTGGATACCATAACGTACCAGTAGCATCAAAAAATACTATTCTTTTTGTTATCAAATCACCTCTTGTCGATCTCATCATTCAAACGTACATGTCCCTTTAATATTAAAGAATGTTTCATATATCTAGATTTGTCCTGGTACGACATATTTATCGCCCTTTATTTCAGTTTCAAAGTTTAAACGTTCTACACCTCTAAACGGTATGATATATTTATCAGTTATACCTCTATTTATCTCTGTACGCTTATTAAGCTCTTGCGACTCTATAAGCAGAACTGGAGAGTTATTCGAGTACATCGGTGCGATTCTCCATATTTTCCCTTCTTCTGCAAAGAAGCTGCTTTTTCCATATCGGCTCTCATGTTCTGCTGTAACTGTCATTTCTGGTTTAGATGCCAGAGACTTATACTCTAAGTAGGCCCGTCCAAGGTTCCTGATAACGCCAGCATTAATTGTAAAATAAGGATTAAAGAAGTATCCAGCGTTATATCCAGCTGTCATTAGTGCTCTGATGTATCCTTCAACAAGAGGTAGTACATCTCTTTTAATGTAGATCGATGCTGTTACATCAAATTTATTTAAAATTTCCACTTCTGTTTTTAAAATATTGATTACTTTTTCCACATCATCAAAAGTGGCACTGTCAAATCTTTCCATTTTTTTAATATGTTTTGTTCTCTTATATGCTAATAGTGCATTTAGAAAATACCTTTCAGAGTCTATATAACCAGAGCTTGGCCTTTTGTCTGTTTTGGGATAGAAATATTTAGCGAATAGTCCACTATCACTCATCATTGGGTCAGCACCGTAATAGATTCCGTCGCCATTTTCAAACATAAAAACATTGGTTTCTCTTATTTTAAAGTTCTTTTCCATGTCTTTTCTTATACTAAATTTAGAACGTATCAGATCTCCAGACAGGTCTCTCCAAAGATCATCTTTTTGGATAGAATCTGAAACAAGCATAAGATATTTTCTTGGTTTTCCATTAATACCTATCGAATGCCTTACCTTACCATTTATATCTGATTTCACAAATGGCTTATGGTCTTCAATACTTATTAACAGATATGGACCTACCTGAAGCACATGTTTTTTGGATATTATTGCCTCAGTTAGTTTTGTATTTCCTACAATTAATGACCGAAATCTGAATTCTAGCGATGCCTCTGAGCCCTTATCCAATAGATATTCAACCATCGGTTTGTATGTTTGTAGTGTATTTGCTAGATCACGAATAAAATTGGCTCTTGAGGCTACTTTACCATCTTCCGATGCCCAACCGAAAGTATAAGGCGTAAAGGAGAAACGTAACGCCTCTATGTAATTTAAATATGTCTTATTAAGATTCTCGTTAGCAGATTGTAACTCCTTATTCCTTCTACTATAACCAACCGTTGTTATCCGTGTTTTTACGCCTAAATCTTCCATGGCAAATTTAACGTAGCTGTCTACAAAAGGATAAGAGGTTATATCATTATCTTCGTACGGATAGATTGTACCAACACGTCTTTTCTTCGGACCATAACCAACAAGTCCTTCTTTTGGCATTTTAAAATCACTTGGAAGAACACCATCTTCCGATAAACAATTCTTCAAACCAGCATTTTCTAATGCCACAAATTTTATTCCGGCAAATAGGTTAGCCAAAGCACTTCTATTAAGTCTAAAAACGAATTTACCTGCGTTTACACCACAGAAACTGCATTGATTAAAACAGCCGCTTTCAGCTTGTAACTCTCTTAGATCTATTATAACCTCTTTTGGTAATTTTAATAAGTTCTTTATAAGTTGGTCTCGTATAATACGATCACTTTCTGAAACGTTTTCCACTGTCTTTTCAGATTCCAATGCAATATTATACATGTAAACTACCTACTCGACTGTCACTATAACTCAAGTAAACTACAAATGCGCTTAAATTCTAATATCTCTGCAAAAACACTTTTCACCCATTAATACCTCTGATTATTCACCTATAAATACCTATCCAGATAGCTATAAAAGCGTTCTCGCTTGTTGGGGAACTGTACAATATAGATTAAAACATTGATATCCAATCCATATTGTGTTTGAATGGCACTACCGTATGATTATAGCAGCTTATCAAAATACTATGAGGTTCTAGAAAAAGTGGATCTAGATGATACTAACTTATTTTTGGGAAAGACACTCAAAAAATACGGTGCGAAGAAAATTCTGGATTTTACTTGTGGGACTGGTGCACAAACCTTATGGTTAACCGAGCATGGATATAATGTGGTAGGTGCCGATATCAGCCCTGCGATGCTAAAAATTGCAAAGGAAAAGTCCAAAGAAGCCAAACTAAAGATTAGGTTCTACAAAGGCGACATGCGAAGCTCCAAATTTGGGACTTTTGATGCAGTTATAACCATATTCAACGCTATAGGCCATCTTAGCAAGCCTGAGTTCGAGAAAACTATGAGAAACATAGGCACTAATCTGGATAAGCGCGGATTATATATTTTTGATATATTCAATCTGGACTTTATGAGGAAGAACTTCAGAACATACAGGTTTCTTGATGTTGCTACAGAAGTGAACGGTACAAAATTTGTGAGATCAAACAACAATAGACTTGACAAGGTGAAAGGATTAATGACCATTAATCAGGAAACAACTGTACAGGAGGGTATGAACAAACCGAAAGTATTCAAAGAAAGCTGGACGATGCAGACTTACACGGCTGATGAACTGAAAAACATGCTTAAAAGAAACGGGTTTGAAGTGCTAGGTCAATATGGTATTGATGGATCAAAACTTGGTGGCAGTTCTATATTGACTGTTGCTAGAAAGCGATAGTTACCGACTCGAATAATCAATTACTTGATATTCTTTTCAAGAAAATACCAAGTGAGATGGAACTTATTATTTCTCATTCTGGCAATTACTTTATAACCATGGTTTTTATAAAAGGTTAGTGCCTCTAGGTGTTTCTCACTTGTTTCCAGGTATGCAATATGACATTTTTTGGCTTTTGCTAGTGTTTCAAACTTCTTTAATAGCATGGAACCAATTCCCTTACCTCGTGCATCTTTTGAGACTATAATTTGAGATAAATAGGCTGCGCCACCATTTATCTTTAAACTGGCAAAACCAACAATGTTTTTACCATTGTATGCGGCAAATGTGTACTTCTTTACATTCCATCCGTAACCTCTTTCTCTATTAAATCGATCCCACTCGTTATTGGCAAACTTATCAACTCTTCTCTTATCTCGTTCAGCTTTTACTTGCTTTATTTCACTCGTATAATCACGTTTTATTCAAGCGCAAAACAACTTCCAATATTCCGTTTGGTACTATTTTTTCTTTTCCTTTAACAATCTCACCTATCGTTATCCAATAAAATCGCTTTAGCTTACCATTCTCATCCCCACTTATAACACTCTTTTTGTATAAGTCCTTCTTTGTTAATGATCCGGAATAAATGAAGTATATGTCGTGTGATCTTTTGCCCTCGAAGTAAAATAGATTTTCAATAACTTTTTCCAACTTTAGATTATTTACACCACTCCCCATCTCCTCCTTTATCTCCCTTTTTACAGCAGCTTTGCTACTTTCAAAATATTCTATATGGCCACCTGGTGGGCGCACAAAAGAACCATCTTTCGCTTTTGAGAGTAGTACTTTACCTTTACTAACTACTACAAGTGATGCTTTTGGCTCGATTGGTTCTCTTTTCAGTTTCATAGTCGTTCTCTTAGTTACCATAGTAAACTTACGTTCACAATAGCTTAAAATGTTCGCTAATATCGTTAACGTTCACCTTTAACCTTCCCACTAGAACGTTCAAGGTACACCCATCAAAGTACTCTCGTAAAAGGTCACCTTGACCCTCTATAAGAGTACAGTTCTCCCTGGATAATAAAGTACACCTAACCCTAATAGGTCAGATCACCAACACTCCGGTTTTTCCCCGAGATAGGTCAACTAAGTCCAATACCCTAGGTAACAAACCTCAAATCCTTCATAAGTCGAGGAAACAAACTGATTTAAGGAGCATATAACTCAAACAATCAGATGACTCTAGTTTTTCCCTCTAGATCAGGTCATACATAAAAGTTTTTATAGTTGAACTCTAGTTTTTCTTCAATACCAATAACCCGAGCAGAAAGTGGGGAGCCCGTGATTTGAACACGGATCGCCAGCGCCCAAGGCTGGTAGTCTGCCAGGTTAGCGTAGCTCCCCAAATCGACGATTAATATTTGGGGAAAGCTTAATATATACCTTTCACAAAATAATACTGCTAATTGTCGGTGATCTATATGATCCTAGATTTGCCCTGGGTCGAGAAGTACAGGCCGCATTCACTCAATGAGATTATAGGACAGAAACTCATAGTGGAGCGTCTCAAATCTTTTGTTGAGCGCGGCAACTTTCCGAGCATGATATTCGCAGGGTCTCCTGGGGTCGGCAAGACAGCCTGCGCTATCGCGATGGCCAACGACCTCTACAAGGAGGGCCTCAATTCTGCATTCTTAGAGCTTAACGCTAGCGTTATGCCAGATACCCCAGTTCTCGTAAGAAGGAAAGACAATATAGAGAGAACCACAATAGGCGAAGTTGCCTCTGCATATTTTACAGATTCGAATAAAAAATATGCTTATACTACTAATTTAGAAGTATTGACAATAGATAAGAAAGATTTTAAGGTAAAATTCCTTCCGGTTAATAATATTTCTAGGCATATCGTAGAAAGAATACAGGAGATAAAATTAGATGGCGGAAGTATAAAGACAACATCCGAACACTCAGTAATTGTATTAAATGAAAAATGTGAATTAGAGAGTAGACGAGCAAGCGACCTACATTTAGGGGACCTCTTAATAACATTCAGTGCCTCTATAAATTCTGACAAGAAGGAGATAGACGTATCCAAATTTGCTCCGAATAGACTTACGAAACTAGGGCCTGCGGATAACTTACACATATTTAGAAATCCAAAAGTCGGTACAGTACTAGATACAATAAGGATAAATGATGGTTTGGCGTGGTTTTTTGGCAGTTATCTCGCAGAAGGAGCGATTGGATTTAGAGGCAACACTTCTGGTGTTGTAATATTGACATATGCGTATCCGGAAGAATACGAGTATGTGGCTAGATCTTCTTATGCGGCAGAAATGCTCGGCTTTAATTCCCATCCGCACATAATTAGATCAGGAAGCAGCGGCAATGATTCTGCAATCCAATTGACAGTATCTTCTACTCAATTGGCTAGATTTTTAAAGCATGAGTTCTATGAAGCAGAATCATCGGAAAAGAATGCACACAGTAAAAGGGTTCCTTCTTTTGTTTTTAGTATGCCCCAGGAACTTAGGCATAAATTTTTACAAGGTTATGCAGGAGATGCTACAGGAATCTGGGGGGATTATCTAAGATACACTTCAGTATCTAAAGAGTTGTTGATAGATACGGCGTGGCTTGCAAGAATTTCGGGCCTCGAGAGCAGCACCTTCGATAGAGAAACAAGAATAGTGTGGAAAAAATCTTCAAGTTTCTATGTAAGGAGTGAATTATTGCCAGCAGAACCATTTATAACCTTTATGAAATCCATAAATGAAAAAGCAGGATTCAATTGGAGGTATTATTTAAGACATCAGCTGTACTGTAAGAAATCTGGAAGAGTAAGTAAAGGAATATTAAAGGACATACTTATCAGAGTAAGATTAAACTCGCTTTCGGAAGACGAGAGAAACAGATTAAGCAGATTAATGACCCTCGTAGACTCAGATATAGCAGTAACTGAGATAAAAAGTATAAAACTCAAAGAACATCGTGGATATGTGTACGATTTTGCTGTGCCTGATAGCGAGATGTTCTGGGGCGGTACCATACCTATTTTATTACATAATAGTGATGCGCGCGGCATAGACGTGATAAGGGAGACTGTCAAGGAGTTCGCCAAGACCATATCTATGGCGAAGGTCCCCGTGAAGATAATATTCCTGGACGAGGCCGACGCGCTCACCTCTGACGCGCAGCATGCGCTCAGGCGCACAATGGAGAACTTCCCGTCAACAAGGTTCATACTCAGCGCGAACTATGCGAGCAAGATAATAGAGCCTATACAGAGCCGTTGCGTTGTCTTCAGGTTCCGCCCTCTTTCGGAGGAGGACATGCGCACATACGTGAAGAGGATTGAGATCGCGGAGAAGCTGGAGCTCAGCGAGAAGGCGCGCGAGGCGCTTATCTATGTCGGCGACGGCGACCTGAGAAGGCTCACAAACGTGCTCCAGAGCGCGGCCATGCAGCACAAGAAGATAACAGACAGCAGCATATACGACACAGCCGCCAAGGCGCGCCCCAAGGAGATAGTCTCGATGCTCAATTATGCGATAACAGAGGACTTCCTCAACGCGAGGAACGAGCTCGACGGGCTCATGCTCAGGAACGGGATGAGCGCCGAGGACATACTGACGCAGTGCTACAAGGAGGTCCAGAACCTGAACATAGACGAGCGGCTTAAGCTGGAGATAATAAAGGACATCGGGGAGTACAACTTCAGGATAGTGGAGGGCGCCAACGAGAGGATCCAGCTTGAGGCTATGCTTGCAGGGCTCGCGCTAGCAGCGAAAAGGAACAAATAATAACATATAATCTAGATTATTGCTTCGGGGGTAGCATGAACGGCGACGACCACGGCAGCATCATTGTCATAACAGGGCCGATGTTCTCGGGCAAGAGCACGGAGCTCCGCAGGATACTGAAGCGCTACGAGATTGCCCACAAGGACTTCGTCCTCTTCAAGCCGGCAAAGGACAACCGTTATTCGGACACGGAGGTCGTGACGCACGACGGGCTGAGCCAGCCCGCAACCGTAGTCCCCGTAGACGAAAGCTGCCGCAGCATCATACTTAACGCCTCGAAGAACGTGAGCATTGTGGGCTTCGACGAGGTGCAGTTCTGGGAAAAGTCCGCTGACCTGCCAGGCCTGGCAAGGGAGCTCGCACTGCAGGACAAGACCGTCTATGCCACCCTGCTCAACCTTGATTTTACCGGAAAGCCGTTCCAGAGCGCCGGCGACCTGCTCAACCATGCGAACCGCGTAATATCGCTTACGGCTGTGTGCAGGAAATGCGGCAGCGACAATGCCGTATATTCCCAAAGGATTGATGAGAGCGGCTCTCCCGTGCTTACCGGTGAGACCATAAAGGTTGGCGGCGAGGGGGAATACAGCCCGAGGTGCAGGAAGTGTTTTTTAGACCCTAGCACTCTGCTGTTAAAGCGTGATGGCCCTGCAAAAGCAACCGCTGGGCGTGATCCTATAATAGTTCCGCCCGGCATGCCCAAGGAGAGGGTACCGAGCATATAATACGAATCCCTTACCTGCTTTTTGCTTCCAGTGTGCGCCTGAGCTGTTCAAGCCTATTGGCGCTATCTTCAGCGAATCTGTATAGATTTTCAGGGGAAACGCGTGCTCCGCCTTCGACGACGCTCCCTATAAAGTTACTGTCGGAACGCAATATCCTATCAAGTGCCATCCGGGCCTCTTTCTTATCTGCCGCTGACATGCGCGATAGTGTCTCCATGATAAAACACTGACTTCGGCCATATATAAGGCTTTTCAGCTACCACGTCAATAAGCGTAGGTGTGGCTTTGCATGCCAGTGCTTTGGCCTACCTGTACGACTTGTTGTCCGCCTTCTCTGCGTTCTTCGGCATCAGCTTCGACAGCCCTCCCTTGCCCATGACCTGGTCGAACCTCTTGATGGTCTCGACCAGCACATTTGAGAGGTTTTCGGCAGTCTCCCTGTCGATTATGAACCTGCCCAGCGCCATCTGCTTGCTCTCGTCCACGAATGTCATCTCTATAAGCCCGCTGATCACGTCGGTGTCCTCGGGCTTCAGGTTAGCGGGATTCAGGTTCGCGCGGTTCTGCTTGGGCTTTGTCTTGAACCTGAACCCTATCAGGAAACCGTCTGAAAAGATCGGCTTTAGCCCTTCTGCCTTTATGCTCTCCTCTATTATTGCTTGGTCTGCCATTCAATCTACTCTTCCGGATTTCATCTCGCGCTCATATCTGAACGGATAAATAGGTTTGAAACCCTGCCTTTCTTTATTCCGGTAAAGATATTTGCAAACAAAGGTTCTTATGGATTCTTGGATATCTTAATCCGGTGGTTTTCATGGCCAAATTCAGGGTTAGGTACAGGAGAGGAGCGAGCGACAGGGAATTCGAGACCGAGATAGAGGTGAACGCCTACACGCGCAACCAGGCGATGATAAAGATAAGCGAGAACAGGGGCGACTACAAGGACCTCGACTTCAATGATGTTGAGATACTGGACGTGCAGAAGGTAGAGAGATAGCCAGTCAGGATATAGTTATCTCAAGCGGGCCTGCATATGGCGCCTCGGGCGCCTGTATGTAGAGCTCGACTATGTAGCTGTTCGTATCGTCTACCCTCAGCGGCAGCTTCGGGTCGCTGCTCACGAACCTGAAGGGTGGCGCCACCTCTATCCTTTTTGCGGTGTCGCCGTAGCTCATTGCCTTGTAGAGCTGCACCTTCTCCCCGAATATCTGCCCCTTTGGAAGGTTGAGTATCCTTGAGGATGTCTCTATCTCCGTCCTCCTGCCGTTCCTTATGAGCATGGTCTTGGATATCTCGATGTGTATCGTAGGAGTTGCATCCGAGACGAAGCTCACGCTCATGGGCCCCGTATAGCTGTGCTCTGGCGCCTCTATCTCAAGCTTGAAGTCCACCCTCTCGTCCGCCTTTATCTCCAGGGGCGCCGCAGGCGCCACAGAGACTAACTTGAACGGCTCTGCCACCTCTATGCTGTTTATCCTTATAGGCTTCGCCTTCTCCGCCTTGAATGCGGCTGCCTCTGTCAGCATGTCGCTGTGGCTCTTGTTCGTGAATGGGACGTCTATGCTGAACAGCCTCTCCTTTACCACAAGTCCGCCCATGCTGTGGACGTAGTTGTGCAGCTTCAGGTTTATCGCTGTTATTGTGACCTTCTTCCTGCTTCCCCCTAGAAGGCCTGAAAGGCTAAGACCCATGTGCTCCCCACTCTACTTTTTATGCAAGAGGCTTTATAAACGCTAATGTGTAAATTATGGGGTGAGGTTATGGTTGTGATGAGAACCGGGGCAAAGGCCCCTGATTTCAGCCTTAAGGGCTCTGACGGCAAGACGCACGCGCTTAGCGAGTTCAAGGGCAAGAACGTAGTGCTTTACTTCTACCCGAAGGACGACACCCCAGGCTGCACCATAGAGGCCAAGGGCTTCAACAAGGCGGTCGAGACTCTGGGCAAGATAGACACTATAATAGTTGGCATAAGCAAGGACGACCTTGACTCGCACAAAAAGTTCTGCAACAAGTACTCGCTCAAGTTCCTGCTTCTCTCCGACCCGGAGAGCAAGGTGATAAGGCTCTACGATGCCTACGGCGAGAGGGGCATCTTCGGCAAGGGCACGCTCAGGAAGACCTACATAATAGACAGGAGCGGCAACATAGCGAAGATATTCGAGAAGGTCAGGCCGCTGGAGCATACCAAGGAGGTAGTTTCGGCCATAGCAGGCATGTAATCTACATGTAGCCTAGCTCCTTCAGCTTCTCCTTTATTATCTCAGCCTCGTAATCCGCCTTCTTGTTCGTTTTCTCGCTCAGGAGAGTCCTAAGGATGAACGCCACATAGCTCGACACGGACGGGAAGCCAGTGTTCTCAACGTGCTTCTCAACCTTCTTGAAGAGCCTCGTGGGTACCGATATGCTTGTGAACTCTATCCTGTTCGCCCTTTTTACCTTCATTTGTATCACTAATAATGGTACAGAAAGCCTTTTATACCTAATTATGCATAATATCTTAAACTATGTATAATTACATGGTTTATTGGGTGCGTCAATGCCGAAAACGTCAAAATTCGAGGATATATTAGCCAAGCTCAACAAGGACCCGAGCATCGCAAACTGGGAAACATTCGCAAAGGAGCTCAAGAAGAGCAACGTGAAGTACTACCGCCCTGTCTACATAAACGACAAGATAGACAGGCTGAAGGACCTCAAGGACTCCTACATAGTGCTCCATGACGCCAAGTACAAGGTCATTGGTAAGGTGCCGGTGTACAAGAAGCTCCCGAAGGGAGGCATAGAGGGGGCGCTCGCCTACCTTGCGGGGTTGCTGAACACGAACATGGTGAGTAAATGATAGTACAAGATGTTGGAAAACTGGAGGAGAAGAGCATATTCATAATAAGGGAGGCGAAGGCGAAGTTCAACAACATAGCCGCGCTATGGAGCATGGGCAAGGACTCTACCGCCATGCTTGCAGTGGCGAGGAAGGCGTTCGTGAACAAGGTGCCATTCCCTGTAATACACATAGACAATGGGATCGACTTCCCCGAGACCTACAAGTTCAGGAAGGAGCTGACAGACAAGTGGAACCTCGACCTCATTGTGGGGCACACGAAGATAAAGCATGTGAGCTGGGGGCTTGCCTGCTGCGGCGAGACGAAGACGATAGCGCTCAAGGAGGTGATGAAGGAGTACGGGTTCGACGCGCTTATGATGGCGATAAGGCGTGACGAGCACTGGATAAGGGCAAAGGAGAGGTACTTCTCGCCAAGGAACAAGAACTTCAAGTGGAACTACAAGAACCAGCCTGCCGAGCTCTGGGACGACTACTCATCGAAGCTGGACGAGAAGGGCCACATACGCATACACCCTATGCTTGACTGGAACGAGGTTGACATATGGAGCTATGTGCAGAAGGAGCACATACCGGTAGTGCCGCTGTACTATTCGCGAAACGGCTACAGGTATAGGAGCCTTGGCTGCACGCACTGCACCGTCCCGCTCAAGTCGAATGCAAAGAACATACCAGAGATAATAAAGGAGCTCGAGGGCACGGAGACTGACGAGCGTTCCGGAAGGTCGCAGGACAAGGAACGCGAGTATGTAATGCAAAAATTAAGGGCTTTGGGATATATGTAAGGTGGTGTGTATTAACCCTGAAAAAGTAAATTTAGCTTATGTGGCTGGATTCTTTGATGCTGAAGGCAGTATTACTATCGCAAGTTTTAATACAAAAACACAAAAAAGGCACCAATTAAGAGTAAGTTTATCAAATTCGGATAAAAAGAGTCTAATAACCATTAAAAAAAGTTTTCTGAATTTTGGTAGTATGGTTAAGCTAGGCAGAGCTTCCGGGATAGGAGGACCAGATACATTCGAATGGAGATTGGGTACAAGACAAGCGGCATGCTTTCTAGAGAAAATTTCGCCGTTTTTAGTAATTAAAAAAGGAGAAGCGGAATTAGCTATAAAGTTTCAAAATTCCTTATACAGAACTGCAGGCAAATTTTTAGCAGATTCGGAGATTAGAGGTAGAGACTTAATAAAGCAGGAGATGACAAGATTGCACAAAAATAGGTATATAGACGCTGTTGATTACAGTAATTATTTACTCCCTTATACTGCAGGTCTGCTAGATGGGGATGGTTATATAGGTATCCTACATAATACAACACCCACAGTAACAATTTCTAGTACGGAACTAAAAGCGTTAGAGTATCTAAAGATAAATTTTGATTATGGTTTTATTTATAAAAATCGCGAATGTTTTAGATGGATTGTTTCTTCACATTCGGCAAAAAAATTCTTAGAACAACTTTTACCGTACTTTAGACTAAAAGGTAGTGAAGCCGCGTTGGCTATAAGATTCCATGACTCAATTAAGAGTAATAATCGCAGACCGGTAAGTAAGGTTGAGTTGGATAATAGAAGGAGGATTATAAAGAAAATTATGAGTTATCACCTCAAAAAGGGTATAGCTTCAAGAATTAATAATTAGTGATTGTATGATAGTAAAGAGGATAACGCTGCTCGGACACAAGGACCACGGGAAGTCAACACTCATAGGGAACATGCTCATACTCACGGACAGGGTGAACCCTGCGAAGCTGAAGGAGGCGCAGAGGACAAGCAAGACGCTTGCGAAGCGCTTCGAGCCTGGCTTCATACTGGACAGCTTCCATGAGGAGAGGGAGGGCGGCCTTACGATAGATACGACAAGGACGGAGAAGATACCACACAAGGGAATCGCGTTCGAGTTCATAGACGTTCCCGGCCATGAGGAGCTCATAAAGAACATGATGAGCGGCGCATCGCAGGCCGACATAGCTGTACTGATAATATCCGCAAAGTCCGACGAAGGGATACGCGACCAGACAAAGAGGCACCTATTCATAGCCAAGATGCTCGGGATAAAGAAGCTGGTAGTCGCCGTCAACAAGATGGACCTGATCGGCTACAAGGAGCAGAAGTTCGATGCGATAAAGAGGGAGATGGCAAAGTTCATAGAGCAGATAGGCTTCTCGAGGAACGACATATACTTCGTGCCGATATCCGCATACATGAAGGACAACCTGATAACAAGGAGCAGCAAGATGCCCTGGTACCGCGGCAAGACGCTCATAGAGCTGCTATACATCAACGCGAAGAGCGAGGATGCAGAGAAGGGCAAGGAACTGAGGGTGCTTCTGCAGGGATTCCTTGACGGCGAGAGAAAGATGATCGGGGGAAAGGTGGTCAGCGGGACAATGCACGTTGGGGACAGCGTAGGCGTATGGCCTTCGGGATTCTCGAGCAAGGTTAGCGAGATAGTGGTGAAAGGCACAAGGACAAAGGTCGCAAAGACAGGCGCCAGCGTCGCATTCAAGCTGAACGACAGCTTCAATTCAGAGGTAAGGGGATCTGTTCTTGCCGACAAGGCTAATCCACCGAAGCCCAGGGACACGATAAGGGCGCTCATATTCGTTACGCACCCCAGGATGAAAAGCATAAAGATAAAGTTCAACAACGTTGAGATCAACTGCAACTCGCTGAAGGTTCTGAAATACGTGGACACGATAACAGGCAAGGCCACGGAGAAGGGGAGGCTGAGGCCGCTCGGCGCTGTCGAGGCTGAGCTGAAGCTGGAGAAAAAGCTGCCCTTCGAGAGCCACAGCAAGACTGAAGAGCTTGGCAGGTTCCTGATATACAGCGGAAGGGAGTTCGCAGGGATAGGAACAGTGCAGTGATCGCTGCATATTTTGTAAGTTCCGCTAATCCTAAAAGTAGTGATAAGTTTAAAAGGCTTAGCAGTTAAAGCCATTCCGCCCAAAATTTTTTTGCCATTTCATTTGGGCAGAGACGACCGACGATATGAGTAGAGTGTAAGACGAATGATCAGAATCCGTAATGTATGGTGATATGAATGGGAACCCAGAAGCACGCAACCGAATCAATTAGCCTGAGCGACACAGGGGTGCTCATGGCCACATCAAGCGTTTCCTGGATGCTGAGGCACGCAGGAGACAGGATACATGCTCCAGAGTTCATTGCCGTGCCAATAGCCGCTGCAGCTACGGCGGTTCTGTTCAGCTTGGGTAGGAAGGGCGTCAATAGGTATGTAAAGCCGAAAGCGGTTAAGATGCAGGCTGGCTGTTCAAGGCTGCTAAGGAAAGGCGGGGCAAAAATACATAGCTACGCAAACAGGGATGAGATACTGACCCTCAGGATATGATGGATAAGTCAGGAGGCAGGCCCTCCTTTGCCTTTGAGTATGGGGATTCTAGCCGAACAGTTAACCGAATCTTTTGACCGACTCCTTTAATTTTTTCAGTCTCTTGATCGACAGCCTTTCCTTGGTCAACTCCTCTATGCCGTATGTTGAGACATATTCAAACTCGGATATGCCACTCCTTCCGCCCCTCAATTTCAGAGTAAGAATGCCGTCTTTCTCATCCCATTCAGACTTGTCAAGGAAAAGCACACCGATTCCGCAAAAGCCCACCTTTGTGACCAGGTTATACTTTATGGTGCCATCATCGCAAAAGGTGTATATGTCGCAGATTTCCGGCAATGCGTTTCCGATACGCTCCCTGCTTAAAAATGTGGCACTATCCAGTTCGAACCAGTCCTTTTCGGACTGCGTAGGCTGCAGAACCCATTCTCTGGCAACAAAATACTCTCTTTTAAAGATTGCCATATAGGAATTTTCACGCCAATATATAAAACAGTAGCCCGCACCACGAATGATTCCGGTAATAGCCGATCAGTTGACTGCCTGGAGGTATAGACGCGCCTGGTCAGCCTTGAGGTAAGGCACTGCTGTGAAGCCCCAGACTGGGTCCTCCTTGAGCGTGCCCTTGACCGTGGTGATCTCCGCCGCATTCTTCTTTATGCTGTTTACAAACTCGTCAACAGTCATGCCCTCGACGGTTTTGCCATCCTTTGTGTATATTATGCTTTTTGGGTCCAGCGCCACCTTTATCTCTCCAGTAGAGTCGGTTATCCGCACATACATCATGCCCTCCTCTATCTTGAC
>Ga0187875_10002133_pt1 | contig 14785 bp, 11 predicted proteins | sample June2016WEW_17_1_2_FD_132978 | JGI IMG/M metagenome (GOLD analysis project Ga0187875, IMG submission 132978) | Peatland microbial communities from SPRUCE experiment site at the Marcell Experimental Forest, Minnesota, USA - June2016WEW_17_10 | ecosystem: Environmental > Terrestrial > Soil >... | reverse complement strand
CCTATCAATACAACAACTTCCAAACCAAAGTCGATTCAAATCCCATAGCTCCACGCGTCCGCCGCAAACGCCAGCGGCTTCCTCCTAACCTCCTTATCGAAAACGCCTCGGATCGAGATCCCCCTCCGCGCAAAAATCTGCCCCGAGGCGTTTCCGATCAAGGCTAGCGGCAACCCGGAAGCTATCCCGAGCCAGAGGTCGGCTTCGGGGAAGCGCAGTGCGCTCTGGATGCCAATCCGCCGAGAGTTCCGCGAAGCCCGATACGGGAGTATCTCGCGTGGCAGCTCGAATAGCGAGGCCAAAGTGGCTCTCTTTGGGTGGACGATGGGCCATCCGGGAAAACAACCCTCGTCTGGCAGCTCAAGAACACCACAGGCTCCGGTAACGGCTACGGCTGCAATGCGCTCATCAACGGCACTGGCCACCTCGGGATCCCTTATCTTCCTTGCGCTCAAGCCGAAACCTGGTACGAGGACGACACCAACGACTCCACCGATGAACTCCTTTACACGATGGTGGTTACCCAAGGAGACAAAACCATTTATGACATTGACCGTGGATCTCGGCCCCAACCAAAGCGCCGGGCAGACGCCGCCCGTGGATCAGATCATTTACAACCCCGCCATCTTCGGCTACGGTCCGGGAGACGGCCCCGGTACTGGCCCGAACAACGGTAACTGTGCCCCCGACTTCAATTATCCCCTGACATCACCAGCCAATCCAGGAGCAGAGTATCTGGTGGCAGCAGGCAAGACTTGCGTAGCGCCGGTTGCAGGATGGGCTACCATCACCGTGACGACCGCACTCGGTGCCCCCGAATATACAAAAGTAACAGGCCCGGGGTGTACCTCCAATGGTGTCGCCAGCCCGTGTTACACAGGGAGTGGTGCCGGAAATATGAGATTTCACAAACATGGAACATTTTCCTGGAGTAAGCATTTTCGGGTTTAAGAAGCAGAAGCCGCGTTCTCTGGAAACAGGCACTGCAGTTAATCCACCGAGTTACGACCGGCCGATTTCATTGAGTTTCTGACGACCTGCTAACTGCTGGATCATAAACCGCAGGGGCCACGACCCCATGGATCCATTGTTTGGCAAAGAGCAGAAGGTGCCTTCTAAGGGGGCTTCGCTGGTGAATCATCAGGAGGATTTTTGGATACGGTAGAGGTCCTTTGACGACGCTGGTGTTGCACTCCGCCACTGCGGACGTCCCGAAGGAAGGTGCTACGGCAGGGGGGCGATCGGTCCAATCGACAAATTGGTGTTACGCTGCGGCAGCGGCGTTAGAATTCCTACCCAAAATCGTCGGGAGCAGCCGATCTAAAACCTGCCTCTACTTCATCCGCCAAACGTTTCTTCGTAGCCGAGGAAACCGATGCGGGGGAGCTCCACACTTGGCTATGGAAGGGCGCTAGTTTGGTGTCAGTCGTTTAAAGAGGATCTCACTGCTGAGTGAATTTCAAGTTATTATTTCACCGAGACTGGCTAGTACGGCTGCTTGCGACCTTTGGAATAGTGGCAAATCATTGTGGGGGAAGTATGGCGATCAAGATTGAGCAGACACGTGACGGAGACTACGACTCCCTAACCTTTCAACCAATGGAACGCCTGAAGGTGTGTTTGTTCGGGCTAACTGTGTTGTTCGCATCTTTTGGGGCGGGTGAAGCGGTCTATCGCCTCTTGTTTTCCGAGTTCGACGGCGCGACCGATCGTATTCCGGTTGAAGGGCTGTTTGGTTTGGTACTTGCGTGGCTCGCCACTAAGTTCGTCGGGGGCGTTTACAGAAATCGCAAGGAGAGGAGCGCACGCCTCAATTTCATTTTGGCTCGGAATCATCAAATACGAGGCGCTCTGGAAGGAATCACTCCGTTCGCTCACCCATCGAGAAACCAACAATCGATCAGAGTAATCCGCGAAGAAGTCGACAGGATTGACTGCGCCCTTAAGGAGATCTTGCCGGGTTAAGCTTCTCGGGCGAAGCTTGGAAAGAAATCGGGTAGAATCTGCTCATTGCGTCTGCTCGACGCATGCTAGCAGAGGGGAGTTTCGGTAATGTGGGGGTCTTGCACGTCCTGGACTCTCCCTTTCCAGTCGCCACCACTGCCGTTCCAGTACTTGACCGCCGAATGCATTGTCGCGCCCAGATAAAACAGAGCCGCCAGCGGCATGGCCAGTGCCCATGCGGGGCTGAGTCGAAAGTAGCGCACCATGGTCGAGTACGTCACTGTCATGGCAGCCCAGGCCGCAGCGCCTATAAAGAACGCCTGCCTGTTGCCGGAGAGCAACAACAGTGGAGGCGCCAGATAGGTGATCACCATGCCCGCAATAGTGCACAGTAGCAGCAGCGAAGAGTGCTTCAACTGGTTGAAGGCCGTGCGCGAGACCATGCGCTCGATGTCCGAGAAGGTCTCGTATCGTCGCAAGCTTTGGCTCTGATCTGTCAATCCTACCCACAATCGGCCGCCGTGCCGCTTCAGGAGCCGCGCCAGAGAGCAATCATCGATAAGCGCGTCGCGAGTGGCTTCTAGTCCTCCGGCGCGTTCCAGAGCCTCTGATCTCACAAGCATGCAGCCCCCGGCCGCGCCGGCAGTCGAGTGCCTGGCATCGCGAACCCAGGCTGGCGGGTAGAGCATGAAAAAGAAATATACAAAGGCCGGAATGAGCAGTTTTTCCGGAAGGCTCTCGCAATGCAGCTTCACCATAAACGAGACCAGATCGTAATGACCCCGCGAAGCAATGCAACTCAGATTCACTACTGTCTCTGCATCGTGCAGTACATCGGCGTCCGCGAACATTAGCCATGCGGGATTCAACTCGCGTGCCCGCTCAATGCCCTGGTGCATCGCCCATAATTTTCCTGTCCACCCCGCCGGCAAGGGCTGGCTCTGAATCACAATAAGCGCATCGGCCTTGCCTGTTTTTTCTGCAGCGCGCCGTGCCACATCCGCTGTACCATCTGTACTCTCATCATCCACAAGGAGGACGGGCATAGCCACGCGCTGATTTAATAAGGATGTGACGACCGGTCCTATCAGTTCTGCCTCATTGCGGGCCGGAACTATGGCAGCGATGCAGCCGGAAAATCCCGCCTTGTCACTGGCGTCGACCTTCAAGGTCTTAAGACGCCAGAAGGACCCCCTGGCCAAGGCGAGGTAAGACCAGGTCACAGCCGTAAGCGTAGCGACGCTCGTGGCAAGCACCGACATCGGCGTGAGCCCGAGGATACAACTTCGGGAGATGCGCATCAAGGCGCATGTAGACGAGACCGACCCGATTGTTTTCCTTCAGAGCGCTCCGAGGTTCCTCCCCAACTCATTCGTGCCGGCATCGACCTTATGAACACGGCCTACAACTATCCTGACCTCACGCCAAACAGAGGGGATGAAGGGGGTCGCGGACAATTCTGGGTCCGGTGCCACAACGCGTACGAGGATTGAGGATAGCGGGCGCAATCCGCAAATTATTCCGGTGGTTCGATCTGCCACGATCACTCCCGAGCCGATAATCAGGCGCGGGTCCGTAAGTTGCCTCGAATTTGCCATTCGGAACGGATGACGGGCGACTCTTACCTAACCCGGTAAGGGAAGGGTTGCCGACCATCCACCCAGAACGTTGTGTAACGTGTCAGTCACGATTCCTCGACAAGGGTGCCGGCTCGCCCTCTATGCTGGCCGAGACTGATTGTCGTCGAAAATACCGAAACACTTCCCTTTGGGTTCGATTCCAAGATAGCAGCGTGATTAAGCCGAACGATCGTGCCAACGCACCTCGGATCGCGTACGCTCTATTTCTTCTCAAAGTGGTTGCCGAAGTAATAGACCCTGTGATGGGATCCTCTCAGTTCGGCCGCATTGAGCGTCAAATCCGCACTATCGAGGCGACGAACATCCGCGTGATGGACCTTCTCCTGGTCCTTTACCCATTCATCGGCCGACTCCAGGCCGGAGACGGGGCTCGTGAAACCGCGGGATTTCCAAGCGTAGTGGGAAAGTCCGTTCTTTGGATTTTTCCACCCAGCGGCTTTTTCCATAGCTCACTTACCCACAAATTCTGCTATAGAGCCGAAGTCCTCTTGTAGGAAGTTGGCACCCTAGTAACGCTTGTCAACGATTCTGGTCGGATGACGGGTCACATAGCGTTCTTCTCGCGCTGATCTTTGCCCGTTTATTCATCCTAAACTACAAAAAACGCCGTCCCTCGACGAGCGCATAAAATGACGACCCTGGCCAGGGTGCCGCCCGCTATTACGAATCGTCTGACGGCATTGGTATGATGCATACAAACCGCTCGGATTATCTTCGAATTCGGCGCGCGCAAGTGGCGGTGAATGATTCTAATTCGTTAGATTTCTGATCGTTGGATTTCTAATTATCGGAGTGGCTATGAACGGATTCTGGGAACGGGTAGCTTTTGCCTTTCGGTGCTTCTTTTCAATCCTGTTCCACGCTGACATTCCCAACGACATCGCGCAGAAACTGGTCAAACTTGCCGGTCCGGTTCCGCAGACGGCGACAGTTGCTGCACCTTCCGTCTCTCGTCCGAAGGAAGTTGAACAGCCAGCCTCGGAAGCGTTCGATCGCGCCGTCCAGATGCTTGCGCTGCTGCAACGCGATGGGCGGCTCATTGATTTCCTGGCGGAGAACATCTCCGCCTATTCCGACGCGCAGATTGGAGCCGCGGTCCGCACCATCCACGACACTTGCCGACAGGTGCTCGACCAGTATGTAAAGCTGGAGCCGATTCTGAACTCGGAAGAGGATCAACCGGTGACGGTGCCGGCGGGTTTTGACCTGGCGGCTATCAAACTGATCGGCAACGTGGCGGGTGAGTCGCCAGTTCGCGGTGTGTTACGACACAAAGGCTGGCGCGTGAAGGAAGTGAATCTTCCCCCGTTGCCGCAAGGCGCCGGCCGGATGGTGGTTGCGCCGGCTGAGGTCGAGTTTTCATAACGGCTGATCCACATCTGCCCAGTAGATGTTGGGCTTGAGGAGGAGACTTTCATTGGCGGCCAAATACATCGTTGGCATCGATCTAGGGACCACAAATTCGGCGCTGGCGCGCTGCAACGCCAGTGCTGCCGAAGAGGAAAGCCGCATCGAGGTCCGCAGCATTCCGCAACTGGTGAATCCGAACGAAGTGGCGGAACGCACGTTGCTGCCATCGTCTCTCTATATTCCGGGCGATTTCGATTTTCCCAAGGGCAGCCTCGCCTTGCCATGGGAAGCCGAGCCGCAGTTCGTGATCGGCGAACTGGCGCGCAAACGCGGCGCGGAGAGTCCAAACCGCCTGGTCGCCTCGGCCAAGTCCTGGCTCTCTTACGCTGGGGTGGACCGCACTGCGCCGATCTTGCCTTGGCAAGCGCCCGAAGAGGTGCCCAAGCTATCGCCGGTCGAAGCGTCGTCGCAGTTCTTGCAGTACTTGCGCACCGTGTGGGACAGCGGCGAGGCAGGGGAGCTAGGAGAACTCGCTCTTGCGCAGCAAGACGTGCTGCTCACTGTGCCCGCTTCGTTCGACGAAGAAGCCCGCGAGTTGACCAGGCGGGCCGCCGAACAGGCCGGTTATCCGCACGTCACATTGCTGGAAGAGCCACTGGCAGCATTTTACGCGTGGCTTGAAAGCCAGGGTGATGCCTGGCGCCGCCGCATCAAGGTCGGCGACCTCGTTCTGGTGTGCGACGTCGGCGGCGGCACCACGGATCTTAGCCTCATCGTGGTTTCCGAAGAGAACGGCGACCTGACGCTGAAGCGCGTCGCCGTTGGCGATCACATCTTGCTGGGCGGCGACAACATGGACTTGGCACTGGCGCGGGTTCTGCAGCAGCGCCTTGAGGCCTTGGGCAACCGCATCGATACCTGGCAGTTGCACGGCCTGTGGCATCAGTGCCGCATCGAAAAGGAAAAACTGTTCGAATCGCCCAAGACGCAGAAGCGCCCAATCACGTTGCTGGGCAAGGGGACGAAGCTCATCGGCGGCACCATCAAGACGGAACTGGTGCGCCAAGACCTCGACCAGGTTCTGGTCGAAGGATTTTTTCCCAAGGTCGCGAGCGGCGAATTACCGACACGGCAACGCCGGGTTGGCTTTCAGGAGTTGGGTCTGCCGTATGCGGCCGATCCCGCCATCACCAAGCACCTGGCGCGGTTTCTGTCGGAGCAAGTTCGCAACAGTCCCGAGGCGGCGGGCATCCGGCGCGGCCCGAGCGGACTGGCATGTCCCACGCACATCCTGTTCAACGGCGGAGTGATGAAAGCGGCGGTGCTGCGCGGCCGGGTGGTCGAGGTGCTGAACAGCTGGTTGCGACAAGAAGGATTCGACGAGCTCGGGGCAGAGCAAATCCTCGAAGCTCCCGACTTGGAGCACGCCGTTGCGCGCGGCGCGGCCTATTACGGGAAGGCTCGTCGCGGTCGCGGCGTGCGTATCCGCAGTGGCGCCTCGCGCACCTACTACATCGGAATTGAAAGCGCAATGCCGGCCGTGCCCGGCATGGAAGCTCCGCTCAAGGCCCTCTGCGTCGTTCCCTTTGGCATGGAAGAGGGCACCGAAGCCACGATTACCGGCCGAGAGTTTGGCCTCGTCGTCGGCGAACCAGCCGAGTTTCGTTTCCTGAGCTCCAGCGTCCGTAAACAAGACCATCTCGGCAGCCTGCTGGAAGATTGGGGTTCCGATATCGAGGAACTCAGCCCGCTGGAGGTCACGCTCAAACTGGATGGCCAGCAAGGCACGGTTGTACCGGTGCGGCTCGAGACTCGGGTCACCGAACTCGGCACCCTCGAGGTCTGGTGCGTATCTCGCGACGGCACCGAGCGCTGGAAGCTTGAGCTGAACATTCGCGAAAAGACCGGGAGATGAGGCCGCCGGTGCCTTCTCGTTATCTGATCGGCATTGATCTGGGCACGACAAACTCTGTCGTAGCGTATATCGACGTGTACATCGATACTCCGGAAGTCGCTGATGCAGGTTCCCCTATTCGTGTGTTCCCAGTACCGCAGTTGGTGGCGCACGGGGAAGTCCTCACGCTTCCCGCACTTCCTTCTTTTCTTTACTTCCCCACCGAAGATGAGTTGTCTGCCGGAGCCGTGAGCGCCACGTGGGATGAGAATCCGCCAATGGTCACAGGTGCGCTCGCGCGCGAACAGGGAGCGCTGGTACCGAGCCGCCAAGTTTCATCGGCCAAGTCGTGGCTCTCCTATCCTGGCGTGGATCGCCGCGCCAAGATCCTGCCGGCACAAGCGGAACCGCCGCAGCCCATGATTTCCCCGGTCGAAGCGTCCGCGCGCTACCTCATGCACTTGCGCGACGCCTGGAACGGCGCCATTGGGACTGACGACGAAACGCGTTTTGAGCATCAGGAAATCGTCCTCACTGTGCCCGCTTCGTTCGATGAGGAAGCGCGTGAGCTGACGGTCGAAGCCGCCGGCCGTGCCGGACTCGAGACGCTCACTCTGCTCGAAGAACCGTTGGCCGCGTTTTATGCATGGATCGCGGAGAATCGACAGGCGCAGGCAGGTGGCCCGTCTTCGCGTCGCCAAACCGCGCGCCCGGATCTGGCGCGCGAGGGGAACGGTGGAGACCTCCGCGATGGCGAACTGATTCTGATCTGCGACATCGGCGGCGGCACGACCGACTTCAGCCTGGTGCGCGCTCGCTTGGTCAACGGCGAGTTGCAGTTTGAGCGGACCGCCATCGGCGAGCACCTTTTGCTCGGCGGCGACAATCTCGATTTCGCCTTGGCCCGCCGTGTGGAAGACAAGCTCCAAGAGAAGCTCAAAGGTATCAAGCTCACGCTGCGACAGCGATATGCGTTACGCCGGGCCTGCTGTGCCGCGAAAGAGCGGCTGCTCAGTGATTCGTCTTCGGAACTGTCGCGCGTGCCGGTAACGGTTTTGGGCAGCGGCCGTGCCGTCGTCGGACAGACGCTCAGCGTTGACCTGACGCGCGAGGAAGTCCTGCAGATTGTGACGGCCGGGTTCCTACCAATCACGGCGCCAGATGAGATGCCGACGCATGGCCGGCTGACCGGGTTGCGCGAACTCGGCCTGCCCTACGCCAGCGATCCCGCCATTACGAAGCACCTTGCTGCATTTCTGACGCAAGCGGCGGTCGCCATGAACGGTTCGTCGGCAAGCCAAAATTTTGCAAACCAAGGTTTGGCAAACCAAAGAATGGCTCGACCCGACGCCGTGCTCTTCAATGGCGGCTTCTGTGCGCCGGCGGTCACTCGCGAGAGGATTGTCGAGGCGATTTCGGCCTGGTTCGGAGGAACCCAAAGCGGCTGGCGGCCTAAGCTCCTCAACAACGAAGCGGCAAATAGTGAGGCAGGAAGAGCGGCAGGAAGTGCGGAAGACAGCGCGGTTGCTCGGGGTGCTGCCTACTACGGCCGGGTGCGGCGCGGATCCGGTTTGCGCATCCGAGCCGGCAGCGCGCGCACCTACTACATCGGGTGGCGTTCGGACGACGGTCTGCAGGGCATCTGTGTTTTGCCTTCCGGAGTCGAAGAGGGCACCACACTTCCGCTACTCAACCGCGAATTCTCGGTGCTGGCGAACCGCCCGGTGTCGTTCACGATGTACAGTTCGCGCACACGGCACGACGCGCATGGCGAAGTCGCCGCGTTGGACGAAGCGGACGAAGCGAATGTGCATCGTCATGCACCGCTTGTGACCTTGTTGCGCTACGGCAAAAAAATGCGCGAGCTCTACCTGATTGTGCGTCTCCGAGCCAGTTTCACGGAGGTTGGTACGCTTGAACTCTGGTGTGAATCGCGCGACACACCGCATCGCTGGCGGCTGCAATTCGAACTGCGCGGCGAAGAAGCACAAGCGCAGCAGCTCGATACGGCGAAAGCACAACCGGTGCCGGCACGTTCACCGGCCGTCGCGACTTCCGATGCAGGGGTCGAATCCGCGTCGCAATTGATCCGCCGTGTTCTTGGAGGTTCGGCTGCTGGCGACACGCTGGCGTCCGAGACGCTCGTCAGCCAAATGGAAACGGCGCTCGGCGCGAAAAAAGACTCGTGGCCGGTCTCGGCCATTCGCCGGTTCAGCGATGTGCTTATCGAAGTTGCCGCCGGACGCAAACAATCTCCGCGCCATGAGGTGCGTTGGCTCAATCTATCCGGCTTCTGCTTGCGGCCGGGGTTCGGTGCCCCGGGAGATGACGCGCGCGTTAACGATCTGCGAAAAATCGCGTCGAACGAACCCGCCTTTGCCGACGATCTGCAATGTCAGGTCGAACTGCTGGCGCTGTTGCGCCGGATCGCCGGCGGCATCAATGCCAGCGAGCAGCAGGAGCTCTATCGCAAGCATACCCGTCGTGCCGGTAACAAGAAGAAGGGCCGCGTGAACCGGCAACTCGAGTACGAGGAGTGGCGCCTGGTTACGAGCCTTGAGCACCTGCTAGCCAGCACCCGTGCTTCGCTTGGCCAGGAACTGGTGGCGAAGGTCAGAAGAGAACCTGGAGATGCCATTTGGCTGTGGTCGCTCGGCCGGCTGGGCGCGCGCATTCCGCTATACGGGCCACGGCACGCTGTCGTGGCGCCTGAAGTTGCCGGCGAGTGGCTGAAAGCCGTGTTGGACTTACCCACCTTATCGGCGGCAACAGCTTCCGCCATCGTACTGCTGGCGCGGCGCACCGAGGATCGACGGCGTGACATCGATGATGCAATTTGCGAACAGGCAATCTCCCGCTTGATGGCGATTGGGATCGCCGAAGAAACCATTCAGCTTCTGTCAAAGTACGTCCCGCCTGAACCGGCGGACGCAGTCCGCAGCTTCGGGGAATCGCTGCCGCCTGGGCTGCAACTTGTCAGCTCTGCGAACTGCTTGCTGTCGGTACCGGCGTTGCACAGCTCTGGTCCGACTTTTTCGAAACCGGCGTGAACAGCGGGTACCAATCGAGGCAGAAATCGGCGAGACGCGAAGCCGCCACCATCTTTCATTTGCTCAATTGTCCCATCGGATTTCAGCGCGAACATCACGAACGCATCGGCCAGGGCTCGATCTCGCCAGTGGCCCTTGAACGTGGTCGTAGTGCTACTTCATCGCCGGCGTCCATTCTTAAGACGGCCTGCTAACTGGCGATCCCTTCGCGGATGGGTGTGAAGCTGGCAGAATGGCCGCGAAATGAGGCTGGTACGTACTGACCCATCGAAGAGATCTGCTCCGCCCCTTAGAATAGGTGAGGACTGAGGGATCACCATGCTGTGCACAATCTCAGACCTGCGCGCCGGAGTCCATGACTACTAAAGCCTCCCCCGACCCTAAGCCTTTTCGCGAGAAAGCGAGGCTCGTTATTTTGGACCTTGACTGCTTTCTCTACCCTTACAACAAGACCTACCGAAACGCCGTCCTGCGGGCTTGGCGGGAGATCGAAAAGGAATACGGCCTTCCCATATTCCGGAGGAAAATAGCGCAAAAATTGATTGAAGAGGCTAAGGAAGAAGCGAACAAGAATCCAGATGACGCATTATGCCGGTATATCAGCAAGCTGGCAGGAAGCCTAGAAGGCAAGGGCCTCCCCGCCGCCTCCGTGATCGGCATGTTGGAAGTCTACTATCGCAGCCGGAAGGCAGCGCGCTCGGGCGAGGAGGAAGAAGACATTCGACCTGATCAGGCCCTTGACCCGCCTTACAAAGACATGATCGCCATGGCTCTTAATCTGAGGCTGCTTCAGGACCACATGAGCGGCCGAAAAGCAAGACTCACGCGTGACGAACTGCAGGAAAAAATCCTGGAAGGAGACAAGGGGATTACGCGGCTGTGGCATAGGCATATGGGCACCGGGTTCATCCACCCCGATGCCGGACTAGTGAGCAAGATACAGCGCCTAACGGACGCTGGGGTTGAGGTCGCAGTCCTCACGCATTCCTTCAAGCAGGGAGAGGGAGAGGCGATGGAAAAGCTGGAAAAGCTTGGCCTCAGAGGGTTGATTTCCGAGCATAATATTTTTGGGCTGGAAGAGATTTCTCCCTATAAAAAGGGCACGCACCCGGAGGTTTTTGAGAGAGCGCTTGCGGCCATTAACAACATGCGCGACCCGGCAGACCCGATTAAGCCGAGCGAGACGATCATGGCAGAAGATACGATCGACAACCTGCAAGGTGCGAAGAAAGCAGGCATGCAAACGGTGTGGGTGCCGCGCAGGAACAAAGGCATGCCAAATCATTGCTCACGTAAGCTGCCGAAAAAGCTCGCTTCGGTCGATCATATCTATGCTACGCCGCATCAGTTTCTGGACGCGCTGGATGCTGCGTTCAGTGCTTCCACAGAAGCCCTGTTTGCGGTGCAGGTACCCACGAGCGGGGAGTAACGCTTTCGGAATGTTCTCATTCCAGAAAACGCGCTGACGTATTCTGCGACTCGCCATTACGGGCGCGCCCCTCGCGCTGTTGCGAGCCCGCCAGGCCACCAGTTCCAATCGCCCGCAATTCGAAGGAGCGCGGGACCGATCACAATACGAACGAGCGTGGCGTCAATCAACACAGCGACCGCCAACGTAAATCCGATCATCTTGACCACTAGGAAACTTCCGAAGGTGAATGCCGCAAACACCACGATCATGATCGCTGCAGCGCTGGTAATCAGGCCTGCGGTTCTAGCCAGACCCTCCGGGATCGCATCCATTTCACTGAGCCCACTCCTTCTGGCTTCGAGAACGCGTGCAACCAGAAATACCTCGTAATCCATGCTTAATCCGAAAACGATTGCAAAGGCAACGATCGGAACAAGAGGAAACACGCTACCGGTTCCCCCAGGAACTCCCAGGAAACTGCTTCCATGCCCGTTTTGGAAAACGAAAACCAATGCTCCGAAGGACGCCGCGACCGAGAAGAGGTTGAGTGCGATGGCCTTCAGGGCGACGAAGATAGATCGGAATCCACAGAGTAGCGCAAGGAGCGTTCCCCCCACTATAAGCGCCGTCACCGACGGAAAGCGGTCCCTAATAATCGTTTCATAATCGGCATTGAGTGCCGGGATGCCTCCAACGAGAAGCGTTGCGCCAGGAACTCCGGTGAGAACTAGCGCCCCGGTCTTGCGAAGCTCCCGCACCCAGTTGACCTGGTCGCGCAGGGAGACCGAACTCGCGGGAAACACCTCAAGCAGCGCCGCTTTTCCGTCACTACTCAGAAACGTGCGGCGCGTCTCCCGCGAGAGGTCACGGAGGGAAGACCGGTTGCTCTCCGCAATCGTAGTGATAGAAATCACGCGGCCACAGCGAGGGTCGCTCGCGAGGCGCTTGGTGACACGATCAAGCACATTCCAACCAGCGTCGGTTTGCGCGATGGGGTCCGTTGGAAGCTCGACAATGATGCGCAACGATTCAACAACGCCTTCCCGATCCATCCGTCTCAGGGTGTGGAGGGCACGGACCGATTCCGCCGCCTGCGGAAGCCAATCTCCTCGGGGGACACTGGTATCCAGTTGTCTGATCTGCCAGGCGAGCAGAAGCAAAGGAGTGCCTGCCACAAAGAGGGCAAGCCAAGGATGCGCGACAATCACCTTTCCCCATCGCCGCCAGCGCCTTCCCGTTCTCGCGGCCCGATGCGCATCCAACTTTGGAGTAAAGGGCAATCGGCCAAGATTAATCCGCGGCCCGAGCAACGCCAGCACTGTTGGAACGAGGGTATTTGTAAGCAACACACTCATTCCCGCCACCAGGAATCCCGCGATACCGATGGACCGGATTTCGCTGATCGGAACCGTCAAGAGGGCTAGAAATCCGATGGCTACCGTTGAGGCTGAAATCAAGAGCGTGCGACCTGCCTGACGTGCCGCAATGATCGAGGCCGTCGGTCCGTCGGTCCCGGCGGAAATCGCTTCCCGGAAGCGGCTGACCATGAGGAGCGCGTAGTCGATGCCCAAGCCCAGGCCAAGCATGGTGGCCAAATTCTGAACCAGAATGGACAAGTGCCAGCGCTGGGCCAGGAATCCCGTAATCGCCAGAGTGGTCGCGATGGCAAGCTGGCCAACCGCCAATGGAATCAGGGCGGCGATCAGGCTTCCAAAAGCCACCAGCAGAAGTGCGAGGGTCGCGGGGATCACCAGACTTTCGCCGCGTTGCACATCGTCGGCGCTCGCTTTCCGAATGTCGAAATTCAGTGGGATCTCGCCTGTGAGTTCGAGCTTAACCGCCGGGTATCGGCCCCGCAGTTGATTTTCAAGTGAGCTTGCCAGCTGGTGAAGCCTCGGAACAAGCGACTCCAAGGGACCGTCGGTCGACATGACTCCCACGAGAACAAACGTTCCCCCTCCCCGGCCCAGAAAGATCGGATCGCGCGAGTCGAGATAGGACACCACTCCCGAAACGCCAGGTTGGTCTCTCAGTCCCGCCACTATCGTTTCTAACGCTTGCCCGCCTTCCTCCGAACCCGAAGGCGGGAGCCCCTGGATCGCAAGGACCACTCGGTCCACGAAGGGCGACCGAAAACGATTGGCCAGCTCCTGCCGGACAGTTTCAGCTTGGCTGCCTTCGACGCGGGTTGCGGTCTCCAGGTGGCGCTCCGCGTGAAAAGAGAATGGAAGAAGTGCAATGGTTGCTGCGAGGACGATCCCTGACACCCAAGAACGGCGCACATGCATCGCATTCATAATGTCAGACAAGATCGTCGTCACTGAAACTCTGCGGTTGCACCGAAGTACTGCAGAGGCAAAAAGAGGTGTTTCGTCCTGAACCTGTTCGATGTTCGCGCTTCGTCTCGCGAGTATACACTTGCGCAGGGCTCACATAGATAGCTGTGTGAATCTGCTAAACTCTCCCCATCGCATGGGGGGATCAATTCGTACTTTACTGTTGTTCGGACTGCTTGCCGCCGTCCAACCTGGAGTGCCAGACCCCCGCCTCGGCGTCTGGATGCTCATCTCAGCGCAGTCTAGCCTGGATCCTCCGAATCGGCTTTCCATTACACATCTGCATGACGGAGTGCATGTAGTCATGTCAGGCGAAACCCATTTCGACTTCACTGCGACTCGGAACGGACACGATTCGCCCGCACCCGGCAATCTCGGGTTCAATCAAATTGTTCTGCACAGGATCGATAAGAGGCAGGCGGAGGTGAAGGAGAAAAAGGAAGGAACTGTTGTGGCGACGGTTCGCGAACAACTTTCGAAGAATGGAAACGAGCTAATAATCACAACTGCGATCGGCGGCCGCGCCGATCAGATCACCGTGTGGACGCGAAGCGGAGGTGCGAAGGTCGCCAGTGACCTGTTCGTAGGCGAGTGGACGCAAGATCTCAGCAAGACGCGTTTGGGGCAAGGTTTGGTGCTCAAGATCGAGGCAGACGGAAGCGGCGGGGTCCGTTTTCTGGGTGACTTCAGCTATACCGGCCGTTTTGACGAAAAGCAATACGATCTAAAGAATTCGCGCAACGATACCGTGACACTTGAACTTGTCGATCCTCATACGGTGGATGCGATTTACCGGCGGGACGAGCAAGTCACTCAGAAGGATAGGTGGGTGGTTTCAGCGGATGGGCAGCAGATGACGCTATCCACCACAGGCACGTTGGAATCGGGCCAGCGGGTAACGGAGAAGCTCTTATTTAAGAAGTAGCGGAGAATGTATCTGTGCAGTCCAGAAGCCGATCGCTCTGGTAGCTCGTTGTATGGTTCGGCGGGACAGCCATATTGCCTCGGTATAGACGGCTCCCTGTTGTAGACAAGTCATTTCGCTCATCCTATGAAAAAGGATGTCAAGTAAAAAAGATTCTCCCCGCCCCTCTGAGAGAGATGCGGGCGTGGTGACTTACATCCAGCCCGACCTCATTCCTCACCTCATTCTTAGAGGG
>Ga0187875_10002125_pt1 | contig 14841 bp, 11 predicted proteins | sample June2016WEW_17_1_2_FD_132978 | JGI IMG/M metagenome (GOLD analysis project Ga0187875, IMG submission 132978) | Peatland microbial communities from SPRUCE experiment site at the Marcell Experimental Forest, Minnesota, USA - June2016WEW_17_10 | ecosystem: Environmental > Terrestrial > Soil >... | reverse complement strand
CTTCTCGCGGGTCTCGTCGACCTGGAAATCGCTTGTCTCGCGCAGGAATTCCCGGCAGGCCTCCATGGGACCCGGACCAAACCATCGGGAGATAGGGTAGCCGTTCAGGTTTGTATCGTCCACGATCAGATAGCTGCCCACGGAAACCAGCTTGCTATAGATCCGCAATTCATCCAGGACGTGGGGGCCAGTATGATCGCCATCGAGCGTCACCAGAACCGTTTCTTGGGGCTGGATGGCGCCGCGCACCGTGTCCAGGATATCTGGCGCGGTGGAGGAGCCCCGCAGGTAGGTGATGCGCGGATGCTGGGGACGACTGGGCCGGTCTTCGATATCGATTGTGAGAACGCGGCCCTTACCAATGAGTTCGAAGATCGACGCGAAGAAGAAGGCGCTGCCGCCGTTGTAAGTGCCGGTTTCGATCAAGAGATCGGGTTTCAACGAAAATAGGATCTCCTGGTAGATCCAGAGATCGAGGGGCACTTTCAGCACCGGCGTGCCCATCCAATAAGTGTTTCTCCACGTCCGGTCTTGGGAGCTGTGATAAAGCATGTGAAACGCGGTACCGATCGGCGCGCTCAGACGGCGTGTCAGCCAGGGCCGATATTTCAGCACGCGTACGAGCAGCGGGAGTGGCAACGTAGACGCAAAGAAAGCTTTGACATCCATCGGGCATAGCCTGTCTTATGCCTTTTGCACCAAAGCCGCCATCACTTGCGAACCAAGCAGATCCGTCTGCAATGGGCTGCCGTGTTGCTTCAAATACTTCACATTGCTGTACAACGCCGCGCCGTAATCGGATATCTGGCCGCTTTCAAACGCGACCTTGATCTCGTAGATCCCATCGTCCAGGCTCTTGTTGCAGGTAAAGCCGAGATGTCCCTTGATCTTCTCAAAGGAAACCCGGTAACTGCGGCGGTCCGTATTCTCAACGTGCTCGACGCGGGTGTTAGGGAAAAACTTGACGAGTTTGGCCGCCACGTCAGTCAACGTATAGTTCAGGCGGCTGTCGCCAACGTTATAGATCTGGCCTCCAACCAGCGCGACGGGCGCTTCCAGCACGCGCATGATGGCCGACGCGGCATCGGCTACGTGCAGAAACGGCCGCCACTGTTCGCCGTTGTAGATCGTAATCACCCTTTCCTTCAAGGCCTTGGCCGTGAGCAAATTGACTACCAGGTCGAAGCGTGGCCGTGGCGATAACCCGAAGATAGTGGCAAAGCGCAAAACCGTGGGATGAAAGCTGCCATTGGCGGCAGCCAGGAGAGCCCGCTCGGAGTCGACTTTGGTATCGGCATAGAGCGAGATCGGATGCACCTGGGAGTTCTCGTCCATGACCTGCTCGGATGCGCCATACACGCTGCAACTGGAAGCAAAAATGAAGCGCTGGACTTGTTCGCCTTTGGCGATTTCGATCATCATGCGCGTGGCCGCATAGTTGATTTCCTGTGCGATCTTGTGGTCCTGATCGCAGGCCGGGTCGCCTACGATGGCGGCCAGATGGATCACCGCGCCCGCCCCGCGCATGGCGCTAACCATATCCTGGATGTTACGGCAGTCGCCCCGCATGAACTCCAACCGCGGATGGTCGAGCACTTCTTCGATCGCCGACGCGCCGTAGACCAGGCTATCCAGCACGCGGACGCGAAATCCGCGCTTCAGCAGCGTGCGCACGACAATCGATCCAATGTAGCCGGCGCCGCCCACCACCAATACCATCTCGCCGCGCGGAACGGTTGCGGAGCGCTCGGCTTTTTCATGCTCAGAGAGTGTGTGCTTCAGCCAGCGGATTCCTGGGGTGCCGAGAATCACCAAGGTCGAAAAAATGAGCGCTGCCAGGCGTGGCAGCGTCTGCGAGTGCGGCAATAGAAAACTGGCCGACAACATGCCCAGCGCACCGATGGCGGCGGTCGATGCCGCCCGGCGCAGTGCCAAGGCCTTGCTGTAGGTGCGAGAGGTCGTATAAAGGCCACTGAGCGCATAGAAGCTGGGGAACAGAATCGAGAGAGGCAGAAACAGAGTAAGGTAATAGTGACGAAGGTCGGCGAACCCCAGGCGAACGGATTGCTCGGAACTCGTCTGTAACTGCAAAGCCACCAGCATGAGCGCCGCCAACATGGCTGTCTGCACGATCAGGAAGTCGGCAATCAGGCGAAGCGTAATTCTTAAGAACTTTGAGACGATGCCTGCCGGTTTCATTTCAGTAGTCCACCAATTCTTGTCTGCACGGCATTAGTCACCCGCTGCGGCCATGACTCCCCAATGTTTCTTGCGCGATCTCCGGGCAATCTCTTGAACGGCTGTCGCGACGTACTCCACCTGAGATTCCGTCATCGCCGGGAAGAGCGGCAGGGAAATCAGGCGGGGATAGAGTTCCAGGGCGTATGGACAACGGTTCTGGCGCAGCTTGGCGCGGGAGGCAAAGAAAGGATGCAGCGGGATGGGAATGAAATGGACGCTGGTCCCCACGCCGCGCTCCTTGAGTTGTTCGATGAACTCGTCGCGTCCGATTGCCAGGCGCTCGAGGTTCAAGCGCAATGTGTAGAGATGCCATGCGTGCCGGCAATCCGTCTTATTGGCCGGCAGTTCCACTTCCTCGACATCCGTCAGCAGGCTGTTGTATAACTCCGCGAACCGGGTTCGTATTTCAATGAATCCTTCCAGCTTTCTCAGTTGGTGAATCCCAATGGAGGCTTGAATGTCGCTCATGTTGTACTTATAACCGGACTCCAGCACCTGGTAGCCCCAGTTGCCGCGGTCCGAATAACGATTCCATGCGTTCTTGCTGATTCCATGCAGAGACAGGATCTTCATCCTGGAGGCCAGTTCCGCATCGTGCGTCAGCACCATGCCTCCCTCGCCGGTAGTGATGTTCTTGATCGCGTAGAAGCTGAACACCGAGGCGGCGCTGTGCTCGCCAGTGACAAGGCTGGCCGCGCCGGCGTGCCCGCCCTTGTAAAATGCGCCGGTGGCGTGCGCGCAATCCTCAATCACATCGAGTCCGTGGCGCCTGGCCAGGAACCAGATGGCGTCCATGTCGCACGGCAAGCCGGCGAAATGCACGGGGACGATGGCCCGCGTTTTGGCGGTAATCCGCGACGCGATGGAGGCGGGATCGATGTTACCGTCCGGACCCACGTCCGCCAGCACCGGCGTCGCGCCGGTATGGATGATCGTGTTTACCGTGGCGCAGAATGTCAGCGGGGTGGTAATCACTTCCATTCCCGGGCCGAGATTCAGCGCCGCCAGCGCCAGGTGCAGTCCCGAAGTGCACGAGTTTACAGCCAGCGCGTGTGGCACATCGGCGTAGGCGCCGAATTCCTGCTCAAACTGCGCGGTCCGCGGACCGGTGGTGAGCCAGCCGGACTTTAGAGTCCGAACCACTTCATCGATTTCTTCGTCTCCGATACTGGAACGGTGATAAGGTACTTGAACATTTGATTGCATAAGAAGCTCTTCCGATGAGAAGTTGCCGAATGAACCGGCCGCGTTAACGCCGGGCGACCGCACGAAACATGAGGCCCGCGGTAGCCAGAACGATCTTGATATCGGTGAAGACGGTGCGCCCGCTAAGGTAATCGAGGTCCATTCGAAGCTTGCGGTTCATCAAATGGCTAAGATAATAGTCATACGGCTGCGCGCCATCCGGGATTGTTTCGGATTCGTCGTCGCTTTCCAGTTGTACCTTTCCGGTAACGCCGGGCTTCACCGCGAGAACCGCCCGTTGGCTGGAGTTATACAGTTCTACGATCTCGGGCGACTCCGGCCGCGGTCCGACCAGTGTCATGTCACCCAGCAGAAGATTGAAGAACTGGGGCAACTCGTCGACCTTGGTCTTGCGCAGCAGGCGGCCTAACCTTGTGACTCGCGGATCGTTCTTGCCGGTGATCGGTCCCATTTTCGCCGCGCCGTTGATCATAGTACGAAACTTCCACATCCTGAAGTTGCGGCCGTCTTTGCCCGCCCGCCAGCCGCCATAGAACGGGTTACCGGGTGACGAAATGAAAACGGCCGTCATGACGACCGCGAGGAGTGGGCTGAAAGCCACGAGCGCCATTAAGGCGACAAAGATGTCGACGAACCTGCGCATATATATTGCCGATGTGGTTATCGGGAAATCCGCGTGAAAAAAGAACTGTCGCTCACTGGCTGTGCAGCGCCCGGAAGAAACCAGCGAAAGCCAGCGAGAAAACCTAGACCCCAGGAGAAGTGATATACCGTGAACACGGCTGGCAGATAGGGAAGCGTAGCCCAGCCGAACTTCCACGCGGCGGCGACGGACGCAGTTATATTGGCCGCGGCATACGCCAGAATCAGAGCCAGCCACACGAGGCTGACCGCGGCGAATTCCCTTGGATCGGCGGCAGCCGTAACGATTGACGCCGCGAACAGCAGGATATGAGCCAGCACAAAAGAGACCGGCACCAGGTGCCGCCACGACCCCGGCAGGCGGTGCTTGCGGACCACTGCCGCCTTCCAGAATCCGTATTGGAAGTATTGGAGGAACAGAGCCGAGAGACTAGCCCGCGGCGAATACCAGGACACGATATCGGGACTTTGCCAGATCTTGCCACCCGCCCGGATCAGCCGCAGGTTCAACTCATCGTCCTGATTGCGCACCAGAGTCTCGTCGAAAAGTCCGAGGCGTTCCAGAGTCTCCTTGCGCCAACAGCCATAAGGTACCGTATCGACCCACCCTTCGTAACTCTCGTCGTGGAACCTGGCGCCCGTCGAAAAACGTGAATGATATGCCGCGGCGAAGGCGCGTGCGCGGGTCCCTTGTGTGCGGGTCCGCGCCGGACCGCCCACGTTGTCCGCACCGGTGCGCTCCAACTCCGCCACACAGCGTCGGCAGTAGTCGGGCGCATAGGATGTGTGGGCATCCATGCGAATGACGATCGCGCCGCGCGCCGCGCAAATGGCGGCGTTCAGGCCCGGAGATACTACGCGCCGCGGATTATCGATGGTGCGCACCTGCGGGTGATGCACGCCGTACTCCCGCAAGATCTCGAGCGTGCCGTCGCCGCTCATACCGTCGGCGATAAGTGCTTCCCATGTTATGCCGGACAGATCCTGAGCCAGCAGCGAGTCCATGAATTGGCGAATGTGTTCCTTCTCGTTGCGACAGGCCACGATGATAGTAAGCTGTACTGTATCCGCTGCCGTCATGAGCGGCTCCGCTGCCAGAGAACCGAAACGTCCATATGGCGCAAATGGTCGTGTAGGGCCTCTTGATATAAATCGATGTAACTCCGACCCATTGCCTCGGCCGCGAAGTTTCGCGCGATGTGAGCACGGCCGCGATTCCCCAGCGCGCACGCGAGTTCCGGGTCCCGCAGAAGTCGAAGGATGGCCGCCGACAGAGCGCGGGAATCGCCGGGTTCGCAGAGCAATCCCGTGACGCCAGGGACGATTACTTTCGGAACTGCGCCCACGGCGGTGGCGACGACTGGCTTGGCCGCGGCCAACGCTTCGAGCAGACACATGGGCATGGCTTCCATGAAAGATGGCAGGACTACGATGTCGAGCGAGGCATAGACGGCGGGCATGTCATCCCGTCTTCCCACGAAGATTACCTTGGAGGCGATTCCCAACCTCGCGGCAAACGCTTCCCATTCGGCGCGGGCCTCGCCGTCGCCGGCAAACACAAATCTCGCGTTTGGAAAGGCGCTTAGCACGGCTTGCGCAGCGGAAAGTAGGATGGCGCCGCCTTTGTCGGGCACCAGCCTTCCTACGAAACCAACCAGCCGTTCCGAGCGGGCTCCAAGTTCGTCGCGCAGAGACGGAGCCGCATTGCGGAATAACTCCAGGTCGACGCCATTGGAGATAGTCTTCAACTTGTGCGCCGGAACCTTCCAGCGGCTCAGAATCTCACTCACCGGACCGGACGCCGTGGCGACTCTGTCGAACTGCCGCAACACCAACCGGTCGATCGCGGCATAGGCGCGCATGTTCGGCAGCCGGCTGGGCCAGTTGTGGCACGTCGCCACCAGGGCCACACGCTCCAGCCATGCCGCTGCGTAGCCGAAGACATCGGCCTTGTAACCATGCGTATGCAACACATCCACACCGTACGCAGTCACTAACTGACGGATTCGGCGTACTGCGTTCCAGTCCCATCGTCCGGCACATGGCACGCTTTCCACCTGGAGACCTAATTGAGCCGCCCGTTTATCCAATTCGCCGTTGTGCGAGCGCGCGTCGCGGAAGACCCCGACAATGCTGCCGCAGCCGAGCGCCGGCAATGCCTGCGCAAGCGCCAGCAGCATGCCCTCGGCGCCGTACAATCCCTCGCTGCTGATTAACTGGAGAACCGTCACGGAATGTTTGTAGTACCGGATAGGGAAGCGGCTTTGACCAGTGAGTCGCCGATGGTCTCCTGGCGCGGCTTCACCGGGACGCGCCGTTCGGCCTTCATGGCGCGCCATGCCTTCCAAAACACGTTGTATCGGAACATCGCAGGCGAGAAGCGGCCCGTCGGACCCACCACGCTCGCCTCGCATACGTTGACTCGCGGAATAGCCATCGGGTCGCTATTGGCAGTCCAGGCCCCGTGTTGCGTCGTGAACGCGGCAACGAAACCCTCCTCGGCAAGGATCCGCCGCGTCGCCGCGGAGCTGTTCCCATTCGGGTAAGCGAATAAGTTGCACGGCCTGCATAACGCCGCTTCTAATGCGTCTTTGGATTCTCGAATCTCCTGGCGGGCGGTCTGCGCAGGCACCGTCGTCAATATCTGGTGGGTATGTGTGTGACAGCCGAATCTTACACCCGCCGCATCCATCTCCCGAATGTCGTCCCACGATGCGGTCCGGTCGCCGTTGTGTGCATCGCTACAGTCGACCGGCGCATGGAGTGCGTAAAGGCGGGCGATAAACTGCTGGCGGCGCTCCATGGAGTAGGTCTTCAGAATCTCGATCAGTGACTCGATTTCCGCGCCGGAGGTCGATGGGAAGATCCTCCCCGACAAGGACGCAATCAGCTCGGGCCAGAATGGGAGTGTGCGCCCGATCAATCCCGGGCAGACAAAGGCCGTAGCGGGTATGCCACGGCTGCGCATGACGGGCAGCACGTTCGTGTAGTTATCCTTCCAGCCGTCGTCGAATGTGAACATCACGCGCATCTTGCCTGAGGGTGTCTCGATTGCCTGTGCGAAATCCACCGCTTGGTATTCTCTGGCCACATATTCGGCGAGATTCTCGAACGTGCGGCGGCGGACCACGATCCCCGGCAGACTGCAGGTGAGCTGGATTTCCGCATCGTCCAGAACCCGATGGAATGTCAATACGACGACTGCGCCGCTGCGCCGTAACTGGCGCTTCGCCCACCACAAACATCCGCTGGCCTGCAGCAGGCGGGCCCACGCCACGTGCAGGCTGAAACGGGCCATCCCGGGAAGCTTCATCACTTGGCCGCCTTGGCTCCCTGTTTACTCCGCGGACTATTCTGATAGTAGTGATAACTCGCCGATCCGCGCTTCCAGAGGAACCAGTCCTCCACGTCATTGATTAGAACTCCGATCAGTTTGCTTTTCACCTTGGCGAGAGCGCTGGTCAGTTGAGACCGGCTGGTATGGTCGGGACGCACCACTAAAACCACTCCATCGCAATTCGCGACGATCAGATCGTAGTCCGCCACTACTTCCACCGGAGGAGAGTCCACAATCGTGCGCCGAAACTCTTCCCGTAACCGGGCCATCAGCTCACGCCAGTTAGGGGAGTCGAGTAACTCGGTCGGATTCGTTTCTGCGTGGCCGGCGGGCAGAATATAGAAGTTGGGCAATTGGTCCACGCGGAGCATGGCATCTTCCAACGCGCACGCGCCGGAGAGCACCTCCGCCAGGCCTGGCGTTTTGGCAATGCCCAGGCGCTCATGTACCTTGGAAAGCCGGAGATCCGCATCGATCAGGATGACTTTATCCTGGCTCTTGTGTGCCAGGGCCGCCGCCAGATTCACCGCGGTGACCGTCTTTCCATCGCCCATGCCAGGACTGCAGATCACAGTTACGGACGAACCCGTGACCTGATGGAAGATCCTGGTGCGGATGATTCTGTATTGCTCGGCAGCGCGGCGATCCTCATGCTTAGGCGACAGCAGAGGGCTTGAATCTGAAATCTGAAAAGATACCGGCCTGACTATGGCCTTGGTCTGCATATTGGAGAGACCCGGTATCGGCGGCATGTCGGAAGCTTCCGGCCAAAACTCCTCCGTTGGTCCCGGCCTATCGTAGCTCTCTTCCCGTTGCGGCAGCCGGATGACGGACGGCTTTTCGAAGATAGTCTCCACCGCACTCGCCCCTGCCGCGCGACGGCCGTTGACTTGCCGCGCATCCTTCGCGCGGACTGCAGGCGTCTCGCGTACAGGTTCGTCCAGGCACTGCAGGACCAAGTCCGGAACATCTCCCTTGGCTGTCTTCAGCGCGTTTAGAATCTTTCCCATCGTGTCACCTTCCACTCACCGCGCGCTCACCGGCCGGCCGCGCTCACTCTGTTCCGCGCGGAACGCGCCGGCGTGTCCGCGACGTCCCACTCGCTTTGTTCGCCGCCTGGCGACAGGATCAGCTCCGAATTCGGGACAGCCTCTGCCAAACCATCGAGTAAGTCGAGTTCCACGCAGCTTTGGCTCACGTGACTGGCCTCCACCATCCGGCTCTGCTCTCCGAATGCCGCGATGAGAGCGTTATCGCAAACTACATTGATCAGGCGCGGAATGCCTTCCGATACGCGGGCTGTCAGTTCCAAGGCCTGCTGCGAAAACGGCGCGCGCTGCCGGCCGCCGGCCCGTGCCCACCTGCAGGCGATATACCGGCTTACTTCCGCCGGCGCCAGGGGCCGCAGGGACACCCGCAGCGACACACGCTGTTTTAGTTGCACGCAATCGCCCCGGTTCATCGTGGCAGCCAGCTCATTCTGGCCGGCCAGAATGAGCTGCAACAGCTTTTCGGAACGTCTTTCAAGATTGCCTAGCAACCGTATTTCCTCGAGCGCATCCGTGCTCAACTTATGAGCTTCATCCACGATAAGCGCCGCGATTCTGCCTTCCATCTGGGTCTGCAGCAGATGCTTCTCCAACCGTGCAAGGCGCTGAGGCTTGCTGGCTGGAATCTCCCGAATGCCGAAACCCAGCAGCACAGTCTCCATGAACTCCGCCGAGGTGACGGTAGGGTTGACGATGGATGCAAACTGCACCCGGCTGGGAGGCAGCCCCAGAACAGCCCTGGCAAGCAGAGTTGTTTTCCCGGTGCCCGCGTGCCCCAACAGCAGCATCAGTCCTTTTCGCTCCAGCAGGCCATAACAAAGCACCGCCAACGCTTCACGGTGCGAATCCGTGAAATACAGCATCGATGGATCCGACGTCAGGCTGAACGGTTTCTTCTTTAGACCAAATGACTCAAGATACATAATGGCTTAGACCCGCGGAGCCTCGACCAACATCTTCGGTACTCTGCCAACCACCACGGTACCGGCCGGCAATTCCCATTCGCCTAGAAACACGTTCCGCCTGGTTTCCAACAGGAAGGCGACGCCGGCCGCCAGAGCCAGTGACAACAGTACTCCGCCAGTCATGAACACCGGCCGATTCGGGGACGTGGGCTTTTCCGGCACCCGGGCGGCATCCAGCATCACGAAGCGCTCCGCTTTTTGCCAGCGCTCCATGTTAGCCGCCATTTCCGCCGCTAGCTTCTTATCGAGCAGAGACTTGTAGTTCGCCTTACTGGCCTCGTAGTCGCGGGTGAGACTCGCCAGTTCCTGCTCCCTCATCGGCAGCTTGTCCATCCGGCCCTGGACGGCGCCGACATCTCGCAGCACCCTTTCCCTTCGCTTCTCGAGATCTTCGATTTCGCGGTCGGTCAGAGCGATCTGCGCCTTGAGAGTTCCCACCTTTTCTTTCTCAGTTACAAACGCGGGGTCGCTGTTCGTTAACGCCGTTGCACTGTGCGCGCCCTTGCTATTGGACATCGTGGCATCGCCGGTGGCCTCTGCCGCCTCCGCTTTAACAGCCTTCTCCAGTGCCGCCTGCTCCTGCAATAGCCACTGGACGTCCGGGTGATTGTCTCGATAACGCAGACGGAGTTCGGCGAGCTTCGCCCGCACGCGTTCCAGGTCACCGCGCGGACCACGCGATACAGACTGCCCTGGCGCGGCCGCCGCTATGAAAGACGAGTCCTGCGCGGCCTGCCGCCGGGCCAGATCCTGTAGCCGGCTGATGCTTTCCTCGGCCATTGCCAGCGAACTTGCCAAGATGAGCTTGTTCTGTTGAGCTCTTCCGATTGAATCCTGAATACCCAATAACTCAGCTTTGTTCTGCCCGTTCGCCGCTAACATTCCTATCTCTTGCTCGGGCAGCTCGCCGTTGTAAGTCACCTTAAATTCCCGGAGCTTGCCTTCCTGCTCCTGCAGATTAGTCTTGGCGGCTTCGAGTTGGCTCTCCAGGAACTGCGAAGTGCCGTTGGCCTCTTGCTCACGCTCGCGCAAATTCTCCGTGCTGAAGAAGTCACCCACCTTGTTCGCCACCTGGGCGGCGACCTTCGGCGAGAAGGCCCGGTAGGACACGCGGAAAGCGCCCGGCCGGTTAGCGCTCCATCCCCGTTCCAGCCCGATGGTGATATCGTGGCGCATCGCTTCCAGAACCTCCTCCCTGGCCCGCTTCTTTCGCAGCGTGGGATAAAGGTTCAATTCCTCGATCAAACTCCATAACCGTTCGCGGCTGAGCACCTGCTGCTTCAGTTGATCCAGCCGCGCTTCCAGTCCGGTCTGGACTGTTGGCGCAACGAAGTTCTCGGGGATCTTCTGGGATTCCACAACAATCAGCGCGTCGGCGGTATAGACTCGTGGCAAACTGAACAGGATCGCTGTGCTCACCGCGATGCCCACCAACCACAGCACGGCAATGAACACCTTCCACTTCCACAGCGCCCGTATCACGGATCGCGCCGATATCCCGGAATTGCCAACCTGTATTTGAAGAACGCTCACAACGATTCACCCCACAGTTGCGCTACTTATGCCAGCCAGCCGTCATGCCGCCGTATATTCTCTGCTCCTGGAATAAGCAGGTTTGCTGGGTTCCGCCCAATCACTCTCAATCTCCACTGTTACGGAACGCTGCAGCATTTCCACAGACACGACAAGCCGGCTGCGGTTCTTGAAGGCGATAAGCAGACCCTCCACCCCCGCCAACGGTCCGCGATTGATGTAAACGAACTGGCCCGCCTTGAGGAAGGGCCAGCGCGCTACCGGCAAACCCGATTCGACCACTTTCCGGATAGCCGCAATCTCGCTCTCCGGCACCGGAACCGCGCACCTGCCGACGCCCACGATCGACGCTACACCCGGCGTGTTCAACAATGGCACGCGCTGCCGCAAATCCATCCGGCAGAACAGATAGCCTGAAAAGAGGCCGCACTCGACAGTCTTAGTACGATCGGACCAGCGGTGACTCGCCAGGTACGACGGCCAGAAAATCTCGTAGTCCTTTTGGCGCAGGCTCAGGGCGACGATTCGTTCGAAGTTGCTTCGCACCGCAATGGCATACCACAAGGGCTCAAGCATATTCGGCTCCTCTAAAGTTCCTTCCCCAGCCCGTCGTCGAGCCTCTTGTTGCTCACGACTTCGGTGAGGCCTTGGATCGTTCCGGACAACCTCGCAATCAACCTGCTCAATGTAGTCACTCGTTCGGTCAAACCCGAAAGAGTATGTACGCGTTCCTCGGAGACGAGTATCTCTAACCCGGCCCGCGCCAGGTCCGAGATGCTTCTTACTCCTTGCGAACGGCAGAATGCCATATACCTTTCAAACTCTGCCTCGCTGACGCGAAAGTAGACGACTTTCGTCCTGCTCCGAGCTAAAGTCACCGCAGCCCCGCAAACATTCGCAACACCACGATCGGCCTCGCGCCGTGCAAAGATGAGCTCGGCATTCGCTCAAGCGACTTGTTAATTCTTATATTCAATGTCCGCTTCCACTCGATTACTAAAATCTGATTGTCGGGATCAGAGCAGCCTTCGGCCCCTTCTGTCACATGAACTGTTGTCTCTGAGTGCCGCCGTCGAGACCCTAGGCGGTGGCTGAAACTGTATCATCGCCGAGTTTATTACAGTTGTCAACACGCGGCTGGGAGTTACCAAGTACCTTGGCTCCTATGTTTTGGAGTCCTAGTACGAGTGTGCCTTGTGCCGGAACTGGCGCCTTATCCGTCCCACCCTTACGACCGATTTAAGGTTTCTTGGGATTCGTTTGCGTTAGTTGGCGATTGAGTACCAAATTATTGAAATTGGCGTAATTGTTAGTACCAATGGGAGCCCTGGAACTAAATGTTAAACTGTCGCCGGTCCGCAATGTGTCTTTCGTGCGCCGAAACGAGTACGGGCATGTTTCTCTCTCAGTTTTGCCTGATACGTATTAGAATCGGCGGTAGTTATTCCTGGATTGTGCCACGTGGTACTGAGAGTATCGCGCGGACTGCCCGTCTGGCGCGGCCCTTCGGTTTTGCGGAGCGCAACCCGCGCGAGGCCGCTCGGGCTCCCCTCAAGAGGCGATAAGCTATAACTACACTTATGAAAATCCGTAAAGCGGTGATCACGGCCGCCGGACCCAGCCAGCGGAGCCTGCCGCTGCAAACCCTGATCGATCGCGATGGCGTGGAAAAGCCGGTCCTCCGCATCGTCGTCGAAGAAGCCCTGCGCGCCGGTGCCGAAGAGATTGCCATCGTCGTCTCACCCGGCGACGAAACATCCTACGCGCGGGTAGCGGGAGATCATGCCGGCCGCCTTCGCTTCGTGCCCCAGCCCCAACCGCTGGGTTACGGCCACGCCGTTCTATGCGCCCGCGACTTCGTCGGTCGGGACCCGTTCCTGCACCTGGTGGGCGATCATCTCTATATCAGCCGCACCGAAAAGGGCTGCGCGCAGCAATTGGTGGAAGTGGCCGAAAGCCAGGCCTGCGCCGTCTCCGCCGTGCAGGCCACCCGCGAAAACCTGTTGCCGCATTTCGGTGCGGTGGGCGGCCAACGCGTCGGCGGCAGCCAGAATCTTTACCGCATCGACACCGTGATCGAAAAGCCCACTCCCACCGAAGCCGAACAGCGCCTGGTGGTCTCCGGTCTGCGTGCGGGACATTATCTTTGCTTCTTCGGCCTGCATGTCCTCACGCCCGCGGTAATGGAATTCCTCGCGCCCGGTGTCAGCCTGTCCGCGGCGCTCGCCGAACTCGCGCGGCGCGAGCAATACCTGGCTTTGGAACTGGCTAACCGCCGCTACGATATCGGCGTACGCTACGGGCTGCTGACGGCGCAACTGGCGCTGGCGCTCAGCGGCCGCGACCGCGACGACGTTCTGTCCCATTTGGTCGAGTTGCTGGCCATGCGCGAGTTGCCGGCGGTCGGGAGATAGCCGACCCATGAGCCAACTGACCGGCCTCATCACCGCCGACGACCCCGCGGTCCGCAATTCCTCGCTGGACGCATTTTGCCGCGCCGCCACTCTAGCGGACCTGCAGCACGAAGCCGCCGCCCTCGACGGCTTCCGCCGCGCCAGTGAGAATCTCTACGAACGCGTCCGCGCTCTCTTCTTCCTTTACGCGATCCACCGCTTTCACCTGCCCTTCAAACCGGGCGTACTCGCCCAAGCGCAGATTCCGTTCAGCGGCTACGATCGCCTCCTCAAGCGGCGTTTTGAAGAAGCCATCGAGATTTTCCTCGCGGCCCAATCCGCAAACGGCCCCAGTGCGGCCATTTCCAGCGCGCTCGCCGCGGCTTATCAGGGTCTCGGTTTTCAAACGCTCGCCGGACAGGTCCGCCGCAGTGTGCGCACCGTGCGCGGCAATCAGTGGATGTTCCGCATAGGCCACGCTGCCGATTACCCACTGCGCCTGCGCCCCGAGATCCTCGCACAGAGCGCCGGCCTCTTCCCCATCCTCCGCGAAACCACGCCCGTCCGCATGGACCTCACCCACAGTGGCTGGAGCGACATCTTCTTTCTGGGTATGGATTTTCCCGAGGGCGCGCGCGTGCTCAACGTTTCCATCGACCTCGCCGTGCGCGGCGCCGGCCCGCCCAAGCCGCCCGTGGAAGCCTGGTTCCGCGTGATCGACGAGCCCGTTCTGCGGCTGGCCAGCGTCGATCTGGGCGCCTCCGCTGAAATCGCCACCCTGGCCGAGGTCTTCGATTTCGCGCGCGATTACCTCGGCCTGCTGAAAGCCGCGGTCATCGCCTCCGGGCTGGTGCCGCCGGGTATGGAGGGCGCGGGCCAGCCGCTGGCGGACGTTCTAGCAGTGCTCACCGGCCGGCCCGGCCACGGTATCGAGATCGTCAGCCGAGTGAACGATATCCCCAAAGGCTCGCGCCTGGCCGTCTCCACCAATCTGCTCGCCTCGTTGATTTCCGTCTGTATGCGCGCCACCGGACAAGCCCAATCGCTCACCGGCCAGTTGACCGAGACGGATCGCCGCCTGGTAGCCGCGCGCGCCATTCTCGGCGAATGGCTGGGAGGTTCCGGCGGCGGCTGGCAGGATTCCGGCGGATTGTGGCCGGCCATCAAGCTGATCGAGGGCGTCACGGCCGCACCCGGCGATTCGGAATACGGCATCAGCCGCGGCTGCCTGCTGCCCCGCCATCGCATCCTCGGCCTGGACGAAGTCTCCGCCGAAACGCACCATAATCTGCAGTCGAGCCTGGTGCTGGTGCATGGGGGCATGGCGCAGGACGTAGGACCCATTCTCGAAATGGTGACCGAAAAGTACCTGCTGCGCTCGGAAGCCGAGTGGCAGGGCCGCCAGCAGGCTATCCGCACGCTCGACGAAATCCTGGGCCTCCTGCGCGCGGGCGACGTGGCGGCCATCGGCGCGG
>Ga0187875_10002123_pt1 | contig 14855 bp, 9 predicted proteins | sample June2016WEW_17_1_2_FD_132978 | JGI IMG/M metagenome (GOLD analysis project Ga0187875, IMG submission 132978) | Peatland microbial communities from SPRUCE experiment site at the Marcell Experimental Forest, Minnesota, USA - June2016WEW_17_10 | ecosystem: Environmental > Terrestrial > Soil >... | reverse complement strand
TCATGGATCCACTCCCTCTGGCGGCGCTTGATTGCGTTCTGGTGAATCAGGTGCTGCCCGATTCCGAGCGCGGCCGCACCCGCAAGGATGAAGTCGGCCGCGTTCTTTTGGTTCACGCCACCGGATGCAACCAGCGGAATCTGGGGAAATGGCGCTTTGAGGACCCGGATGTAATCGGGCCCACCGACCTGCGCGCAGGGAAATACCTTGACAAAGTCGGCCCCGGCTTTCCATGCCGCCATGATTTCGCTGGGCGTCAAGGCTCCGGGCAGGACCACAACGTCACGTTTCAAGGCGAATTCAACTATCTCGAGGTCGAGGCCGGGACTGGTCAAGAAAGCGGCGCCGGCATCGAGACAGCGACGCGCCGTTTCAACTTCAGTGATGGTGCCGGCGCCAACGATGATGTCCGTGCGGTGCCGCATCAGTTCGCCGATGATCCTGACTACACCAGGAATCGTCGTCGTCAATTCGACGATTGGGATGCCGCTGCTACACACCGCCTCCGCCGCAAACAATGCCTCGCTCTCGGAATATACACGGACCGCGGGGATGATGCCGATCTCAGCAATGCGCGCGCGAATCTCTTCTCTTGTCATAGAGTCCTTTGATGGCCTGGAGACGAAAGACGGTGGATCAAGGCAGGCTCCTGCTACCCACGGCTTCCCGAAGCTGCTCCATCGCAGTCAGGTAAGCAGCGACGGTCTGTCGCCAGGCGAGCTGCGTAGCGCGATAGCTTCGCTCGGCGTCGAGGAAGTCGAGTAAACTCGCGGCGCCTCGTCTGTAGGCGTATTCACTAATGTCACGGCTCTTCTGCGATACGTCGAGATAGCCGGATCGGTAGAAATGTGCTACGCGGTCGCTGGATTGAAGTGCCTCAAAGGCGTCCCGCACGTCGGTCATTACCTGCCCCTTCGCCGCTGCCTGCTGCTGCTGCGCCTGGGTAATGGCAAAGTGGGTCCGCGCGATTTCACCCTGATTGCGATCGAAGATTGGTAGCGGCACGCTGACGTTGAAAGTGGCAGCGCTGAGACCATTGACGTGCGAGTAGTTGGCCGCGGCGGTCACATCCACTTTCCCATTGGCTTTGGCGAGTTCGTGTTGGCTACCCGCGGCCGTAACGCCCTGAACGGCCGCACGCAGATCGGGCCGATTCGCCAGGGCTCTTGTCTGCAACTCCTCGAATGTGACGGCGAGAGGCTGATAATCGAATGTACCAGCCACGTCATAATCGGCGGGCACGGATTCGTAACCAAGTAGTTGCCGAAGATCGGACAGCGCCTGGGCTTTCGCTAGTAGTGCCTGCTCGACATCCTGCTGGAATTGCAGCAACTGCAGTTTGATCTTCAGGAAATCGTTCTCGCTGATGCCGCCGGTCTTGAATTTCCTTGCGCCAACATCGACCGTTGTTTCAAAGCTCTTCAGGTCCTGTCGTGCAAGGTCTAGGGTCGATTGGGCAAGTTGCACATTGATGAATAGCTGGGCAACCTGGAACGTAAGGCCGCGTTCGTTGTCCGCAACCTGCGATCGCGTTACAGCCGTGGCGTCTCTTGCTGCCTGGAGGCGGTGCTGGCGCTTTTTGCCACGTTCGAAAAGGTAACTCAGGCCGATGTCGCCCTCTGTGGAGTCATGAAGGTAATCGAGCACGCTGCCGTTAGGATGGACCAGCGGCAAATATTCCCAATCGGTGAACAAGGTCGGGTTAGGACGAAGGTTCGCCGTAACCTCCTGAGCTTCACTCTGCTGCAACGTGGTTCGGGCAGCCAACAGATTGTGGTTGTGCTGGAGAGCAATTTGGATGGCCTCATCTAGTGTAATCGTGCCCGGCCCAGAAGCCGTCTGGCCGGGCATGCGATTTGGAAGCAGCGTACAAACGAGAACAGCGGATGCCATCCAGAGTTTGGGTTTAGTGTTCAAAGGACTCCTCCGGATCCGGGAGTTGGTCTCCCTCTCTGGCGAACCACACGTAGAGCGTCGGCAGGATGAAGATACTCAATGCAAGATCCGCAATCAGACCGCCCACGATGACAATTGCGAAGGGCCGCTGAGAGTCGGAACCAATCGCATGCGACATCGCCGCTGGCAACAACCCTAGCGTTGCTACAAGCATCGTCATCATGATGGGGCGCAGCCTGAGGACGGCGCCTTCGACGGCGGCATCCTCGATCGTGTGGCCTCTCGCCCGGCGCTGATTGATGTACTCGAGCATAATGACGCCCGTCTGAACCGACACACCAAAGAGCGCCAGGAATCCTATTCCCGAGGAAACACTGAAATGGGTGCCAGTGATAAGCAACGCGAGCAAACCGCCGACGCGGGCCATGGCGACCGTCGATAGAATCAGCAACGCCCATTTTGCCGACCGAAACATGGTATAGAGGATGATGAAGATAACCAGTATCGTCAACGGAATGATTATCATCAGCCGCGCCTCTGCACGCTGCTGACTCTCGTATTCGCCCGACCAACCGACGCTGTAGCCCGGCGGCAACTTCACCTTCTCGTTGATCGCTTTGATGGCCTCCTCAACCGTGGTTCCCAGATCTCGCTCTCGGACGTTGAAAGTGACTGCCACGTAGCGCGTGTTGCCTTCGCGGTAGATGTCATATGCGCCATCCTTAACCTCCACCTTGGTTAGCTGCGCAAGCGAAACTCGCTCGCCCGAAAGCGACAGCAATCGAATGTTCTGGATGGCTTTCGGCGTTTCGCGGTAGGGTGCCTGGTAACGAACCACCACGTCGTACCTCTGCTCGCCGATCAGCACCTGGCTCACCGCGTTGCCACCCACCGCCGTCTGGACCGCGTCCTGAATGTCGCCCACATTGATTCCAAATCGTGCTGCCTCTCGCCGGTCAATCGTCAAGTTGAGATTCGGCTGACCGAAATCCCGCAAGAGCTTAACGTCGTGCATGCCACGAATCTTCGACATGACATCAGTAACCTGTTCACCCTTGGCTTCGAGAATCTTCAAGTCATTCCCGAATATCTTGAGCGCAAGCGAGCCCTTGGTGCCAGTAAGCGTCTCCCCCACGTTGTCTTCAATAGGCTGTGAGAAGTTCCAAATTGCTCCAGGATATTGGTCTGCGGCGCGGCTCATCGCTGAGATCAGTTCATCTTTGTCTTCACGAAATACCGGCCGCCACTGATCCTTTGGCTTTAGGTCAATGAAGTACTCTGTATTTCCGAATCCGCCAGTGTCGGTCCCATCATCGGGCCGTCCAACCTGAGAAACGACTTTTGTCACTTCCGGGAATGACGCGAACACGTAGCGCTCTTCCGTAGTGAACTTCTCACCATCGGAAAGACTGGTGCTGTTCGCCAGAGTGCCGCGCGCCCAGATCGCGCCTTCATCCAAGTGCGGGAGGAACTCGGAGCCGATTAGAGGCCCAAAATACAGGTACACCGCGACGCCGAGCGATATTACGCCAGCGCCGACCGTGACCCAGCGATGGTAAATCGCCCAGCGGACGGCGTGCCGGTAAGCACGGATCAGGAAATCCATGATAGGGTTACGGAATGCCCTGGAGCCCTTGCGGAAAAGAACGCTTGCCAGGACCGGCGCGATTAGAATTGAGAAAAGCAAAGCGCCGAGAAGCGCGAACGCGACGGTCCAAGCCATGGGTCGGAATAATCGGCCCTCCACGCGTTGCAGTGTGAAGATCGGCACGTAAGCGGTGATGATAATGGCAATAGCGTAAAAGACCGGGCGTTGCACTTCGTGACAAGCGTCCTTAATGATGGCCGCTGGCGTCTTAAGTATCAGAGTGTTCTTCCTCAGAGCTGACTCGCCGCCGGTGGTTGCTCCATTGCCGTTTCGCGGTTTGCTCAGATGTCGAACGATGTTCTCGATCATCACCACCGTGCCATCCACGACCATTCCGAAATCCAGGGCGCCAAGTGACAGAAGATTGGCCGGAATCTTGCTCGTGTTCAGGCAAATTGAAGCAAAGAGCAAAGAGAACGGAATCGTGAGAGCCACAATAAAAGCCGCCCGGGCGTTCAACAAGAAGAGGAAAAGGATGACCGTGACCAGGATCATGCCTTCTGTGAGATTGCGCATCACAGTGTTCAGGGTGAACCGCAGAAGGTCGCTGCGGTCCAACATGGGGACGACTTTCACACCCGGGGGCAGAAGACCGTTGTTCAGTTGCTCCACCTTCGCATGGATTGCTCTGAGCGTCGCCTCTTCCTCCGCACCCTTGCGAAGCAGGACGCCGCCCTGAATGACGTCCGGTTCGTCGACGATGCGCCCGTCCTCCATGTGGTTGGCCCGCGCCATGTGTCCCAGACGGATCTTGGGACCTTGCTTCACGTCGGCAATGTCCTTGACTCGGATCGCTGTGCCGGTCTGCGTCTTCAGAAGTGTCTGCCCAATATCCTGCACGCTCGAAAAAAGCCCGAGCGCACGCACATTCATCTGTTGTTGGCCCACCTCCAAAAAACTGCCGCCGGCATTGATATTGTTGTTGGATAGTTGCTGTTCCACCTGGCCAATGCTCAACCCGTATTCGATGAGCTTGTTCGGATCCATACGCACTTGGTATTCGCGGACGGTACCCCCGAAGTCGGAAACATCGACAACATTAGGAACGGACTTGAACTGTTTGAGCAGAACCCAGTCCTCAATGGACCTTAGTTCCATGAGGTCGTATTGAGGGTTAGTGCTTCTCAGCGTGTACCAGTAGATCTGGCCCGTGGTGCTCCAGTCCGTACCGATTTGAGGCTGGAGATTTTGTCCAGAAGGGAGGTTCACCTGCGTGAGTCGTTCCAAGACCTTCTGACGGTTCCAGTCGTTAACGGAACTGTCGTCGAAAATCATAATCACGAATGACAATCCGAAAATGGATTCGGAGCGCAGGAAGGTCATGTGCGGCATGCCCGCCATTTGGATTTCGATAGGAATCGTGACCAACTGTTCCACTTCCTCGGCGGAGCGCCCGGGCCACTGGGTGATCACCGTAACGTAATTGTCCGCGATATCCGGATAGGCCTCCACTGGCAGGTTATGAAATGAAATTGCTCCCCACAGCACCAATAAAAGGCAAACCGCGACAACGACAAACCGGTTGTTTAGCGCAAAGTCGACAAGAGCGCGAATCATAATTCTCTCTCTGCTTGTTTCCTGCGAGGCAACTATTTTTATGACTCTGAACAGCACGCACTCGGCTATTGAGCGAGCACGTGATCCAGGGTCAGTGGGTTTGTCACCACCTGCTGACCCGGTTGGAGACCGGACTTCACGTCTTGCATGTTGTTGGACAGGAGGTCGCCGCTCACCACTTCCAGCCGCCGGAACTTCTTCTCGCCGGCGGGCACGAATACAAAGTCCCGGTCGTGCATGCGCATAATCGCGGCGGCAGGAACGATTGTGTGCATCTCTTTGTTTTGGCCGCGGAAGGTCGCCTTGACGAACATGCCGACACGCATGATGGCCGGGTTCTCCACCTCGAGCCTGACCTTTGCTGTTCGGATATTTGGATCCATGATTGCGCCGATGTTGTTAACCGTCGCATGGAAGACCCGGTCGGGGTAGGCATTCAAACGAACGTCCGCTGGGTCGCCAAGCCGCACGCCCGCGAGGTCGTTTTCATATACGTCGCACATGATCCAGACGCGAGACAGGTCGGAGATGGTGAAAGGACTGGGAGTGTTAAACGCCTGGACGCTGGAGGCAATCGTCACTTCCTGATCGGTAATCGTTCCAGCGACTGGGGCGTAGATGTCCACCATAAACGTGGGCTTGTCGGGATCGTTGCCCAGCAAGCGCAGGTGCTCGGCCATGGTCTCGAGATCGACCTTGGCTTTATCCTCGGTGTCCTGCGCGACCTCAAGGTCGGCTTGCGCGATTGCGCCGTGTTGGTACAGATCTTTTGAGCGCTCCAACTGAGCCCGGGCGAGGACTTCGTCCGCGATCGCCTTGCGGTAGTTCGAGTAGCCGCCTGAGACGTCGTCGCTCCGAATTGTCAATAAGAGCTGCCCTTTCTTGACTGTGTCTCCAAGGCGCGTGTGAATTGCAGTGACGCGGCCGGAGGCAAGCGAAACCACGGGGACGTTGCGCGACACATCCGGGATTACCGTGCCCGTGACGACGAGTTCGGGGGCCACGGGCCGCGCCTCCGCCGTTGCGAGCGGAAATTGCTCGGGATGTTCGACATTGAACAGGCTCAGATCGACGGCCGGGGCGATATTGGCGGCGGGCGGAGCCTCCGCCTTTTCATTTGCCTTCGCCTTCCCGCAGCCACCTAGAAATAGCAACGACAAGATGCAGGCGATGAGAAAACCAATATTCAGAGCTTTGCATTTCATAAGAAACTCCAAATGGGGCAAACGGTCCGGATCGCAGTTGCGGCGGCACGAGCGAAGGATGCGCGCGTGCCGCCACAGGTATGCTGATAAGACTTCATCTCGAACTTACTTAGTTAGAACTTGACCAGTACGCCGGCGCTAAGGGAGGCTTGGCCTCTGCGCAGATCCGGAAACCACACGTTGCCAGCCCCGCCGCACGCCGCTTGAGCGGCCCCGAGGGTGGCTTGCCCAGATGAGGCGCCGCTCATGCAGGCATAATCCGCGGGTGAACCGTTGTTTCCGCCCGGCGGCGTAATGCCGTCTCGACCAGAGAAGTAGGGCACGTCCGAGTGGCGATAGCCAAACTCCATCCACCAGGTGATGTACTGCTTCGGCATATACTGAAGCGTCGCAGTTGTGTCCCACATATGGGCTTTGTCCCCGGGGTTCATAGTGAAGTACGGGGAGCCCGAGATGGCGTCCGCACCGTTGATAGGCGGGAGCAGGGTCAGGTAGCGGCCCGGGTTGTTCATCATGCCGCCACCAAGCGTCAAGGCAAGAAGATCTCTATGGAACCAAATGCGGTTGTAAAGCATCCAGCCTAGGAAATCCTGTTTCGGTCCTCCCTTGCCCCCATGACACGTGACGCCAGCGCCATATTCGCATCCGGCGTCTGCGGTGAACGAGAACGCCATCTTGGATATGCCCGTATTACCTGGGTTGTTCAGATACCGAACCTCGACGCTGTCGTCCGTATGGATGCGCGAGCGGCCAGGAATGGCAAGGTCATCCGTACCATTGCCGTAGTTGTTAAAGACCAGCGATAACCACTCATGTGGACGATATAAAATCTGTCCCCCCAGTCCGCGGTGACCGTTGTACTTGGCATACGACTGCCACCCGTTAATGATCCAGGGCTCAATCTTCAGCTTGTTCGTGGGGAACCACTGAATCCGCAATCCATTGAAGAACCAGGGCGTGTTCGACGACACGTACGACGGCTGATATGTCCAGTTATCGAAGTTGTAGTAGCTGAACAGGCCGATGTAGGAGACGAAGATCCCGGCATCGATGTTGAGGCCGTGGTTCACATTGAAGTGATAGCCGCCATAGGCTTCTGAAACGTAACGGTAGGCATCACGCAGGTCCCACTGACCAACGCCTGGGCTTGCATCATTGCGTGGCGTCGTGGTGGCGAACATGCCATCCATATATAACACCCGGCCGCGAACATTCTGCCAGTGGAAGTCGCCACCGACGCTGATCTGCTCCAACTGAAATTCGCCATTTCGGAACATTTCGGTCGACCCGCCCATGGTGTGGTCCTTCGGCTGATTGAAATCTTCCGAGAAAAACGTGTCGACGCGTACTTCCGGCGTGAAGAACTTGGTATCCAACACAGTGTCTTTATTGCGCGGGCTGCCATTGAGCCAGGTAAAGTCGCCGTAGGCGAAGGGAGTGACGTTGTCGGGGGAGGGACTGGCGTCGGGGGCCCGAAGGGCTTCCGGAATGGTTGGTGTGGCTGGCGCGGACGCCGCTGGTGCTGGCTGAGGAGAAGGCGCAGGCCCACTTGTTGCCGGGGTTGTCGCTGCAGCGACCGGCTGCGCCGGCGCTTCGCGAGCCTTCAGCGCCGCCTCGAGCTGTTCAATCCGGCTCTTCAGAGCCTCAAGCTCCTCCATAACCGCGGACGCGGGTGCATCAATGGCCGCCGGAGAGGCTTTCGCTGCCGAACTTAACGGACCGCTGGCCGCCAGCAGGAAATCGACCCGATTCGTCCCTGAAGCGGCAACTTCCACTTTGGCCGTCGAGCTGATGAACCCGCTTCTCGCTGCTGCCACCTGGTACAGCCCTGGTTCGAGCCTAGCCATAGTGAAAGTTCCGTTAGAGCCACTGATTGCAGTGAGGTCCGTACCGCTGTTAATGTTGTGAGCTGTGATTCGTACTTCTGGCACCGGCTGCATATTGGCAGAGTCTCGAGTCACCCCGCTGAGACCGCCGAACAAATCCTGCCCGATCGCAGGGATGGGCAACGTCGCCAACTGCAAAGCGATGCAGGCGGACACAACGGCGGAGAAAACTGAGTTGCGAGTCATAAATGTCCTTTCTGAAACCAAAGTCACTGTCGTCTGTTCGTGGGGCGCTAACACGCAGACATAGCGCGAGCGATGTCGCCTGCATGGGCGGCTTGTTCGGGGCAACTTGTCCTGCGATCTTCGCCACGCGCTGTTACGGTGGTGGTTCCGTCCAACGCGTTTCGAGCGAGGTGACTACACTACATGGGTAGATCGTCCTGAATACGGCTGTTAGTATGGAGCCGGATGTATAAGGAATGCATGAAGACGGTGCGCAGCGATCTCTGAAAACTTGGATTTGCAGCGCGCAATGGCAAGCAGACGCCCCGTTCAGAGGTGCCGCTAACTCTTTCGCATGAGGGCACTTATGTGCAATCGCCGGGAGTGAGAAATACTCGGCAGGCACCTCCATGACGGCTTGTGAATAAAGTCTATGATGATCCTCGATAGCCGCAGTTGTCACGCTCGTCCTCCGGCGACCAAATCGGTTTCCGCCCTGAACCTGTAGCCGACTTGCGAGTCGGTAATAACGTACTTAGGCGAGGTGGCATCATCGCCCAGTTTCTTTCGCAATTGCCTTACAAAAGTGCGGAGGTACTCCAGTTCGCCGCCGTATTCCGGTCCCCAAACGGCAGCAAGAATGCGCGCGTGCGTGAGTGGAAGTCCGGCGTGCGACATCAGAAAATAAAGCAGCTCATATTCCTTGGGAGTCATGTGGATTAACGTTCCCGCTCGCTTAACCTGCCGCCGTGCCGGATCGATTTCGATCTCTCCAATCCGGATTGCAGCGGCCTCGTCGGCCTGAGACGCTTGGACGCGGCGCACGACAGCACGAAGCCTAGCCGCCAGTTCCCTCACGTGGAATGGCTTTGTTACATAGTCGTCCGCGCCTGCATCCAGCGCCAGGATCTTGTCTTCTTCCGCGTTTCGCACGGTCAACATTACTATGCCGAGCAGCGGCATCAGCTTACGGATCGTCCTGCAGGTCTCGATTCCATTCATGCCTGGCATTGCAATGTCCAGCAGCACGGCGTCTAACCGAATCGTGCGAGCCAACGCGATTGCCTGCTCCCCAGTCTCTGCTTCCACAATTTCGAACTGCATACCCTGAAGTGTCTTTCGCAACGCCCAACGAATCGCTGTCTCGTCGTCCACAATCAGCAACTTTCCCTTTGTGCCCCCCTCAGGCATTGTCGACGTCTGTTGGACCGTTGAACTCATTTGCGCTGTTCCCAACTTGCGACGCCGATTCGCTTCAGCGCACGCGGATCTGTAAATCGTAAAGACGATTGTGCGGGGCGACACATAAGGAAGGCATGAAGATACACGTGTCTTTCCTCACATGAGCTCGTCGGTTTGCTGTAAGTGAAAGCATTGCTTGGAGTTGGCGAGGGCATGCAAAGATTTGATGGGCTTCGTCAGGTTTTTCTATGCACGGAACGCGCCTCGCGAGATCGAGGCAAATCCCTAGTCTTTGAGAGAGGGGAAGCGGATTCGGCTCGTAGGGATGAATGAGTTGTCTTCCCGACATTTATGCGATCTTCATGCCCGCCGGCCTAGACTTCTCTATGCACCATATGCAGGAGAAGCAGAACCCATTGGATATCGAAGGTAAGGTTCGATTGCAGCCGCCTATGTGCTCGATTAGCTCGGAGTGTGGCCGGCAATCCGCGAACATGCCATTTCCTTCGCGTCGCCGGTGCCGGTTATTCCAAGGCTTCCTCCGGCGTACAAGCGATTGCACGCGGCCTTCCTGCTCTCTTTGCGCGGCTGGCTTCGCGTCTGGACGGGTTCGCGCTTCCAGAGTCGAAAGCACCGGCAGTTCGTCGACGTGTTTTAGGGGTGCGGAAAGAGTTTCCAACTCGCCATGCGTGTTGGAGAGGAGGAGTTAGTCTCTCATGCGGTCGCGTAGCTCGAGATGGTTTTCGGTCGGAAGAATTCTAGCGATGGCCGTCGTCGCCATGTCCACGACACAGTCTGCCAAGGCGGAGAAGCGTCCATCAATGGAACTTCCGGCCTTCCGCGCCGACTCCGCGCTGGTTCTGGTTCCAGTCAACGTGGTTGACCGTCGCGGGGCCATTGTCAATGGGTTGGCACGCAATGCGTTCCTGCTGACCGAGGACGGAGTCGAGCAACAGATTCGCTCCTTTAGCGAAGAAGACGCGCCGGTTTCGATGGGAATCGTGCTGGATCTGAGCGGCAGCATGAAGAGGTCTCTCGGGGCCGCCAAACAAGCTCTGCGTGCCCTGCTCGAGGACGCCAATCCAGGCGACGAAGCTTTCCTCAATGCCGTGTCGACGCGCCCGCGAGCATACTCCGGCTTTACGAGGGACTTTGATGAAATTCTGCATCGGGTCGCATTCGAGAACGCCGCCGGAAGCACCGCTTTGATCGATGCGCTCTACGACAGCTTAAAAGAGTTGCGCGCGGGCGTCCATCCGCGCAAGGCATTGCTGGTTATTTCCGACGGAATGGACAATCACAGCCGATACACCAGCAAGGAGCTTCGCGAACTCGCGGTAGAATCGGACGCCCAGATCTACACGATCGCGCCGGGCGATGCCTCGGCGATGGCGCCGTTTGGCAAGGCCATGGCACTGAGTCAACAAAGGCAAGGACTTCAGTTTTTTGATGAGCTGGCGGCAAGAACCGGTGGGATCGCCTTCGTGGTGCGCGATCAAAAGGAACTCGCCAAAGCGGTTGTCAGTATTGGTCATGCGCTGCGGAATCAGTATACGATCGGGTACGTACCCCACAGCGATGGTCGCAAAGCTGAATGGCGTCGCATCAAGGTTAAGGTTGCAGGCTCAGGGTTGAGGGCCTACGCTCGTGCTGGGTATCGTCCTGACTGACCCAGGATGCATAGCGCCCCCAGAGCGACAAAGCCGAGCATGAATCCGGAATAGTTTTTCTCGCTCCGCTGAAGAGTACATGGCGGCAATCGGCGTCCGCCACACGACTCAAGCGGCAAGGCTCGTCATGTGCCGTCGCCTTGGTATTTGGGCTGCATCCGCGCTGGCTGGAATATCGGGTCACAGCGGCTCCGGCCTCGTTTTCGCTGGACGGGAGATCGTCGCATTGAAGAGCGTCTCCACCGGAACGGCAATTCGGGAGCCTCGGCCGCACTGCGACACCACTCGGGCGAACGCCGGGAAAGACGCACCAACATCGATTAGAATCGTGTTTGTTTGGTGCGTGAAACCTGCGCTGCCGCAGACGTGGATAATGGAGGTGAACTTTGTTGTCCATGGGCGGAAGCCATGGACGGGAAAACGGCACCTGTGACTGGCCTCGTCGATGAATCAAACTCTGGGGCGAAAGCGAACGGCTGGCTAAGGGTTCTGAAGGCCTTGCGCACTAGTCTGAGGCGAATGCTCGGATGCCTCGCCGGGCTGCTGGCTGTCGCGCTAGCGACGTTCTGCGCGTTTCAGTTGCATCTGAACCTCTCCGCCTCCGGTTCCCTCTTCTTCTTGATTGTGGTGATGGTTGCCGTTGTCTGGGGTTTTTGGGAAGCCAGCATCACGTCACTGGTCGCGGTCAATTGCCTCAATTACTTCTTCGTTCCTCCCTTACTCACCTGGAGGGTATCGGATCCGCAGGACTGGGTTGCCCTTGCCACCTTCGAGATGGCCGCGTTGATCGTAAGCCGGCTCTCGACGCGGGTACAAGCCAAAGCGCGAGCCGAGGCGCGACAGCGGGTGGGGGTCGAGAAACTGTACCAAATCAGCCAACGGATTCTCCTTCTCGATCGCCGACAGATGATCGGGCCACAACTCGTGTCCCTAATTCAGGAGATTTTCGGAACCGAGACCGTAGCCCTCTTCGACGCCAAGCTGGCACGCTTGGACGCGACTGGTTCGAGGGCCAGCGAGCTTGGACAACTCGCGCGCGATGCCTTCTTCCAGGATCGGACTCTGCAGGGTCCTGAAAATTTCTCTTGGGCGCACGTTTTGCGACTCGGGGTGACCCCCGTCGGTGGAATCGCACTCTGCGGCCCTGAACTTGACCGGCTTGCGAGTGCCCCGATTGCTTCATTGTCGGCCATTGCGCTCGAGCGCGCGCGCTCATTCGAAAATGAGAGCAGGGCCGAAGCCGCGCGCCAGAGTGAACAACTTCGGACGGCTGTTCTCGACGCGCTTGCCCATGCGTTCAAGACGCCGCTGACGGCGATTTTAACGGCAAGCTCGGGGCTTCTCGTAGCCGGGCGCCTCTCTCCAGATGACGCCGAGTTGGCCACTCTCATTGACGAGCAGGCGGAACACCTGAATCATCTGACCTCAGAGCTCCTGCAGATGGCGCGGATCGATGCCGCTGATGTCGGACTGCGGCGGGAGCGCATATCTGTGCTGACGCTGATTGAAGATGCCCTGGCGCGACATCGAGAACAACTCGATGGGCGACGCGTGAGTGTGCCCGAGAGCGCATCTTCGCTGGAAATCTATGGCGACCGTGAAATACTGACGACGGCACTCGAGCAAGTCATCGATAACGCGTCCAGGTATTCCACGCCCGGATCTCCCATCTCTGTCAGCGCCGAGGAGAATCTCGGAGAGACTATCATCGCCGTACATAATGAGGGTCCGCCGATCCGGCCTGCCGACAGGGAGCGAATCTTCGATCGTTTCTTCCGCGCTGAGGAGTCGCGGCATCGGGCGCCAGGCACGGGACTCGGCCTATCGATAACAAAGAAGGCCGTGGAAGCCCATGGCGGCCGAACCTGGGTAGTCAGCAACGAGGATTCGGGCACCACGTTCTTCTTCGCGCTTCCGCGTGGTCAGAGGAGACAATATGAGTCAGTCGCACGGCAAGATTCTGGTCGTTGACGATGAGAGTTCCATTCGACGCGCGCTGCACAGCACGCTCCATGGGATGGGGTTCGAAGTATACGAGGCCGACACCGGCGAGGCAGCGTTGGATCTCGTTCGTGCAGCCGAATACGATGTCATTCTTCTGGACATCAACATGCCGGGAATCGGAGGCGTCCGGGCGTGTCGCGAGATTCGGCGCAGCCTGCCCCGCCTGGAGATTCTGATGCTAACTGTGCGCGACAGCGAGGAAGACAAGATAGCGGCGCTTGATGCTGGTGCGGACGATTACATCACTAAGCCTTTCCACATCCGCGAACTGGCGGCGCGCATCAGGGCAGCGGTGAGGCGTTCATCCAGTTTTCATTCCGACCCTGACGCGGTAATTCAAATTGGGAATATCGAGCTTGATCCGGCGCGACGGCTCGTTCGCAAGGCCGGCGAGCCAGTTCACCTGACGCCGAAAGAATTTGACCTCATGCGCTATCTAATGGCGCATGCTGGTCTACCGATGACGCACGTGCGCCTGCTGCGTGCGGTGTGGGGGCCTGAGTACGGTGGCGAGCTGGAATACCTGCGGACATTCATTCGCCAGTTGCGGAAGAAGCTCGAAGAGGACCCGGCTGAACCCGTCTATCTGTTGACCGACAGCCACATCGGTTACCGGTTCGCCGAGGCGAAGCCAGAACCCGTCGCAGAAAAACGTTGAACTGGGTCCGATCCGGACCAATTCGCCCTGGCGTATGGTTGTGGTATGCGACTCCTAGCGGCGGGCCTTATTCCTTCCCAACCGGCGGGGGCACTCACGAACCGCTCGTCACCCACGAATGCTGGCTGATTGCATAGGGGTCACAAGACTCTCGCGGCTTGGGAAGGTGCGCTTCAGCGCGCTGGTCGACACCAAGGCGCCTGCGAAGCTCATTGCCATCAATGGACGCCACCAAGATGGACGTCGTGCGGTGCCAAGTTGCGCGAGGAGACGCAAGAGCGGACGGTGCTGTCGTCGCACGAGGTCACCTCGCGACCGACGGGCAGAAGCGCACCATCCGCGGCTCCATCTCGAAGCTTGTCAGCAAGCACGAGCCGAGAGGAGGACAAGGCGCGCTTCAAGAGTGTCGAGAAGTAGACCAGGATCCAGCGGCTCGCGCGAGATGGAAGTCGCAGAAGAGTTCGACGGGATCTGGGCCTCCGCTTCGCTGCTTCATGTACCGCGTGCCCAACTGGATGATGCGTTTCGCCGGATTCTGCGAGCGGCGAGACACGGCGGCGTGATCTACATGTCCTTCAAGCACGGTACGGGGCAGCGGGAGAGGGATGGCCGCCTGTTCACCGACCTCACCCCGGAAGGCCTAGCCGCGTTCGTCGGGGAGTTTCCTGAAGCAGAGATCCTAAAGACTTGGCAAACAGGCGATGTTCGGCCGGGACGCTCTGAGGAGCGGTGGGCGAACGCGCTGGTGCGCGAGTTCGTAGAACGTGCCAATTCCGAAGGCCGGAGAATCTCCAGTGGGCTCATTTGAGCTCACTGTAGGCCCAACGGAAGGCCGAGTTCGCTGCTTGCACTTTCCTGCATGGGCGATTCGTGAATCCGGCCATCGAAATCAAACGTCCGAACGCACTGGATCGGGCGCTATAGCGAAAATGGGGATTGGCGTTCTCGCTTGCCGGTCTCCCATGGCATCTTGAAGATCTGCCC
>Ga0187875_10002120_pt1 | contig 14866 bp, 11 predicted proteins | sample June2016WEW_17_1_2_FD_132978 | JGI IMG/M metagenome (GOLD analysis project Ga0187875, IMG submission 132978) | Peatland microbial communities from SPRUCE experiment site at the Marcell Experimental Forest, Minnesota, USA - June2016WEW_17_10 | ecosystem: Environmental > Terrestrial > Soil >... | reverse complement strand
GATGGAGGCGGACCTGGAAGTCCACCACCGGGAAGCGGGCGAACCGGTCTCGGCGCTCGGCACCATGGCGGATGCCCTGCCCGGCCTGGGAATCGTAGCAGCGGTGCTGGGCGTGGTCATCACGATGGGCTCGTTGGGGGGCCCCAAGGAGGAGATCGGCCATAAGGTGGCCTCGGCCCTGGTGGGCACGTTTCTCGGCATCCTGTTGTGTTATGGCGTCTTTGGCCCGCTGGCTGCGGCCATGGCTAAGCAGGTCGCTGCTGAGGCCAACTACTACAGTTTCCTGCGCATAGGCGCCTTGGCGTTCGTGAAAGGGATGAGCCCCATCCTGGCGGTGGAACTGGCGCGCCGCTCGATCCCCTCCGAGGTGCGCCCGTCGTTCAAGGAGATGGAGACCGCCTGCCGCGGTGGCGGCCAGGTGGCAAGCAAGGCGGCCTAAACCATGCCCAGCGAAGCCCCGGACGGCACTAAGACCCGTCCCGTCATTGTTATCCGCCGAAAAGGCGCCGGACACGGCGGGCATCACGGCGGCGCTTGGAAAGTCGCTTACGCGGACTTCGTCACCGCCTTGATGGCGCTGTTCATCGTGCTGTGGCTGATGGGCCAGGACGAGGAAGTGAAAAAAGCGATTAGCGCGTACTTCAACAACCCCACCGGAACCGGCAAGCAGATTGGAACCACCTTAGCCGGATTGGGGAATTCGATCGAGGTTCCCAAGGACGACATGAGCAAGCTGCGCGAAAAGCTCCAGCAAGCGCTGAAGGCAATGCCCAACTTCCACAACCTGAAGGACCACATAGAGATCACCATCACCGCCGACGGGCTGCGCATCGAGTTATTGGAGAATGAAGCCGGCATGTTTTTTGAATCCGGCAGGGCCGTTCCCACCGAAAACGGCAGCCAGTTGCTCAGCACGCTGGCGGGCGAATTGGGCAAATTGCCCAACAGCATGCTGATCGAAGGCCACACCGACTCCAGACCATACAGTGGCGATGCTTTCTATAGCAACTGGGAGCTTTCCGCCGACCGTGCCAACTCCGCCCGCAAGATCATGCAAGCCAATGGCCTGCGGGTGGACCAGGTGGGCCAGGTTCGCGGCTTCGCCGACCGCCAGTTGCGTCATCCGGAGGACCCGACCAACGCTTCCAATCGCAGAATTTCGGTGATTGTGCAATACTTGCCTTCCACGGCCGGCGCCAAAGGCGCTGCGGGCAAACCCGATGCGGTGCCCGAAGGGGGAGACGAAACCAAACCCGCCAGGGCCGCCCAGGCTCCGGGCAATCCCAACGGGCGGAAGCAGTCGCGATAAGAGCTGCCGCCGGCGCGATGCGATCGCCCGGGTCTGCAAGCGAGTGCCGGAGTTTATCCCTCAAGAGATTTCAAGCGATGGCAGAGCGGCGGATTCGAGCGAGGCCCGGAGGTACTTGGCCAATGAGAAGCCAATCGGTGCGCGCGGCGGTCACGAAGGCTCGCGGAACTCAACTGCCGCGCTGTCCTTTTCTTCCGCGGAGGATAGCTCGCAGAATGACTTCGGCTGGAGTCCCACCAGGCCTGCCAGGATTTTGCCCGGAAACATCCGAACCCGCCGGTTGTAATCGCGGACCGAGGCGTTGTAATCGCGCCGCGCATTCCGGAGCGAGTCCTCCACGCTCTTCAGATTCTGTTCGAGCGTTTTGAACTCCTCGCACGCGCGCAATTGCGGATGTTCTTCCGCCATGGCGAACAAATGGCGCAGCGCCCCCGTCAATTGGTTTTCCGCCGCCACGCGGACTTCGTCGAACCCGGTCCCACCCGCAGCCGAACGCCAATTCGCGATGTGTTCGGATGCCCCAATTCTAATCGGCGGCATAGCCCTTCACCGCTTCCAACAGGTTGGGAATCATATCGTGACGCGCCTTGAGGAGAGCCTCTATGTTCAACCACGCCGATTCGGACCGGACCAGCAGCCGAATCAGACTGTTGTAAATCAGAAAGGCGATGATGGCTGCGATGAGCGCCAGGGCGCCCAGAATTGCGATCACGATCATTTTTCTCTCCTCTGAGGTTAAGTTAAATGAGGAGGCGAAACGTGACAAGAAAAGGCAGCCACACGACACTCTTCCATTTTCCCGTCACTGTTGCCGCGGCCGCGCGAACGCTTCTATTGAATCGATACGCTCTGTTCCACGGCGAGGAAGGGCGTAAAGCTGCCGAAGTCGGCCTGGCCGCCTGTGACAAGGGGCGGCGTAAGAGTTTGCCCCCCTAACTCCGCCGTTATGATCCCTCCGTTGGACTGAACGGCTTCCACCGTGAGCTGGCCGACGTTGCCCGCGGACCCGCTCACCACGGCGGGAAGATAAGCGAGCGCAGCCGCCGGAACCGAGAACGTGCCCGGGCTCGCCGGAGCGGCACACGAGATGGTCACCACGTGCGTGGTCGTGGTGGTAAGAATGCCACCCTGGACGACGATGATGACCTCGTCAAACCCGGTACCGGTCCAGGTGATGGCGAGCGGCTGGCTGCGGTTGATAGTTGTCATCGAGGCGAGATTGGTCGCCGAGAAGCTGGTAGGGAGAGTCGACGATACGCTGAATGGACCGACGTCGGCGCCACCGTTGCCGGTCAGCGTGTAGGCGCCGCCGTCCACCAGCGCGCCCGCGGCCGGCGTGAAGCTGTAGATCGGCCCGTTGGACAGAGCCATCTTTCCCAAGACTGTGTTCGCCGGCAAACCTGGACCGCTGACCGGAAGGCTGGCGCCCGCGTCGAGAAACGAGTCGGGCGCGGCGGGGTCCTTTGCGCCGGCTGGGTAGGTTTCGTCCAGCACGATGCAAGAGCCGAACTTCGGCCCGGAGAAGTTGAGGAGCCACTCCGCCGCGGTGTAGCGTGCGAACTGGCCGCCCATAAGCACCTTGGCCCCACCGGTGTAAGTGAACGGACCGAAGGAGAATCCGCCAAACACGATGTCTCCGCCGGCATCCAGCTTCTGAAGAATGGACTGGCTGAACCCTTGAGCCGAGCACGCGCTCTGCCCGGCGGCGGCAATGGGAATTATGACGGCGTTGCTCAAAACGCCTCCCGCGCTCACCTGCGCAGATGCGAAGCAATCCGGCGTGATGCTCGCGGGCAGAGTGAAGTTGATTTGCCAGAGTCCCGGATATCCGGAGGAGGTGCCGGCGTACAGCGGTGTAATCTGGGTGCCGGCCACGGTCACGAAGAAATTACCGGCCGCGGTCTGATCGCCCGAGCTGCCGCCGGTGTCATTGAGCAGATCGGCGCCGCCGCCGGTTCCCCAGAACACCAGTGTGTCGCCAGGGTGAGCGGGCCCGAGCGTCCAGGTGTACCCGTTGAACGCGACGCTGCCGCTGGTGAACCGGGTGAGGCTGATTCCGCCGTTGACACTGCCGTCGGTGGCTTGCGCGGTGCCGGTCCCCTCGCTGTTGGCGGTTGCGATCCCTAAGCTGCGCGGCACCACAGTCACGTTCTGCGGCGAACTGGTGAGGCCGTTATAGGTCAACTGCACCGCGTAGGTCCCCGGTGCGACCGAAGAGGGAAGAATGCCGGCCACCGCTCCGGCCAGCGAATAATACATCTTTGCGTTGATGGCCGATCCGCCGCCTACGGGCGTAAACGTGATGGAGGTGCCTCCGAGAGTGATTGGGTAGTTGGGCGCCGAAGCGATCACAATCGACGCGGGGCCCAGACCGCTGCCGAGGATCACGAATACGGTGCCTGGCGCCAGTTGGTTCTGATATCCCAGCGCGTTGACAATGCCGCCACTGTTGATCACCGGCGCGCCAGCACCGGTAACAGTCAGCGTAACCGCGATCGACAGGGGCTGGTTGCCGGAGCCGCTCGGCGTGACCGTGATCGCGCCCTGGTAGATCCCACTGGGAACACCGGCCGGGTTGATGGAGACGCTGAGCGTGGCCGGCGTTGTGCCGCTCGCCGGGCTCACCGAGAGCCAATTGACGCCCGATGTGGTGGTGGCGGAGGCGGTGAAGCTCAATGCCGAGCCCAAGCTCGTCACGCTGACCGACTGGCTGGCGGGAGTCGCACCGCCAGTTGAGTACGAAAACGACAAGGTGGTTGGACTGGCGGAAAGTGACGCCCCCGACGTGATCTTTCGGACGGAGTTGGCGGCCGTCGTGAAATACAGATTGCCTGCTGCGTCCAGAACTACGCCATACGGGTTTGCTATATAGGCGCCGGATGCCGGGATATTATCGACGATAGGAGTGGAAACAGGGCCCAGGAAACCGGCGACGGTGCTGATGATGCCAGCCGCGTTGACCTCGCGGAGCCGTTGGTTCTGATTGTCGGCGAAAAAGAGGTTGCCGAACGAGTCGACAGCCATGCCGAGCGGTCCGGCGATCTCGGCCGCGGTGGCGGGGCCGCCGTCGCCGGTGAATCCGTAGGTGCCGGCGGCGAGGCCGGCGAAGGTGTGGATGATGCCGCTGGTGTCTACCTTGCGGATCCGGTTGCTTTCCGCAATATACAGATTGCCGGCGCTGTCGACGGTAACCGCGTGCGGCGTTTCTATCGCCGTGGTGGTCGCCTGTACGCCATCGACCGCGGAGCCGCCGACGGCGTTCCCGTTGCCAGCCACCGTGCTGATGATTCCGGCGGTGTTGATTTTCCGGATACGATAATTGAACTCGTCCGCAATATAAAGATTGCCCGCGCTGTCGAAGCAAATGCCAGCGGGGTAATATAGCAGAGCCTTGCTCGCGGGGCCACCATCGCCCGCGAAGCCAGGGGTGCCGTTGCCGGCAATCGTGGTAATGATGCCAGTCGCTCCGCTGACCATGCGGATCGCATGATTGTAATCGTCGCTGATATACAGATTTCCCGCAGGGTCGATTGCCACCCCATTGTACGGCTGGAGGGCACCCAGCGCGGCGCTGGTGGCCGGCCCGCCGTCTCCGCTGTATCCGTACTTCCCGCCGGCCACCGTGCTGATGACTCCGGCCGTGTTCACCTTTTGGATCGAGGGGATGTTGCCCATCCAGAAATACAGGTTGCCCTGCTTGTCAATGGCAAGAAGCCCAAGCGAACTGAGGCAGGTGCTGACGGCCGGGCCGCCCTCGCCCGCGCCGGTGCAGCTTGGCCCCCCGGCTACGGTGCTGATGATTCCCTGGCCGCTCAATGGCGCGGCCGCAATGGCAAGCGCTACGGCGCAGTCGACAAAACGGATTCTCATTGTCCCACCAACATGCCGCCGCAGTGCGACAGGATACACTCAGCGGGCGGCAGCGGATGCTGTTGTCAAACATAGTGCCACAGATTGCGGCGGGCGGGTAGGAAAAACAATCGGCAATTCCGAAGAAGGCGCAAGACGGTTCCGGCAGTCCTAGTTCTGGCGTTTGGCCTGGTGGTGAATCTCTTGCTTTGAGGAGTGCGTCAGGCCCGGAAGACCGGATCGAGCGACGATACCTTGGTCTTCAGTCCGCTCAGTTCGTCCGCGCTCAACTTGGGTAGCGGCATGGAAACCAGATCCAGCGCCAGATCGAAGATACGTTCATCGCCAGGTGGCACGGCCGCCGTGATGTCGTGGTTCAAGGTGAAGCGGAGCGCCAGGCGAGCCATCTCGCGATCGTCGATCGGTTGATACCAACACTTCGGATACTTGCGGTCGCTCTCTTTCATGTCCGCCGGCCACCTGCCGAACGCAAGGGCCTTGAGTGCCATGCGAGCCATCCCTTTCGATTTCGCTTTGGCCAGAATCTGCGGGCCGAAGCCGCCGTTCTCCCAAGCGTTGACATTGACCGGGAATAGCACGCTATCCAGTTCGAGCGCGTCCATGAGACGAAGCGCTGCCGGCGCATTATGGGCGGAGAAACCGAGATGCCGGACCTTGCCCTCTTTGCGGGCCGCAAAGAACGTCTCGGCGGCTCCGGCCGGCGCGAGAATCTTATCGACGTCTTCCATCGAGCCGACAGCGTGAAACTGGTAAAGATCCACGTGATCGATGTGGAAACGTTGCAGGGTGCGCTCCAGTTCCTCGCGTGCGCCCTTTGCGTCGCGGCACGTGGTCTTTTCGGCAAGGAAAACCTTGCTGCGATACGGTTGCAACGCTTCACCGAGTTTGATTTCCGCTTCACCATCGAAGTAAGACGGAGCACAGTCGAAATAATTCACGCCCCGGTCATATGCGGCGGCGACGCGGCGCGAGGCCTCCTCCTGGGAAAGGCCGCAGACCACGATGCCGCCGAGGGCGATGATGGAGAGGTCAATCCCGTCCTTATACGGGCGGCGTGGCAGAGGCGCTGTTGAGCCATACGCGGCCGTGGCTGTGATAGCGGCTGCGGCGCCGATAAACTCGCGGCGATCCATAAGTTGGTTCCTCTGGAAACATTATATGGCGCGGTTAGGGCGGATCTAACCTGGCAGGCCGCATCCTGGCAGGCCGCATAGCGGCGCCGGCAGTGCGAACGGGTACAATTGCAAGATGCCGGGAGCGATGGAAATGCGCCCAAGCCACGCCGTGCGCGGCGTTCTTTTTGATATGGACGGCGTGATCTATAACGACGACCGCCCGATCGCCGGCGCGGTGGAGACGATTGAGTGGGTCCAGGCGCACGCGATTCCGCATCTCTTTTTGACCAACACGACTTCAAAGTCTCGCGCGGCGCTGAGCGAGAAACTCCTTGGGCTGGGCATTCGGGCGGCGGAAGCGGAAATCCTCACACCTGTTACAGTGGCGGCGGCATGGCTACGAACCGCGCCTGTGGGGCAGATCGCGCTATTTGTACGGCAGCCGGCGCGGCGCGAGTTTGCCGGCTTGCCGTGCGTGCCGGAGGACGCCGAGCGCGGCGCCAGGTATGTGATAGTGGGCGATCTCGGGGATCTGTGGGATTACCGAACCCTGAACCGCGCCTTCCGCTTGTTGCATAACAACCAGGAAGCGCAGCTCATCGCGCTGGGCATGACTCGCTACTGGCTGGCTTCGGACGGCCTGTCCTTGGACGTGGCGCCGTTTGTGGCGGCGCTGGAGCATGCGACCGGACGAGAGGCGCTCGTGTTCGGCAAACCGGCCGCGCGCTTCTTTCTTGCCGGCGCGGAGAGACTTTCGCTCGAGGCCGGCGAGGTCCTCATGATCGGCGACGACATCGAGGCGGATGTCGGCGGCGCGCAAGCGGCAGGGCTGAAAGGCGCGCTCGTGAAGACCGGGAAGTTCCATCCGGCGGATCTGGATGGAGCCGTCCGGCCGGATGCAGTACTCGATTCCATGGCCGACGTGCCCACCTGGTGGAACCGGCCGTGAGCCGGCGCAGTACACTAATAGCCTTTCGATAGCGGAGCACTTCCGGGCGGCTGGGTGTAGGATCGAGGTGTCCGGGAGGGCGAAAAGAAATCCTGGATTAGAGAGAACAGGTCACCGACGATGCTCGATCCAGTTCTGGGTCTTCGACCGTGCGATGTCGCACTCTACACAGCGCACCGCTCCCTCTGGTCGCGGCTCCGATCAGAGCCGCGACCGTCAGGGTGCGGTTTTCCAACGGCATCGAATTATGCGGTCAGGGTTCTTGTTCCGCCGGGAGCCCGCAGATTCGTCCGGGCTCTTGCGCTCGCGTTTCCACTTGCCGCTCTGGCGCCCGCGGCTAATCCGATCTGGATCGAGCAGCAGGAGCTAACTGCGTCCGATGGCTTTGTGGGCGACCAGTTCGGCTGGTCCGAGTCGGTGAGCGGGAACACCGCGGTGATCGGGGCAGCTAGCAAGAACAACGCCGAGGGAGCCGCGTATGTATTCGTGCTCAGCGGTGGAGTTTGGAGCCGGCAGCAGGAATTGACTGCTTCGGATGCCGCGGCGGACGACGAATTGGGCTACTCCGTGTCGGTGAGCGGGGACACTGCCGTGATTGGGGCTTGGGGCAAGGCCCTCAACCAGGGAGCCGCGTACGTGTTTGTGCGCAGCAACGGCGTCTGGACCCAGCAGCAGGAGCTGACTGCTTCCGATGGCGCAGGGGGCGACGGATTTGGCTTTTCCGTGTCGGTAAGTGGAGACACGGCGCTGATCGGGGCTCCTGGCAACGGAGCCGCGTACGTGTTTGTGCGCAGCGGCGGGGTATGGAGCAAGCAGCAGGAACTGACTGCTTCCGATGAAGCGGCCAGCGACTATTTCGGTTACTCCGTCTCAGTGAGCGGGAACACAGCCCTAATCGGGGCTTCGGCTAAGAATACCAACCAGGGAGCCGCGTATGTGTTTGTGCAGAGCGGCCAAGTGTGGACCCAACAGCAGGAACTGACTGCTTCCGATGGCGCGACGGACGACAGCTTTGGATTTTCCGTCTCGGTGAGCGGGGGCACGTCGGCGATCGGGGCTCCTGGCAACAGTGGCTCGCAAGGAGCCGCGTACGGGTTTTTGCTCAGTGGCGGAGTGTGGGGCCAACAGCAGAAAGTGACTGCGTCGGATGGCGCGGCGGGCGACTCTTTCGGTAATTCCGTGTCGGTAAGCGGGGCCTCGGCGGTGATCGGCGCTTATCACAAGAATGCCGACCAGGGAGCCTCGTACCTGTTCGGGTTCAGTGGTGGAGTGTGGGCACAGCAACAGGAGTTGACCGCTTCCGATGGCGTGGCGTACGACTATTTCGGATGCTCTGTTTCGGTGAGCGGAGACACGGCGGCGATCGGGGCTGTGGGCCGGAATAACGGCCTGGGAGCCGCTTACGTGTTTGCCGTGCCGCAGCCCACGATCAGTGGCGTCATCAGCGCGGGAGACTTCGGCGGCTTTTCCGCCATCGCGCCAGGGACCTGGATCGAGATCTACGGATCGGAGCTGGCGTCCACGACGCGCCCCTGGACCACCGCGGATTTCACCGGCAACAGTGCGCCCATTGCTCTAGACGGCGTGCAGGTGACCATCGGCGGTCAATCGGCGTTCGTCGAGTATGTCTCGCCGGGCCAGGTGAATGCGCAGGTGCCTTCGAACATCGGTACGGGCTCCTTGCCGCTGACGGTCACCGGCGGGAACGTCACCAGCGCCCCGGTAAACGTCACCGTGAACGCGACCCAGCCAGGCCTGCTCGCTCCGCCGTCGTTCAAGATCGGCGGGAACCAATACGTGGTGGCGCAGTTTGGCGACGGAACCTATGTTCTTCCGGCCGGCGCGATCGCGGGTGTCAGTTCACGGCCGGCCCAGCCCGGCGAGGAGATCGTGATCTACGGAATTGGCTTCGGCCCGGTTGTGCCGAACATTCCGGCCGGCCAGATCGCGATCGGGGAGAGTCAACTGTCCGCGCCTTTGCAGGCCCTGTTCGCGCAGGCACCAGCGCAAGAAGTGCGGTACGACGGCCTCGCGCCCAATTCGGTCGGCCTATATCAGTTCAACCTGGTGGTGCCGGCAGTGCCCGACAACGATCTGGTGCCGCTCACGTTCACTCTGGGCGGTGTGCCCGCCACACAGACGCTCTACACTGCCGTGCATCAGTGATGTGAATCGGCTATCGCCGGCGAAGCCTCAACCCGCGCTGGCCGTTCCCTTTCGCCTCGAACACGTATCGATCGAGTTCTCCGGCGACCATGCTTGGCCGATTCTATCGCGAGCGGCGCGGCAAGGGGGTGCAAAACTTTTTGGAACTATTTCCTGGAAACCCTGGAATACCCGCGCTCATCTATAATGGTGAAAAAAGAAACAGTGGCATCCAACGAGTGGTAACGAAGTGAAGAGGTTCCTCCTCATTTTCGGAATAGCCGATCTGCTGGCGGCTGGATCGCCAGAGCTGGAGCGGGCGCGCAACTTCTACAACCTCACCGCCTTTGACCAGTCGCTGCGGGTCCTCGAGGCCATTCCCGCCAAGGACGCCGCGGTTTACGATCTGATGGGCCGCGATTATTACATGCAAGGCGATTACAAGCGCTCGACCGAGGCCATGGAGAAAGCCTTGGCAACCGAACCCGGCGACGCCGTGCACGCGCTCTGGCTGGGCCGCGCTTACGGCCGGCGTGCCGAGAGCGCCAGCGTGTTCACGGCGCCCCACTACGCGACCAAAGCGCGCCAGTGCTTTGAGCGGGCCGTCGAGCTCGATCCGCGCAACCTCGAAGCTCTCTCCGATCTGTTCGATTATTACCTGCAAGCACCCGGTTTCCTGGGCGGCGGGGAGGAGAAAGCGCAACGCACCTCGGCTCAAATCGCGGAGATCAGCCCGGCCGAGGGTTTTCTGGCCAAGGCCAAGCTGGCCGAGAAGCGCAACGAGTATTCCACGGCCGAGGCTCATCTGAGGTCGGCGGTCGGAGCCGCGCCGGAACAGATCGGCAAGTTGATTGAGCTGGCGCGTTTCCTGGTGAGACAAGGCCGCGTGCAGGAAGCCGACCAGAGCCTGGCGCGCGCCGAGAAAATCGAGCCTGGCAGCCCGACGCTGATGCTGGCCAAAGCCGATCTTTACATCAAGACCGGCCGCAAGCAGCAGGCGCGCGAAATTCTGCAACGCTATTTAAGCGCGCAACTCACGCCCGAGGATCCGCCGCGATCCGAAGCCCTGCGGCTGCTGCGCCAGGCGGGCCACTAAGCCCCCATGCTTCTCGGCGAGTCCCTCCGTTTCAGCGCCCAGGCGCTGCGGGCCAACCCGATTCGGTCGTTGCTCACCGGGCTGGGGATGGTGATCGGCACCGCTTCGGTGATCCTGGTGGTGACGATTTCGCTCACCAGCCGCGATTACATCCTGCAACAGATCGAGGGTGTCGGCTCCAACATCATCTACGCCTACCTGGTGAACAGCGGGCCCACCGTCGTCACCGCCGACGCCGATTACGTCAAGCTTGCCGACGTCGAGGCCGTCCGTCAGGCGCTCTCGAGCGACATCGTCGCCGCTACCGCCGTGATGTCCGACGTCAATCCCCTGTTGATCGGCGGCAAGGTCCGCGACGTGAAAATCATCGGCACCGACGACTCCTATGTCACCGTGCGCAACATTGCCGTCAGCTCGGGGCGGGGCCTCGAGGCGAGCGACCTGTCGCTGCGCGAGAAGGTCGTGCTGCTCAGCGATCCGCTGGCGCAGCGCATGTATGGCGTGCCTGCCGCGGCCTTGAATCAGAAGATCCGCCTGTACGGCCTGGAGTTCACCGTCATCGGCGCCTTCCACGAGCGTGGCGATACCATGGGCCAGTCCGAAATCGAGCGCGACACCATCCTGATGCCGGTAACCGTGCTGCGCTACTTCACGCCGGTGGAGCGCATCGACCCCATGTACGTCGAGGCGCGTACGCCCGAGCAGGTGGACCGGGTGGCGGCGCGCGTCGAGCAGATCCTGGAAAGCCGCCACCGCCCCGGCGCGCCCTTCCGCGTGCAAACGCTGACCGCCATTCTGGACGCCGCCAAGAACATCTCGCTGATTCTGTCGCTGGTTCTGGTGCTGGTCTCTGCCATCACGCTGGTGATCTCCGGAATCGGCATCATGAACATCATGCTGGTGACGGTGACCGAGCGCACGCGCGAAATCGGCCTACGCTTGGCGGTGGGCGCTTCGGCGCGCGAAATCCTGCTCCAGTTTCTGGTCGAAGCCATGATGGTCAGCCTTTCCGGCGGCTTGGTCGGCATCCTGGCCGGCGTGGCGATTCCGTTAAGCGTCGGCCTCTTCGCCGATATCCGCATCCCGGTCTCGCCGGTTGCCATCGTGGTCGCGTTCGGCGTTTCCTGCGCGGTGGGCCTGGTCTTCGGCATCCTTCCCGCCAACCGCGCCGCCCATCTGAATCCCACCGAAGCGCTGCGCTACGAATAGGTCGGAAGGCGGAAGACAGAAGACAGAAGTCAGAAGTCAGAAGTCAGGAGTCAGAAGAAGACGGCGAATCCCGGCGGCGGCGCCGGTTCTCATTCTGACTCCTGCCTTCTGTCTTCTGTCTTCTGCTTTCTGACGATTTGCTAGACTCAGACAAGTGAAAAGGACAATCTGGAGATCGATCGTCGAAGTCGGTTTCATAGTCTTCCTGTTCTATTCCAACCTTCTCATGGGCGAATTTGCTCGCTCCGGAAAAGGACAGCGGATGGGCTTGGCTTGGGCTATCGCAGATATTCTGACACCTGCCAATTTTGCCATTGCCATTATCGCCGCGCTGATTGGCTATGTCGTTTTTGAGTTTCTTCGCAACAAGTCTTAGCCCTAAAGGGCCTCATCCCCGCCCCGGTTAGCCGGTTGTACAATCGGAACAGGGAGACTCGCGTATGAGGATACTGTGCGGGTTGGGAATTGCCGTCCTGGTTTCCGGCAGCCTCGTGGCGGAACACCATGGCGGATCGGCGCCTGCCCACAATGGGACGGCATCGAGTGGCGCCCGCCGCAACGGCACGCATTCGGCTCCGCGCTTCCCACGCGCGGCCTCCATGGTGATGGTCCCCTACGCTTATCCGGTGGCTTACAGCTATGACGCACCACCGGCGGACCAGTCGTACACCGATTCGTACGAAGCGGCGCCTGCCGAGGCCGCCGGCAACGATTCGTCTGGCCCGCAGTACGCCGCTGCCGAACCGCCCCCGCACAGCGTGATCCTCAACATGGAGGATATGGATGCCAACCCTCCCGCCGAGCCGGCGCATTACTATATCGCCCTCAAGGACCATCACGTCTATCTGGCCGTGGCTTACTGGGTGGAGGGAGACACGCTGCACTACTTCCTTCCCGGCAACACCCACAACCAGGTGTCGCTCTCGCTGGTCGACTACGACCTGACGCAGCGCCTCAATCGGGAATCCGACGCGGAAGTGCGGTTGCCGGGGAAGTAAGGTGGGGCGGACCCCCTGGTCCGCGGCCGACGCCCCCGTCGGCCTTTCCTTCGGCAGTAGGATTGGGTCCGGCGCAGAGCCGGACCGGGGGTCCGGCGCGGACGAGGGCGTCCGCCCCACGCCGCTCATTCCCACTCGATGGTGGCCGGCGGTTTGTGGGTCAGGTCGTAGAATACGCCGGCGATCTCCGGCATCGCCATCAGCTCCTGGCACATTTGGTCCAGTAGCGCAGGCGGCATCGAGACCGAGCGCGCGGTCATGCCGTCCACCGAGTCTACCGGCCGCAGCACCACCGAATCGGTCGCCTCGCCGGCGCCCAGTGGAATCAGGATCACCGGAAACTGCCACACCGTGGCGTCAAAGCCGCTGTCGTGCGAGATCCGCCGCACGATGGCGTCGGCGCGGCGCAGCCGCTCGATCCGTTCCGGCGTGAGGGAACTGGCCCGCACCCGCATTTCCGCGAGCGGAACGCGCGTGGCCACGGCAGCGATCACGCGGTTGACGCCGCTCAGGCGGTTGATCAGCGCGGTGGCGCGCTCGTGATCGAGTTCATCAACCGCCAGCACCGGCGCGTAGCTGCGCGAATCGCCTTGCACGCCGACCGAGTGGACCGGTATGACGAACCCCTCCGCGGTAGCGCTCACCGGCGCATCCGATTCGGCGCACAGGCAGCGAATCGCCAGGCCGGGACCGGGAAACGGATGCCGTTCCAGCAACTCGGCGGGCAGGCCCAGCTCTCGGCCGACTTCCCGCACTTCGTCCTTGTAGAACGATTTCAGCGGCTCCACGATGCGCCCGCTTTCGATCAGCTTCCGAATGCCGGCCACGCGGTTGTGATGGGTCTTGATGACCGCGGCCTTGGCCGTGCCGCCGGATTCGATAGTGTCCGGATAGATGGTGCCTTGGCCCAGTATCCAGTTCTCCTCGAAGATGTGGCGCGCTTGGATGATGCGTTCCTGCACGCGCACGAACTCTTCGCCGATGATATGCCGCTTGCGCTCCGGATCGGTGACTCCGGCGAGCGCGCCCAGAAACCGGTCTCCCGCCTGCTCTACGGTGACCCCCAGGCGGCTCACGAAATCGGTTTCGCCTTCGCGCATCAGGCCGGTATCCACGTAGACGCCGCGCACGCGGCCAGCACCAAGCGCGCGCGTGCAAAGCGTGTAGGCCACGCTCGAATCCACACCTCCGCTGACGAAGAAGAAGACGCTGCGGCCGCCCACGGTGTCGCGGATCTCCTGCTCCAGCATGGGCACGCGCCCGCGCGGCTCCCAATCCTGGACGCATCCGCAAACACCGAAGACGAAATTGCGCAGATACTCGCGGCCGCGCAGCGTGTGCACCACTTCCGGATGGAATTGGACGCCGTAGAGCTTGCGCTCCGCGGCGGCAATAGCCGCCACCGCGCACGTATCGGTGCGCCCGACAACCGTGAAGCCGGCTGGCGGCGCCGCCACCACGTCGCGGTGGCTCATCCAGATCTGTTGCCGCCCGGCCAGTCCGGCGAACAGCGGGTCGTCGACTTCGTCGAGTTCGAGCGTGGCCAGGCCGTACTCGCCCTTTTCGCCGCGCGTGACCGTGCCGCCCAAAAGGTACGCCATCAGTTGCTGCCCGTAGCAGATGCCGAGCACGGCCTGCCCGGTGGAGAAGATCGCCGGATCGCAGCTCGGACTTTCGGGATCGTACACACTGGCAGGGCCGCCCGAGATAATGATCCCCTTGGCCGCGGCCAACTCACGTGCCGGAGTCTCGCTGGGACGCACCTCGGCGTACACGCCCAGATCCCGCACCTTGCGGGCCTCCAAGTGACAATATTGCCCGCCGGCGTCCAGTACGATGATTTGTGGATTGGGATTCAAGTATCGATAGTAGCAAGAGCGCGGGCGGCTGGGAGGGTAACGCCGGCGGTCGTTGCCGCCGGTGACGTGGTCAAGCGCGCACGAGGAAAGACACCGGCGGCAAAGACCGCCGGCGTTACCGAGGCCGCTTCGCGCGGTACAGCGTGGTGGCGGGGTTGAAGTGCCGCCAGTCGAACCAGTAGTCCTTGATCGATTCCACCCGCTCCAGGCAAACACCACTCGATTTGCCGGAGACGGCGCAGCCTTGAAAATTCCACTCGCTGCCGGTGGCGCTGTCTATGAGAAGCGCCGCGGGCGAAGCGGATTGCCCGGCCAG
>Ga0187875_10002111_pt1 | contig 14920 bp, 11 predicted proteins | sample June2016WEW_17_1_2_FD_132978 | JGI IMG/M metagenome (GOLD analysis project Ga0187875, IMG submission 132978) | Peatland microbial communities from SPRUCE experiment site at the Marcell Experimental Forest, Minnesota, USA - June2016WEW_17_10 | ecosystem: Environmental > Terrestrial > Soil >... | reverse complement strand
GGTTGAGCTGCCCGTGGTTGAGCTGCCCGTGGTTGAGCTGCCCGTGGTTGAGCTGCCCGTGGTTGAGCTGCCCGTTTCGGGGGCGCCGTTGCGGGCGCCCACCCGGCCCGTGCCGCCGCTGGGCTTGCCCAGGCTCCAGCCGCCCAGGTTCAGGGTGCTCGTGCCTTCGCTCCCCGGGGGGGAACTGTCGGCGCGGGAACTGGCGCGGGCCGGACCGCCATCAGCAGGGCCGCCGCCAGCGGGGCCGCCGCCAGCGGAGCCGCCGCCAGCGGAGCCGCCCGCAGCCGGCCTGCTGCCCGCCGCGTCCATGCTGCCCAGCCCGCGGCCGGGCAGCAGGAACCTGGCCTCCGCCCGGCCCGGTTGCGGCGGGGCAGGAGCCGGGGCTGCCGGCTCCTGCTCTTCCCAAGGCGGCTTGCCGCTGACCGACGGGCGCGCGACCGATGCTGACAGCGGCCGTCCGCTGCCGGGCCGCCCGCCGCCGCCCGGCCCGCCGCTGGCGAACCCAGTGGCCGCCGCCCGGCCCGCCGAGCCCGTGCCCGCAGGAACTCGGCCAGCCAGACCCGGGTCGCCCGGGCCGGCGCTGGCCAGCCCGAAGTTCCCGGAGCCGTGCCCTGGTTCGCTGCTGGCCGGGACACGGCCCGGCACCGCAGCACCAGGGGGTGGCCCGTAGCCCGGACCCGGGCTGCCCATGCCGGTCATGCTGGCCGCCGCCTGCGCCCGCGAAGCCCGCGCCGCGGCCTGCAGCGGAGCCAGCTGGGCATCGAGCGCACGCCGCTGCCGCACCCGCACGCTGATCAGGATGATGAGCGCGAGCAGCGCCAGGGCCACGAGACCGAGCACCGGGATGCGCACGGCCTGCCAGAGGCTCTTGGTGGTCACGTGGACCTTCGGGGGGGCCGGCGGAGTGGGGTCCGCCGTGCCCGGCGACGCCGAACTGGCCGGCGTCGCGTTGATGTTGGCCGCCGCGAGCAGCGCGGCCGCCGCGTCGGCGGTGCCGAACCCGGAGCCGTCCTTCCGGCCGTCCGTATGGCGGAACGCGGTGCTGCTGGTCAGGGCCTGCTCCACCTGGGCCGGGGTGAGCGTGGGGAACTGTGAGCGGATCAGGGCGGCGATGCCGGCCACCACGGCGCTCGCCGCGCTGGTGCTCTTCAGCTTGGCGTAGCCGGTCAGGCCGTTCGCCGCGATGACGCCGTTGCCGGCCGCAGTCAGCGTGGCGTAGGGCTGCTGGTTGGTGAACGGCGCCTTGACGAAGCCCTGGCTGAACGCGCCGACCGAGATCACGCCCGGGTAGGCGGCCGGGTAGTTGATCGTGTCGCTCCCGGCGCCGTTGTCGCCGGAGGGGGCCACCAGGACGACGCCCTTGGCCAGCGCCGCCTCGACCGCGCTGCGCTCCGCCGGGCTGCCGCCCGGGGTGGTCCCGCCGGCCTGTGCGGCCGGGTCCAGGGGCAGGTCGATGACTTGCGCGCCGTGCCCGACCGCGTACCGGATGCCGCGGGCGATCGCCGTGGGCAGCGCGGCCACCACGGTCGGGCTGGCCAGCAGCGGGTCCTTGTTCTCAAGCGTGACCCGCACGGACAGGATCTTCGCCTGAGGAGCGACCCCGATGATGCCGTCGGCGTGGTGCGGGCCATCCCCGTGCCCGGCGATGATGCTGGCCATCGCCGTGCCGTGGACGCCCCAGAACGGGCCGCCCGCGGTCCGGCCGGAGCCGGTGAAATCCCGTCCGGTGATCACCGAGCCGGCCAGGTCGGGCTGGGTGGGGTCCACACCAGTGTCCAGCACGGCCACTGTGACCCCGGTGCCCCGGCTGGAAAGCCAGGCCTGGGTCACATGCAGTGAGGTGAGCCACCACTCCTGGTCACGGACCGTGCCCGCGAACGCAGGCGCCGCCGCAACCCCGATGCAGGTCGCTGCGAGACCCGTGGCGACAGCCGCCGTCGCCCGGCTCCGGAGCCGCTGCGCCATGCGCTAACCCTCCCATCATCCCCCGGGCATTCTGCCACGTTCGGGAGGTTTCCGAGGGCGGAGCGGACGGCTCAGGCAGGCATGGCCGCGGACAGCCGGACATGGGCGCCGGGAGGCAGCCCGAGCTGCTCCGCGGCGTCGCCGCCGTTCACCGCCAGTGAGATGAGCCCGGCGCTGTCCGTGAAGGCGACGATCTCCCCGGGGGCCACCGCGGCGAACGTCTCCAGGTACGGCACCGTCAGCTGGCGCCGCCCGCAGCGGACCACCACCGGCGAGCCGAAACCCAGGCCCAGCCGGTCGGCGTCGGAGGCCGCGATGGACAGCTGGACGTTGCCGAACCTGTCCACCGACATCACCTCGCCCTCGGCCTCGCCGTCGTGCACCCGGCTGGTCGGCGCGGGCAGCGTCACCAGGTCCGCGAGGTCGACAGGCGTGCCGACCGAGGCCAGGTCGGCGCCGCCCGCCAGGTGCGCGGCGACCGGGGTGAAGATGTCCCGGCCGTGGAACGTGGGGGACACCGGGTGCAGCCACAGCTCGCCGTTGGTCAGCTGGCAGGCTGCGGTCGCCCCACCGAGCGCGGCCACGGCCCAGGACAGCAGCCCGTTGTCCGGGCCGACCAGGATGGACTCCCCGGCAGCCACCGCGATCCCGCGGCGTGCGGTCCCGACTCCCGGGTCCACCACCGCGACGTGAACGCCTGGCGGCAGGTAGGGGATGGTCTGGGCCAGCACGGCGGCGCCGCGGCGCACATCGCCGGGCGGCACGAGATGGGTGATGTCGATCAGCCTGATCCCGGGGGTGACGCGAGCGGCGACCCCATGGCAGGCGGCGACGAACCCGTCCTCCAGGCCGTAGTCAGTAAGGAACGTTATGCAGTCGAATGAAGCCACGAAGGCTGAGCGTACGGGGTCGTGGGCACACCGGCTAGTGCCGCCCTAGGATGAAGCTGCGGGCGCGGTACTGGAGGGCAGATGGCGGCGCTGTCCGAACGCGAAATGCGGGTCCTCGCCTTCGAGCGTGGCTGGTGGCGGTCGCCTGGCGCGAAGGAGCAGGAGATCCGCGACGCCCTGGGCATGACTGCGACCAGTTACTACCAGCTGCTTAACGACCTCATTGACCGTCCGGAGGCGCTCGTGTTCGACCCGGCCCTGGTGACCCGGCTACGCCGGCAGCGAGCCAGGCGGCACCGGATGCGCTCGGCCGGCCCCGACCGGCGCGACGGCCCGTCCTGGTGAGCGGGCCCGCGACAGGTGCTGCGACCCTGCCAGTTCCGGTAACCCCCGAAGGGCGCGCCGGGCTGGCTGCGCTGCTCGCCGATCCGGGCCACGGCATCGTCGCGCTGGACTTCGACGGGACGCTGTCCCCCATCGTGGCCGACCCGGCCGCGGCCCGGGCGCATCCAGGGGCGGTCCCGGCCCTGCGGCAGGTGGCTGCCGTGGTCGGCACCCTCGCGGTGATCACCGGCCGTCCGGCCGCGTCCGCCGTGGATCTGGGCGGGTTCCAGGCGGTCCCGGGCCTCGTCGTGCTCGGCCACTACGGCCTCGAGCGCTGGGCGGACGGGGTGCTCGAGTCGCCCCCGTCGCAGGCCGGGGTCGAGGCGGCCCGCGCCGAGCTGCCCGGACTGCTCGCCGTGGCGGGCGCGCCGGACGGGACGCGGATCGAGGACAAGGGCCACGCCGTCGCGGTGCACACCCGGCAGGCGGCTGATCCGCAGGCGGCCCTGGACCGCCTCCGCGACCCGCTGGCCGGCCTGGCCGCGCGACACGGGCTGGCCGTCGAGCCGGGGCGCATGGTGATCGAGCTGCGGCCGCAGGGCATGGACAAGGGCCAGGCCCTGCACAGCCTCGTTCAGCAACGACGGCCGTCCGCCGTCATGTTCTGCGGAGACGACCTCGGAGACGTGGCCGCCTTCGACGCCGTGCGTGCGCTGCGCGGTGATGGCGTATCAGGGCTCACCGTGTTCAGCGGCTCCGCCGAGGTGACCGCGCTGGCGGGGCGAGCCGACCTGGTGGTGGACGGGCCGGACGGCGTCGTCGCCCTGCTCGGCTCCCTGGCCGGGGCCGCCCGGGGCCGCCCGCCAGGGTAACGGCCTGCCGGTGCTCAGCCGGCGGAGCGGAAATCGAGCACGGCCAGCACGCCCAGGTGATCGCTGCCGGGAACGCGGACGGTCCTGGTTTCGTGCACCACGGCCCCGCGTGAGGCCAGCACGTGATCCAGCCGCATCAGCGGCGGAAAGCGCCGGTCCGCGGGCCAGGTGAAACCCGGCCAGACCCGCTGGCGGGCGGCGTCGGCGCAGTCCACGAAGCCCGACCTGAGCAGGGCACGGAACGCGCGGTGGTCCCGGCTGGCGTTGAAGTCCCCGGCCGCCAGCTGCGGGCCGCTGGTGTCAGCCAGGGCCGCCTGGATCAGCCCAAGCTCCTGCCGCCAGATATGTTCCCGGTCCGCCACCGGGGCGACCGGGTGCACGGCGGTGATCGTGACGGACAGCAAGCCGGGAGGGTCGATGCGGGCCCGGGGGGCCGCTGCGATCAGCCCGTCCACCGGGGGCACGGAGGTAAGTGGCCAGCGGGCCCAGAGCCCGGTGCCGGCCGAGCTCTCGCGCGGCTCGAGCTGGGAGTGTGGCAGGACGTCCGTCAGCCCGGTCAGGGCCAGCCGCTGCACGAGCCCGCCGGTCAGTTCCTGGACCGCGAGAACATCCACTTCGAGCGCGGCCACGATGGCGGCGATGGCCTCCGCGTCAGCCGTGCCCCCCTTGACGTTCATGCTCAGCACCCGCAGCGGCGTGCCCTGGCCGCCGGGGCCCGCCGGGCCTGGGGCCCGGCGGGCCCACCGGACCGGGGGCAGCTGCCAGGCCAGCAGGACCAGCGCGGGCACAGCCAGGATCAGCGCGAGCCACCACGAAGACAACGCCCCCACCACGACCCCGGCGACGGCGGGCAGGATTCCGGCGGGGGCCAGCGCGGCCAGCTTCGGGCCCGGGTTCGGCGGCTGGCCGCCTGCCACCCGCGCGGCGAGGAACGGCAGGCACAGCACGGTCAGGGCCGCGGCTACCAGCCCGCTCACTGGGTCACACCACCTCAATTCGGCGATACCGGCGACCGTGATCGGCTCCAGGCCTCCCATTATCCCGGGAAGCGGCCCCAGGTATCCCGGGAAGCGGCCCCAGGTATCCCGGGAAGCGGCCCCAGGGAATTACCTCGCGAGCGCGTCGAGCTGGGATTGCAGCCAGGCACTGGGCGGGAACGCCGCGCCCGCCGACACGAGCCCGGCGTTCCGCCGGGCTCGCTCACTCTCTGGCATGGTGAGCGCCTGGTGCAGCGCCTCCGCGGTCTGCCTGACGTCGAACGGGTTCACCATCAGCGCGTCCCCGCACAGCTCGGCGGCCGCGCCGGCCTCCGTGGACAGGACAAGGGCGCAGGCCCGCTCGGACAGGATCGGCCCCTCCTTGGCCACCAGGTTCATCCCGTCCCGGATCGGGTTGACCAGCAGAACGTCGGCGAGGCGGTAGGCGGCCAGCGAGCGCGGGTAGTCGTCGTTTACCTGGAGGATCAGCGGGTTCCAGGCGTCGGTGCCGAACTCGTCCTCGATCTCGCCGGCCATCCGCAGGACCCGTGCCGTGTACTCGCGGTATTCGGGAAGATCATGCCGGGACGGGTAGGCGAACGCCAGATGGGTCACCTGGCCGCGCCATTCCGGGTGGGTAATGAGCAGCTCGCGATAGGCGGCCAGGCCGCGGACGATGTTCTTGGACAGCTCGGTGCGGTCCACGCGGACGATGAGACGCTGGCCCGCCGTGATGGCGGTCAGCGCCGCAACCTGGCCCTGGACATCCGGGGCCGCCGCCCGCTGCCGCAGTTCGTCCGCGTCCACGCCGAGCGGGTGCACGGCGACCGAGGTCAGCTTGCCCTTGTACCGGACGGTACCGGCCGCCCGGTCCACCGACGCGCCGAGGAACTGAACGCAGCAGTCGAGGAAGGCGTCGGCCCAGCGACGGCAGAGAAAGCCGGCGTGATCCGCGCCGAGTATCCCGTCCAGCACCTCGCGGCCCACCTCGTCCGGCAGCAGGCGGTAGTAGTCCGGGGGCGCCCACGGTGTGTGCGAGAAATGCGCGATCCTGACGTCAGGACGCCGCTCGGCGAGCATCCGCGGCACGAGCGGCAGGTGATAGTCCTGGATCATCGCCCTGACCTGGCCCACGCCGACCTCGCCGCGCCCCTCGTCCGTCCCGGCCCCGTCGGCCAGTGCGTCCGCGAACGCGGCGTTGTAGGCCCGGAACGACTCCCATTCGCGACGGAACGCGAGCCCGAAGCCGGGCTGGTTGGGTGTGTCGTAGAGCATGTGATGCACGAACCAGAGCGTGGAATTGGCCACCGAGTTGTAGGCCCGCTGGAAGGTGGCGGCCGGGAGGTCCAGCATCTGGACGGCTGACTTCCCCGGGGTCAGCTCGGTGTCGAGGCGCCCGTCCGGGGCGGAGCGGGCCGCGGTCCGGTCCGCATCGCTCAGCGCCGCGCACACCCACAGCACGTCGGCGTGGTCCTTGACCGAGGAAAGGCCGGAGACCAGGCCGCCAGCGCCCCGCCGGGCCACTAGCGAGCCGTCCTGCCCCACGGCGAATGAGACGGGCCCCCGGTTAGAAGCGAGGAGCACCCGACCGCCGCTGTAAGGGCCCGGGGAGGCGTCTCCCGCCGGCCCCCCGCTCGCCGCTGGGCGCGGCTGACCGCCGCTCTCGTCCATGCACGCGAGGCTAGCCGGATCAGCCTGGGACCACCGGAAGTGGATCAGATAGAGTGGTGGGTACAACTTCATAACGCTCATCCAGAGGGGTGGAGGGATACGGCCCGGTGAAGCCCCGGCAACCATCACGGTGAGGTGTGCCCGCGAGGCCATTCCCGTGACAGGTGCCAAGTCCGGCCCTCGGCCATCCGGCCGCTGGGGCAGATGAGGAGAAAGGCCTCGCCACGTGAGCACACAACTCGCAAGTACCCCTGCCTCGCCGACGCCTTCCCGGTTCGGCTACGCCACTGGCCTGAGCTGCCGGGAATGCGGCCAGACCTACCCGCTGGGCTCCACCCACGCGTGCGCCGAATGCTTCGGGCCGCTCGAGGTCCGCTACGACTATCCGAAGCTGGACCGGGCCGCCATCGAGGCGGGCCCGGCCAGCATCTGGCGTTACGCCAGCCTGCTGCCGGTGCCCCCGGACGTGGCCTCCACACCCAACACCGAGCCGGGCTGGACCCGCCTGGTGCACGCCGGGCAGTTGGGGCGTGAACTCGGGCTGCGCAGCCTGTGGGTGAAGGACGAGCGGGCCAACCCCACCCACTCCTTCAAGGACCGGGTAGTGGCCGTCGCGCTCGCGGCCGCGGTGGAACTCGGCTTCAAGGTGCTCGCCTGCCCGTCCACGGGCAACCTCGCGAACGCGGTCGCGGCCGCCGCGGCCCGGGCGGGTATCCGGTCGGTCGTGCTCATCCCTTCCGACCTGGAGCCGCAGAAGATCATCGCCACCAGTGTCTACGGCGGCACCATGGTGCCGGTGCAGGGCAGCTACGACGACGTGAACCGGCTGGCTTCCGAGCTGGCCGATGACCGCGAGGACTGGGCCTTCGTCAACGTCAACGTCCGGCCGTACTACGCGGAGGGCTCCAAGACCATCGGCTTCGAGATCGCCGAGCAGCTCGGCTGGCGGCTGCCCGAGCAGATCGTCGTGCCGGTCGCCTCCGGCGCTCAGCTCGTCAAGATCGACAAGGCGTTCCGCGAGCTGGTGAGCCTCGGCCTGGTCGAGGACACCCCGTACAAGGTGTTCGGCGCCCAGGCCACCGGCTGCTCGCCGGTGGCGGAGGCGTTCCGGCAGGGCCACGACGTGGTCCAGCCGGTCCGGCCGGCCACCATCGCCAAGTCGCTCGCCATCGGGAACCCTGCCGACGGGCCCTACGTGCTCGACGTGGTGCGCCGCACCGGCGGCGTGGTGGCCGACGTGGACGATGAGGCCGTGGTGTCGGCCATGCGGCTGCTGGCCACCACCGAGGGCATCTTCGGCGAGACAGCCGGCGGGGTGACGCTGGGCGTGCTGCGCAGCCTGCTGGCCTCGGGCCAGCTGGACCCGGGCGCCGAGACGGTGATCATCAACTCGGGTGACGGCTTCAAGACGCTCGACGCCGTGGCTGACGCGGCGAACACCACATCGGCGATCCGCCCGACGCTGGACGCGTTCCTGGCCTTCGAGGCCTCGCTGGGCGGCCCCTCCGGCGGCCAGCCGCTCTGACCCCGACGCCCCGGCCCGGCCCCTGAACCGGCCGCGATCAGCCGGCCTTGGAGCGGGCGTCGATCACGCGGCACTAAAGGACCCGTTCGACGGCGTTGAGCTGGTCTCACGCTCTCAGGAAAGGCAGGCCCCGGCATGACCGTGTCCGTCCGTATCCCCACCATCTTGCGTACCTTCACCGGCGGCGCGGCGGAGGTCAACGCCGATCCGGGCACGTTGCGCGAGGTCATAGCCGGACTGGACGTCAGCTACCCGGGCATCCGGGGCCGGATCGTGGATGACTCCGGCCAGCTGCGCCGGTTCGTCAACGTGTACGTGGGCGAGGAAGATGTCAGGTTCGCCCAGGGGCTCGATACGCCGGTCCCGGCCGGGGCGCACGTGTCCGTGATTCCTGCCGTCGCGGGGGGATGATCCCGTGCTGACCGGCCCGGCTTTCTTCGCCCAGGATCTCTGCAAGCGTCCATGGGCCTGGCCAGACGCGGAAACGGGCGCGGCCGCGTTCGGGGAGTTACAGGTCCCGAACGCCCACCGCACGGGGTAAGGTCGTGTCCGGTCGCTGTCGGTTCGGGGCAACGGTAAGCCTGGCTTGCCCAAGCCTAACCCGCGCCGCGATCGACGGGTTCCGCAAAGGCAAGGGTGGAACCCGAGGCCCGAGCGGAGTTAGGGAGTTGTTGGGTAATGGCTCAGGGCACCGTCAAGTGGTTCAACGCGGACAAGGGCTACGGCTTCATCGCGGTCGACGGTGGCAGGGACGTGTTCGTGCACTTCTCCGCCATCCAGATGGATGGCTACCGCAGCCTCGAAGAGGGGCAGCGGGTCGAATTCGAGATCACGCAGAGTGACCGCGGCCCGCAGGCGGAGGCCGTCCGGGCTGTGGGTTAGCTCTGCCTCGCAGTTCGGCTGGTGGCCCGGTGCCCGGGAACGGGGGCCGGGCCACCAGGGGCCCGGGGCATGCCGCGGGCTTACCCTTCAGGTACTGAGTACCTGACGACGTCACCAGTAGCGCCTTCGGGCGTAACGCGGGCCGCTAGGTCTGCCTGCGGCCCCCGTCCCTGCGCCGTGTGTTCGCTTACAGCGTGCGAGCGTCCCGGCCGGCGGCGGCCCATTTCACAGACTTCCCCCCGTATGACCAGGTCGGACGCCATTTCCGGGCGCCGGGGGACGGGTCTCGCCGCGTCCCGGCCCGGCTTGCACTCTCATGCGGAGAGTGCTAAACAAGGCGTTGGCACTCTCGGCATGAGAGTGACAACTCCAGGGCGGGAATCGGGGCGATGAGGCCTCGCCGGCGGCAGGATGGGACTGTCCGCCGGGGGGGTCGGCCGTCGCGGGCGTCGGCCCGATTCACACAAAAGCCACCAAGTCCCGGGAGGACTGGAGCCTATGGCAGCCAAGATGATCGCGTTCGATGAGGACGCGAGGCGCGGCCTCGAGCGCGGTATGAACCAGCTCGCGGACGCCGTGAAGGTAACCCTCGGCCCGAAGGGCCGGAACGTGGTGCTCGAGAAGAAGTGGGGCGCTCCCACGATCACCAACGATGGCGTGTCCATCGCCAAGGAGATCGAGCTCGAGGACCCGTGGGAGAAGATCGGCGCGGAGCTGGTCAAGGAAGTAGCAAAGAAGACCGACGACGTTGCGGGTGACGGCACCACCACGGCCACCGTGCTGGCGCAGGCGCTGGTCCGTGAGGGCCTGCGCAACGTCGCGGCGGGCGCGAACCCGATGTCCCTCAAGCGGGGCATCGAGGCCGCGGTCGAGCGGGTGAGCGAGGAACTGTCCAAGCTCGCCAAGGACGTGGAGACCAAGGAGCAGATCGCTTCGACCGCCTCCATCTCCGCCGGGGACCCCGCGATCGGCGAGATGATCGCCGAGGCGATGGACAAGGTCGGCAAGGAAGGCGTCATCACCGTCGAGGAGAGCAACACCTTCGGCCTCGAGCTTGAGCTCACCGAGGGCATGCGCTTCGACAAGGGGTACATCTCGCCGTACTTCGTGACCGACCCGGAGCGGATGGAAGCAGTCCTCGATGACCCGTACATCTTGGTCACGAACTCCAAGACGTCGGCGAACAAGGACCTGCTCCCGCTGCTCGACAAGGTTGTCCAGTCGGGCAAGCCGCTCGCCATCATCGCCGAGGACGTCGAGGGCGAAGCCCTCGCGACCCTGGTCGTCAACAAGATCCGCGGCCTGTTCAAGTCCGTCGCGGTGAAGGCGCCCGGCTTCGGTGACCGGCGCAAGGCCATGCTCGGTGACATCGCCATCCTCACCGGCGCGCAGGTCATCAGCGAGGAAGTCGGTCTCAAGCTCGAGAACGCCGACCTCGACCTGCTCGGCCGGGCCCGGAAGGTCGTCGTTACCAAGGACGAGACGACCATCGTGGACGGCGCTGGCGACCCCGAGCAGATCTCCGGCCGGGTGAACCAGATCCGCGCTGAGATCGAGAACACCGACTCGGACTACGACCGCGAGAAGCTCCAGGAGCGGCTGGCGAAGCTGGCTGGCGGCGTGGCCGTCATCAAGGCCGGTGCAGCCACCGAGGTCGAGCTGAAGGAGCGCAAGCACCGCATCGAGGACGCGGTGCGCAACGCGAAGGCCGCCGTCGAAGAGGGCGTTGTCCCTGGCGGTGGCGTGGCCCTGCTGCACGCGGGGGCCAGCGCCTTCAAGAAGCTCGAGCTGACGGGCGACGAGGCGACTGGCGCGACCATCGTCCGCCGTGCCGTCGAGGAGCCGCTCAAGCAGATCGCGGTGAACGCCGGCCTCGAGGGCGGCGTCGTGGTCGAGAAGGTCAAGACGCTGCCTGCCGGTCAGGGGCTCGACGCCGCGACCGGCGAGTACGTCGACATGTTCAAGGCCGGGATCATCGACCCGGCCAAGGTGACCCGTTCTGCGCTGCAGAACGCCGCCTCCATCGCCGGGCTGTTCCTCACCACCGAGGCAGTCGTGGCGGAGAAGCCGGAGAAGGCTCAGGCGCCGGCCGCCCCAGGCGGCGGCGACATGGACTTCTGACGCGGCCGGGGGCTCAGCCCCCGGACCTCGCGAGTCCTTGCGGGGGGGCCGGCTTCACCGCGGCCCCTCCGTACCGGCCGGAAGGGCGGCCCCGGGATATCTCCGGGGCCGCCCTTTGGCGTACCTGCCTCGTTGGTGACACTGTGTGGCTGATAGCGTGCCCACTCCACAATGGCCCGGTTCCGGGGGATTATCGAAACATGAGGCGCCGCCCCGCTCCGCTGCCATCCGCACAGCAGATGATCCGGGAGTACCTCGGCCATGTGTCGGACGCCGCGACGAAGGTCCTGCCCAAGGGCGACCGGCTGCTGTTCGTCGGGCGGACCCGGGCGGCCATCGAGGCCCAAGTCGGCCCGCTCGCGTCGGCCGAGGCCGATGACGTGCTGAGCACGCTGACCGCCCTGGGCGAGCCGGAGGACCTCGCCAAGCGGGAGCGTGAGCGCCTGTACAGCGCCCGGCGGCGGGGGGCGGCCGCCGCCCCGCCGACGCTCTGGAAACCCAGCAAGGAGTCCCGGCGGGGGCCGGCTCCCGCCCCGGCCGCAGCCCGGCGGGCAGGGCCGGCCGAGGCGCGCAAGCCGAGGGCGTGGCCTCACCGGGGGCTGACCGGGCCGGACGAGCCGAAGCCCGCGGAATCAGGGACGCCGGCGCCGCAGCCGGAACCGGCCCCGGCCGTCCCGCGCCAGGCGGACTCGCCCGAGGCGACGGCGGTCCCCGCGAAGACGCCTGCGGCACGAACGCCCCCCGTGGAAACACCTGCGATCCTGCCGCCCACGGAAGAGTCACCCTCGGTGGACGCGCCCATGGCGGGGATGCCCACGACGGAATCACCCACGGTCGCCGTGCCGCCGGGCACCACGCCCGGCCCGGGCCAGTCCGGCCCGGGCCAGTCCGGCCCGGGCCAGTCCGAGACGGGCCAGTCCGAGACGGGCCAGTCCGGCCCGGGCCAGTCCGAGACAGAGCCTGCGGGAACGCCACCGGGCTGGATGCGGCCGGTGCGCCCAGCACCGGCCTCCGGGGAGACCGAACCGCTATCGATCGTGCCCGGCATGGGCCAGGCCGGCGAGGCAGAGGAAGCCCCGCAGACCCGGCGGAGCTCACCGGCTGCGGCGCCCCTGGCAGAAGCCTGGGCCCTGGCCCGCAAGCATCCGCTGGAAGCCGTCGCGGTCGTCCTGCTGGGTCTCGGCGGGCTGATCCTCCCTTTCCCGTTCTGGCTGATCGGCGGGCTCGTCGCGCTCAGGTCACGGCGCTGGGACGCGCGCGACAAGTGGATGGCCCTGGCCGGGCCGCCCCTGTTCGCGCTCGCGGTTCTGCTGATTCGCGCCGGGACGTCTCCGGGGAATTTCTTCTCGGACTTCTACCGGGCACGCCACGACGTCGGGCTGAGCATCCGGGCAGGTTGCGTGCTGTGCGCGAGTTATCTCGTCTGGCGGCTGCGGCGTGGCCCGCGGCTGCGGACGCTTCCCCCCTGGCAGCGTCCCCGCTAACGCACGCCCGGCGGGACCGATAGCCTAGAGCTGCTATTCTCTGCGCCCGCCCGCCCGCTCTACTGCATGAGGTCAGGTCCGTGCCCACTGGCAAGGTCAAATGGTATGACGCCGACAAAGGGTTCGGCTTCCTCACCCGCGACGACGGGGGTGAGGTCTTCGTGCACTCCACGGCGCTGCCCGCGGGCAGCACCGGCCTGCGGCCCGGCCAGCGGGTCGAGTTCGGCGTCGCCGAGGGGCGCCGCGGGGTGCAGGCCCTCCAGGTGCGGCTGCTCGAGCCGCCGCCGACGGTCGCCAAGACCAGCCGGAAGAGCCCGGACGAGATGGTCGTGATCGTCGAGGACCTGATCAAGCTGCTGGACGGGCTGTCCGCCGCCTACCGGCGGGGCAGGCATCCGGACGCGCGCGACGGGAAGAAGATCGCGGCCGTGCTGCGCGCCGTCGCCGACGACGTCGAAGCTTAGACCCCACACGGCCGTCGCTGCTGGTCAGAGCTGCGCGGGCTGTGGCCAGCGCCCCAGTGGCGGAAAATGACCACAAAGGGCCCGCCGCGGCGCGGTGGGCCGGTCCGCCCGACCGTGCGAGCGCCCGGGGCCTGGCACGGGCGGACCATCCTGGTGCCAGGGGCGTCGCCACCCGGGGGCGTCAGGGTCAGGGGTGGGCCTGCGGCAGGCGGGTGGCGGCGGCCCGCGCCGCGAGGATCCGGCGCCGCCTGCTGGCCAGCAGCAGTGCCGCGGCGGCGGCCAGGCCTGCTGCGGCCACGGCCAGCCCGGCGACCCCGCTGTCGGTGATGGACATGGCCAGCCCGGCCAGGCCGCCCGCCACCCAGGCCAGCTGGTGGATGGTCTCGGAGGCGGCCAGGGTCGAGGAGCGGACCTCTTCCGGGACCTCCCGCTGCACGATGGAGTCGAGTGCGAGCTTGGCGAGCACCTGGCCGAACGCCGCGACCAGGGCCACGGCGAGCGCCGCCCACAGGCCGAAGAACGCGGCGCAGGCCGCGGTGATCGCGGTGGAGGTGCAGAGCAGTACGAACAGGATCAGGTGCGGTGTGCGGGCCTTCAGCATCGCCCCGATCCCGGTCCCGATGAACCCGCCCGCGCCGGCGGCGGCGATCATTCCGCCCAGCGCGACTTTGTCGCTGACTCCGGGAAAGTGCACGGTACGGAGCAGGAACGCGAGAAAGAAGATCATGTAGCCGGAGAAGGCGCGCAGTGCCGCGTTGCCGCGCATCGCCTCGCCTACCACCGGGCCCACGCTGCGCAGCGTGCTGGCCCAGCGGGCGCGCCGTGGAGGTGCCGCGGCGGGCGCCGCCCCGGCGTGAGAGGGCCCGGCGGCGGGGGATCTGGCCGCCCCCGGGACGGTGGCTCCAGGGATGGTCGCCTGCGGGATGGTCGCCCCGCCCGGCGCGGCACCAGCCCCGCCCGGCACGGGTCCCGGGGCGGCGACACCGGGACCCGCCGGCTCAGGCTGATGATGGTCCACCCGGGTGGGCAGCCTGATGCCCAGCGCGATCGCGGCCAGGTAGACCAGCGTGCCGACGCGCAGTGACCAGGTCGCCCCGGCGGCACCGCCGCCGGCCAGGAACGAGATTGCGCCCGCGAGGCCGACCCCGACGGTGGACGCGATAAGCGACGCGAGCGAGATCCTCGCGTTGGCCGACACCAGGGTGATCCGGGCCGGGAGCACCCGGGGGGTGACGGCGCTGCGGGTCACCCCGTAGGCCTTCTGCAGCACGAGCACGCCGAACGCGGCCGGGAGCAGGGTCACGGTGTCGTTGTGCTGGACGGCGCCCGCCATCCCCCAGCAGAGCAGGCCGCGGGCCAGCAGGGTGCCGACCATGATGTACCGGCGCCCCTCCTGGACCCGGTCCAGCATCGGCCCGATGAACGGGGCCAGGACGGCGAACGGAGCCATCGTGACGAGCAGGGTCAGCGCGATACGGCCCCGCGCCTGGTCCACCGAGGTGCTGAAGAACAGCGTCCCGGCCAGCGCAACCGCCACGAACGCATCGGCCGCGGCGCCAGCCGCGGTTAGCTCGATGACCCGGTCCAGGCCGGTCCGCCCGGCCCCGGAGGCCTGGGTCAGCCGCCGGATGACCCGGCCGGTGCCCCGGGCCGTAGACGCGCCGGCCCGTCCGGTCGAGCGGAGCCCGGACGCGAAACCGCCGGCCGCCCGCCTCGCCTGCGGCCGCGCACCGGACAGTCCCATG
>Ga0187875_10002110_pt1 | contig 14923 bp, 13 predicted proteins | sample June2016WEW_17_1_2_FD_132978 | JGI IMG/M metagenome (GOLD analysis project Ga0187875, IMG submission 132978) | Peatland microbial communities from SPRUCE experiment site at the Marcell Experimental Forest, Minnesota, USA - June2016WEW_17_10 | ecosystem: Environmental > Terrestrial > Soil >... | reverse complement strand
GCCGCTACATGGCCACCACGGTCATCCTGCCGCCCCAGCAAGGCGGTTCTGCAGGAGCGGCCATGATGGCGCAATTAAACAGCATGAGCGCCATGGCTGGAGTGGGCGCAAGCGCCCTGGGTATTAAGAATCCCAACGACTTGCAGGTATCTCTGCTGAAGAGCCGCACGGTGGGAGATGCGATGGTAGCGCGCTTTCATCTTCAGGAGTTCTACCACGCGAAGTATCTGTCGTCGGCGCGCAAACGGTGGGAGAAAAAAACCTATATCGACAACGGGCTGAAGGACGGATTGATCCGCCTTTCGGTGACCGACCGGGATCCGCGCCGGGCCGCGGAGATGGCCAACGGCTGGGTGGAGGAATACCGGCGCTTGTCGGCGGCCCTGGCAGTAAACGAGGCGTCCGGAAGGAGACTCTTCTTTGAACGGCAAGTGACTGACGCACGCGAGAATCTGACGCGCGCCGAAGAGGAAATGAAACAGACCGAGCAACGCACTGGCGTGATTGAGATGGACGGCCAAGCCCACGCGATGATTGCTGCGGCAGCCGTCTTGCGTGCCCAGGTTGCGGCCAAACAGGTCGAGATCCAGTCTATGCGCCAGTTTGCCGCCGACGAAAATCCGGACCTGGAGCGCTCGCGGCAGGAGTTGTCGAGCCTGGAGGCTCAGTTGGCTGCCATGGATGTGGCTCATGATCGTCGCAGCGGTGACCTGGTGGCGCCAAAGGGCACGGTAAGTCAGGCGGGTCTTGAATATATGCGCGCGCTGCGCGAGGTGAAATATCGCGAGACGGTTGTAAACCTGTTGATGCGACTTCAAGAGATGGCGCGGGTTGACGAGGCGCGGCAGGGCGCGCAGGCGCAGGTTGTCGATGTGGCGGCCGTTCCCGACCGCCCCACATCACAGTTCAGAATCTGGATTGTGCTGGGAGCGATGCTGGTGTCATTGCCGCTGGCGCTGGTGCTTGCGCTGGCAACCGAGGCCGTCGAGATTCTACGCACTCTCCGTCGCCACGCTGGCTCCTGGCTCATGGTGCTGGAAGTGGTTTGGGGCGGAGGAGCGCGATGAGAATTCGGCGAGCGCTGGGCCTGGATGGCGCCGTCGCCTTTACCTCTCTGGCGAGGGTAGTGAGTATTGCGGGCAGCACCGTGACGGTTCTGCTGATCGTCCGCTTCCTGTCGCCCGTCGAGCAGGGATACTACTACTCGCTGCTTAGCCTGGTCGCGCTGCAGATAATTTTCGAGTTGGGTTTCTCGTTTGTCATTCAGCAGATAGCCGCGCACGAGTGTGTTCACGTGGAATTGCACGAGGACGGCAGTGTGAGCGGCGATCCGGCGGCTCACGCGCGGCTGGCTTCCGCGCTTCAGCTCAGTGTGCGCTGGTACAGCGTGGCCGCCGCGGCAATGGGCATGATTCTGGCGCCGATCGGGGCGCTCTTCTTTTCGCGTCACGCCGGGCCGTCAGCGGTGCAAGTAGCCTGGCAGGGGCCATGGCTATTAGCAGTGATGGCATCGATGGCCGGCTTGTGGTGCCAGCCCTTCTACTCTTTTCTGGATGGATGCGGGCAGGTACGCGCTGTGGCTGCGCTGCGGTTGCGGCAGGCGATAACCGGCATGGTGCTGGCTTGGATCGCCATGCTCCTGCATCACGGACTTTATTCGCCGGCGCTGGTTATTACGGGCCAGGTTGGAACCGGTATATTCTTTTTGGCCGCGCGCCGGCGTCTACTGACAGGATTGTTCGGTTATCAAGTCCGCGACGTCTCCATCCGCTGGAGCCGCGAAGTCTGGCCATTTCAATGGCGGATCGCTGTCGCCTGCATGTGTTCTTACTTCACAATGCAAGTCTTCATTCCCATCCTTTTTGCGTTGTGCGGGCCGGTAGAAGCGGGACGGATGGGCATGTCGCTCAGCATTGCCGGCTATATAGCAGGCCTGGTGCTGCCCTGGATCTCGACCAAGGCTACGCCATTCGGCCGATTGATCGCGAAGCACGAGTTCCGCGGGCTTGACCGGCTATTCCTGCGCACGCTGGGACAGGCCCTGTCCATGTTCGTTCTGATAGCCCTGGCCGCCGACGCCATGGTGGCGCTGTTAACTGTCGCGGCTCCGCGGCTGGCGGCGCGCATGGTTTCGCCGCAATTGTTTGCGGTACTAGTACTGGCTGCCGGCGCCAGCTTCGTGGTGCAGAGTCTGGGCATTCTATTGCGCTCTTTCAAGCGGGAGCCGTATCTTTGGCAGTCGCTGGCGGTTGCCTTGCTTACCCTGCTGCTGGCAGTGTTCACTGCGCCTCGATGGGGCAATGCAGGCGTCACCCTCAGTTATTTGGCCGCCACAGCGGGTATCGCCCTGCCTTCCGCATTGACGATCTTTGCGCGCGCTCGCCGGAGGTATCTGGCCATGAGCCCGCTAACCGTGAGTGGAGGCGAGGCGGCATGAACCCTCTATCTCCACACGCTGAAATGACCAGCGACCGCAAGCCTTCACCGAACGGTTTGCTGCCTGACTTAGCGGTGGAATGGAAGCGCGCTGTCGCCCGGGCATCAGGCATGTCGATCTACTGCGCGCAAACACGAGCCTGGAGGGAGCATGATGGCGTCTAATGCTTCCGGCTTCGCGATTCGACCGCAGCCTATCGAATTTTCCGGCTCACTCTCGGAGTCCTTCAGACTGTTTGCCTTACAGTGGATTCTTGTCTTCTCCTTCGTTCCGGTACTGATCTACATCAACCTCTCGCAAATCTTTCTTCTCGCGCTTTGCGTAGCCGCGCTATGCTGCTATCTGCTTCGCGTTGAAGCTGACATATTGATAGCTCTATTTCTGATTCTCTTAATCTCCGTCTCGCAGGGGATCGGCATTGCGCACAGCCCTGCCGAGGCCAAGAACCATCTGACCCCTTTTCTCTTTCTAACCTCTCTGTTGATCGCGCCGACCACGATGCTACTGGCTAGATCGTACCCGCCATCCCTCCTTACCCGCCTGATGCCTCGTATTATTCGCTGGGTTCTTGTTTTTCTAACCATCGAGTGCGTTACACGTTTAATCTTCTCTCCCTATTTGCCGGCAACCGGGGGTGCGGATGTTACAGACGGCTTCTATCTCTACAAGGCAAGCCTCTTCTTCTTTGACTCCAACTTTACCGGCATCGAGATTCTTTGCCTTCTAGCGATCATGTTTGTGTTCAGGGAATCAATTGGGCGAAAGAGATGGTTGTTGGCTTACCTGCTTCTGCTTGCCACCTTTTCCAGGGCATCAATCGCAGCGGGCATCTGTCAGCTTTTGGTGTACAAACTCTGGCGCTGGAGGGTATGGACGCTCTTCGGGTTGCTAATAACGCAAATAATCGTTATCGGCCATCTATTCATGAGTTACACCACGCAGGGTTCGGATGCAGTACACAACGTAGACGGCAGCCTCTCATCAAAGCTCTTCATCCTGTCACTCATGACTGAGATATACCGCCAGGCAGATGCAGTGCAAAGAATATTCGGCGTTGGCGTGGGTAACTTATTCAACTTAACTGGAATCTTCGCTCATAACATTGTGGCCACCTTCGTTCTGGAACTTGGAATAGGCGGCTCAATATTATTTGCTGTTTACTTGTGGATTCTTTCAAGAAAATGTCCGGCATCGGTCTATCTGCTCGTTCTCCCCATAGTGATCAACGGATTCTCCTTGGTCAGCACTACCATGCCATATTTCTTCGTTGCACTCGGTCTGTTCGCTGCGTTGCGCGGCACTGCGCGCGATGGAACCGGAACGTCAAGAAATGAAATTGCAAGCCGCGAAATCCAGAAAGGATAGGTATGGCCAGAATCAGCGTACTTGTGCCAGTGTACAACGTAGAAGCCTATGTAGCAGAGGCGCTGGCCAGCATCCAGTCGCAAACCTTTACCGACATCGAGATGGTGGTAGTCGACGACGGCTCGACGGATGGGACATTGCGGATCGTCAAGCAAATTGCTTCCACCGATTCGCGCATCAGGATCGTCCGCACTCCCCGGAATTTGGGTCTTCCTCGGGCCCTCAACCTCGGTCTCACATTCTGCCAGGCTCCCTTCATTGCCCGTATGGATGGGGACGATATTGCTTTGCCAACCAGGCTTGAAAAGCAGCTCCGTTTTCTCGAAGAATACCCCAATATAGCGCTTGTTGGATGTGCATGTTCACCAATCGATCAGTTTGGAAGCCCCATTCCCGGAGCGAGTATCTCTTTCAAACCTGTCACTCAAGAAGCAATAACCAAAACCATGCTGTTGTCGACGCCGTGCTGCCATGTCTGGTTGGCGCGGCGCGAGATATACACCGCACTGTCGAACTATCGGGTAATGCCGGTCGCGGAAGATCACGATTTTCTGCTCCGTGCGGTGCGTGCAGGATTCCTGCTGGGTAACCTCCCGGAAGCTCTGATGCAAATACGAACCCGGCCCGGCCAGCTTTCTTCGTGCCTTCAACAGATGAAGGCGTACTACTACGTTGTCGCTTTATATCGTGAGCGCGTTAAACACGGAGAAGACAGCTTCAGTTTGGCAAATTATGAACGAGCCACCAAATCGAGCAAGGTTGAAGAGGCATTCTTTCGTATTGCACAGAGATGCAATCGAAAAGGATTCCAATCGTGCAACAAATTCATAAGGTTCTCTTTGGCGGGCCTATCAGCTATCTTGTCGCCCTGGCAAGCGCGCTATTTTATCCGCCGTGCTCGATTCAATCTGGTGTGGCGGGAAGTTATGCACTTGTCTTGATGATAGCGGGCAATAGGCACGTCTGTGCTGGCGTATTGCAACGCAATCAAACACAGAGCGCGCAGGAATGCAACGGCAGATATACAAACCATAAAAGGAGAGGCATGGCGAAGATCAGCGTGCTCATGAATGTGTTCAACGTGGAAGTATATATTGCCGAAGCGTTGGCAAGCATCCAGTCTCAAACCTTCACCGACATCGAGATCGTGGTTGCCGACGACGGATCGACGGATGGAACGCGGGCAACAGCCGAAGCCATAGCTTCAACCGATTCAAGAATCAGAGTGGTCGGAACAGCTAGAAACCAAGGTGTTCCGTACGCCCTGAATTTTGGACTCCAATTCTGTTGCGCGCCTTTCATCGCGAAGATGGACGGGGATGATATTGCCCTGCCAACCAGGTTGGAAAAGCAGCTCGCGTTTCTTGAAAAAAACCAGGATATCGCGCTTGTTGGTTGCGCAACATCAGCAATTGATGAGCTCAGACGGCCGATTCCCGGGCTAGGCGTTTCCATGAAGCCTATGACCCAGGAAGCGATTGCCAAGACCGCGCTGCTGGCGCCTCCTTGCAGTCAGGTTTGGCTCGCACGGCGTGAGGTTTATGACACGCTATCGGGCTATCGCGAAATGTTGTTTGCCGAAGATTACGATTTTCTGCTCCGTGCCATTGCCGCTGGCTTTCGCATAACAAACCTGCCTGAATCCCTGATGCTGATTAGGACGCGTTCCGGCAACATGTCTTCGCGCCTGGAACAGAGGAAGGCACATTACTACATAGCTAACTTATATCGAGAGCGCATAAGAAATGGTCAAGACAGCTTCAGCCGAAAAGGCTATGAGCTTGCTGTTAACTCAGGCAGGCTGGAGGACGGCGCCTTTCGGCTCGCTATGAAATGCGTTCGCAAAGGGCTGTTATCCCATAGCCGGGTGATGCGATATCTTCTCTTGGCGATTTCTGTTTTGGTGTCGCCATGGCAAGCGCGCTATTTCCTTCTCCGTCTCCGCCTGAAGATGTCATTACGAACGCCGGGATTCCAATCCTGACGTTAGAGTGCTCTAACAATGCGCACGATTGAGTTATGCCCGAGGCCGTGATGAAGATTTGTTTTATCATCCACAATGTTACTGCGCGCGCTGGTTCGGAGCGCGCGCAAACCAGTCTTGCCAACGCGATTTCCACCCGTGGCGAGTCGGTATCTATCTGGTCAATGTATGGGACGGGAAGGCCTCCGGGATTTCCGCTGGTAAGCGGCGTCAAGGTGAGTTATGGCCTTAAGGAACCATGGCCATGTTTTCTTGACTATCCCTGGCTGGCTTGTGTCTTTGCCTTTTATGTAATCCGGTTACGGCCTGAGTGGATTGTGTGCACGGGAGCAAATCGGTTGATCGTAGCCTTATTGGCGGCTTTTATAACGGGCATTAAGGTGGCTGTATGGGAGCATTACCCAGTTTCCAATAGTGTTACAAAGCCGCGAGGCAGACTAGCCAGAATGATTGCGTCCGTAGTGGCCAAGAGGATTGTCACACTGACCAGGAGCGATCAGAATTTATACGCAGCGCTCTATGCTCCATCCGGAACGGTTTCCCGAATTCCCAACATAGTGCTCTCGCCAGGGCCCACTGGCGCAGTTCGTCGCAAGGAAGTTATGGCCATGGGAAGGCTTTCGCACGAGAAGGGGTTCGATTTACTGCTGGCGGCCTGGGCCATAGCCATCAAGAGACTGCCCGATTGGACACTGCGCGTTGTGGGCGACGGGCAAATGCGCGAGCAGTTAGTGCGACAGGCGAGCACCCTCGGAATCGAGCACTGTGTCACCTTTGCGCCATTTTCGAATGATCCGTTTTCCTTGTACTCGGAATGTGGAGTATTTGTACTCAGTTCGCGCTTTGAAGGTTTGCCCTTCGTGCTGATCGAGGCAATGACTTGCGGAGCTGCATGCATCAGCTTCGATTGTCCGAATGGCCCGCGTGAAGTGATACGGAATGGAGTGAATGGGCTGCTAGTGCCGGCTGAGCGAGTAGATGCTTTGGCAAGCGCGATCGTGAATCTTGGCGAGAATCCAATATTGCGCCAAAGGCTTGGTAGCGCGGCGCAGAGTGTCTCCAGGCCGTTTTCAGAGCCTCGTGTTGCTGCGCGCTGGCATGAAGTGCTTTATGGCCAGATGCCCATCGCTCGGAAATCTGTTGATTCAGTGATGCCTGACCCCGCTGTCAGCAGGAGGGTCGCGGGCAGACCGATTGCGTAAAGCATGATCGTCGATGATGGCTTGCAGTCCCTCTGCCTACGAGGTGTTAGCAGCGTATAATCGACCAATGAAGGCGCGAGCGCAAACGAAAAAACCGCAAACCGGATGCGCAAAGAGTGAGCAGGATCTCGTGCCCAGATGCAACGAAGCGACGACGCAGAAACTACGCGCACTGGAAGAGCGCCTGGGGCAGTTAGGCGGCCTGATGGTGGCTTACTCTGGTGGCGTTGACTCCGCGTTTCTGGCTGCCACGGCGCATCGCGTTCTCGACAGCCGCATGATTGCCGTGCTGGCCGACTCTCCCAGCCTGGCCCGCCGTGACTTCGAGCAGGCTTGCGATTTTGCGCGCATGCAAAGGATTCCGCTGCACATCATCGCGACCGAGGAGTTAAGCCGGCCGGAGTATCAGCGCAACGACGCTAATCGCTGTTTCCACTGCAAGGACGAGCTCTTTGCGGTTATGAAAGAACTGGGCCCAAGGCTTGGATTTGAGCACATCGTCTATGGGATGAACGCCGACGACACCAGGGATTATCGTCCCGGACAACGCGCGGCCGAGGAGCACGCCGTGCTGGCGCCGCTGGCCGAAGCGGGGCTGACTAAATCTGAAATTCGCGCGTTGGCCCGTGCCGCCGGCTACTCGCTGTGGGACCGCCCGGCGGCGCCCTGCCTGTCTTCGCGCGTCGAATATGGACGCGCCGTGACCCGCGAGGTTCTCGAACAGGTGGAAAAGGCCGAGGAGAGCCTGCGACAGTTGGGTTTTCGTGAGCTGCGCGTTCGTCATCACGGCGAACTGGCCCGCGTGGAGCTTGCTCGCGCTGAGATGCCGCGTGCCCTCACGATGGAAATGCTGAACGCTATTACCGCCGCTCTCAAGTTGACCGGCTTCCAATACGTGACGCTCGATTGCGCGGGCTTTCGCTCCGGTTCCTTGAATGCTGTTTTGCCCGTGGAAGTGCTGGAGCGGCGCAGGGCATAGCCGACGGTTTAGAATCATCTTGCAATGCGTACTGGTTATCTGGAGTGCTTTTCCGGCATCAGCGGCGACATGCTGCTGGGCGCCCTGGTGGATGCGGGCGTTCCCTTCGCCTGCCTTGAAAAGACGACGGCTGCGCTGAATGTGGGCGCGCGCCTGGAGATGCGCAAGGTGAGCCGCGGCGGCCTGGCCGCTATCAAGGTGGACGTTTTCACGCCTGACACTCCGGCGACTGAGCCAGAACACTCTCGCCACGATCATCCGGAGCACACACAGGCAACGCATGCCTATGAGCAGGGCCCTCGCGCTGCGTACTCCCATGCGCCTCATCGTTCGTTGTCGGCGATTATGGAAATCATTCGCTCCGCGCAGCTTACAGAATGCGTGAAGCAGCGCGCCACTTGCGCCTTCCAGTTGCTGGGCGAGGCCGAAGCCGCCATTCATTCTATCCCCGTTGAAAATGTGCATTTCCACGAAGTGGGTGCAGTGGACACCATTGTCGATATCGTCTGCGCTGCGGCGGGCGCTGAGGAGCTCGGTGTTGACCGCTGGCTTTCGACGCCCCTCAACGTAGGCAGCGGAACTGTCGTCTGCCAGCACGGCACGCTCCCCGTTCCCGCGCCCGCAACGCTGGCTTTGCTGGGCGATGCTCCGGTCTATGCGGCCGGCGATCCGATGGAGCGCGTAACGCCGACAGGCGCGGCACTGTTGCGGATGCTTGATGTGCGATACGCGTTGCTGCCAGCGATGCGCATCCTGAAAACGGGTTACGGAGCAGGCGGACGCGAGACTCCAGGGCAGCCAAACCTGCTGCGATTGCTGGTGGGCGAAGAAGAGGCTGCCGAGATTGCCGCAGCCGAACCAATAGTAGTGATAGAGACAGTGATTGACGACTGCAACCCGCAGTTATTGAGCTATGTCAGCGAGTTATTGCTGGGTGCCGGCGCGTGGGACGTTTATCGAGCCTCTGTGCAGATGAAGAAGGGGCGCGCAGGTGTGCAGATGACTGTTCTGTGCCGGCCTGATCTTGCTCCCACGCTCCAAGAACTGATCTTCCGCGAGACCACTACAATTGGTATGCGCTGGAGGCTGGAGAACAAGGTTTCTTTGGCGCGCGAGTTTGTTGAAGTGGATACAAGCGGCGGTAAGGTGAGGATCAAGGTTTCCCGACTGAACTCCGGAAAGATCGCCAACGCAGCGCCAGAGTATGAGGATTGCCGTAAGATTGCAGCGGAACATTCGCTTCCTCTCAAGCAGGTGATGGAGGAAGCCATGCAAGCCTATGCAGCCATAAAGGAGAAGCGCTGATGGATCGCGCTCTTATCGAAGCTCTGCTCAATGATGTTCACGAAGGCCGCGTGGCAGTCAACGACGCGGTTGATCGCCTGAAAGATCTGCCCTTCGAGGACATTGGCTTTGCCAAGCTCGACCACCATCGCGCGTTGCGCACCGGAATGCCGGAGGTAATATTCGCCTCCGGAAAAACTGCCGCGCAGGTGGCTACAATATTTGCCCGCATGGCCAAGGCGGGAGGCAACGTGCTGGCTACGCGGGCGACGCGCGAAATGTTTGAAGCCGTTCATGCCCTGGAACCGAGCAATCAGGAGCCACGCGCCAAATTCCACGAGACGGCTCGCGCCATCACGCTTACGCAGACTCCGGCAACTCCGGGCAAGGGAACGATCGCCGTAGTTTGCGCCGGAACCAGCGACTTGCCCGTCGCTGAAGAGGCTGTGGTGACCGCGCGGCTGATGGGTAACACCGTTGAGTTGATCGCCGATGTCGGCGTGGCCGGCATTCATCGCCTGTTGGCGCAAAAGCAAGGGCTGCAATCGGCGCGCGTGCTGATTGTGTGCGCAGGAATGGAAGGTGCGCTGCCCACCGTGGTCGGCGGACTGGTGAATGCGCCGGTGATTGCCGTGCCCACAAGCGTGGGTTATGGCGCATCCTTCGGCGGCATTGCCGCGCTGCTGGGAATGTTGAACACCTGTTCGCCCAATGTCTCGGTGGTCAACATCGACAACGGCTTCGGCGCAGCGTGCATCGCTTCACTCATCAATCGGCTGTGAGGAAACCTTCGCATTCCTAAAACGCCTCTTCTTCTTACCTGTGTTCACGAACGGAATTTATTTTCTGAACAGTCAGCCATTCTTTATGGGCTGCACCAGGGTGTGACCCCAGAGTCGGAGATTGGCATCGCAGTCCGTTGGTCTTGGTAGACCGGCAACGCTGGACCGTCGGGTACCCCCACCCCTATTTTGGACGCAAAATACTTGTTTTCTTGAGCTTACAGGGAGGGTTCCGCTGCAAAATATTGACAACAAAGAAGTTCCCTGCAAAATATTCCAGGATAAGGAGTTACGGGCAGTTTTGGCCCTACCGGCAGCTTCCGGCTAAACAACTGACGCACCCGTTGCATCACAGTTTCACAGTTTCACAGGAAATAGGGGGGGTGGGGGTACCCCTCCTTTTTCCAAAATGCCGGCCGGAAGGAACACGGCCTGAGTACAAAGTAGCAGAATGCGAGAAATAATCTGCAACCACCTGCGGTGGGGCCAAACGCTCGCTATTCGCTCGCAAAGGCTGAGGTTCGTGGTCTCCCAGGTCGTCAAATGCTCGGAACCAAGGGTATCCGGCTCAGTTCTTGACAATTATCGGAGAATTTCTCATAATATGACCATAGTCTATGACTATAGACGAGGTATTCGTAATGGCATCGATGGGAGCTGGAGAGTTTAAGGTGAAATGCTTACAGTTGCTGGACGAGGTCGCCGCCAAGCGCGAGCCGCTAGTGATTACCAAATTCGGCAAACCAGTTGCCCAGGTTGTACCCATGCCTCCGGCGGTCAAGTTGCGCGGAGCCTTGAAGGGTAGTGTGCTCTTTGAAGGAGATATCGTTTCGCCGCTGGAGAATGAGTGGGAAGCGGCGCAATAATGCGAATTCTGCTGGACACGCACGCTCTGGTTTGGCTGCTTGAAGACTCCGAGCGCATCGGCGAACCGGTCCACACACAAATCCAGCAGGCTGCCGACGAAGACTGCCTCTTTGTTTCGGCGATCACTCCATGGGAGATCGCCATGCTGGTGGCCAGGGGAAGGCTGCGACTGGGCCAGGATGTGGCGGAGTGGCTCTCAGCCGCGCTCAGCCTGCCGGGCATCAGGCTTGAGCCGCTTTCACCCGTCATCGCCGTGGCCAGCACGCGGCTGCCCTGGGAGGTTCACCCCGATCCGGCGGATCGCATCGTGCTGGCGACGGCACGTCATCTGGACGCGACGCTCATCACCGCCGACCAAAAGATGCTGGAGTATGGAGCACAAGGGTTTGTGAAGAGCATTGCGGCCAGGTGAAACTTGTTAGGGTAATCGGCCATAAATTGACATAAATTGCCATAGATGTTACGTTGAAATCAAAGGACTCCTTGATGCAAACCATGAACATTTCGCTTCCCGACCCCTTGAAGCAATATGTAGAGGAGCAGGTCACGGTCAGGGACTATAGCAGCGCAATTGAGTATATGCGTGAGCTGGTGCGCGCCGACCAAAAGCGCAACGCCAAAGAACAGCTTGAGCAGACCTTGCTGGAATCGATGCTTGAAGGCGAGGCACAGGAGGCCACTCCTGAATTCTGGAGCACCCTGCGCGCTGAATTGAGCAAGCGGACGAAGGCCGGACGAGGGGCGCGGCCAAAGAGGCGGGTGGCCTGAGTTGGCGGAAGTCTTTGTACGCGCCCGCGCTCGCAGGGACATCCTGTCGAATGCCGAGTATCTCGAAGAGCATGGAAGCGCGGAGACTGCCCAGCGCTTTCTAGACGCAACACAGAAGACATTTGAAGCGCTGGCCAGGATGCCGAAGGCGGGCGCCTTGTGCGCCTTCCGCAGTCCAGTGCTTCGACCCATTCGCCGCTGGCCGGTGAAGGACTTTGAAAACTGGTTGATTTTCTATCTGGCAAGGCGCAATGGAGTTGAGATTGTCCATCTCATTCACGGAGCGCGGGACATTGAGAGTCTTTTTGAAGGCTAGTTGGGAAATGGAGACGGAGGGTTGGGGTTCGTGGTCTCAACCATCTCAGAATCTAGATGTAGGCCACACACGCGGCGATGAAAGATGAGTCTTATACCCCCGGTCCCCAACGGCGAGGGACCGGGGCCACCCGCCTATTTATGCACAGATAATAGGCCGACTTCCTCTGTTAGTGCGACAATAAAATTTAATCAGATTGAGGTCAATGGAGGGAAAAGAGATGAAGGGCGAAACCGCATTATTTTGGAGAGCGAACCTTGCTCAGCTCAGGTTTACGGGAGCCGAAGATATCTGGGTCAAGGCGTTTGCTTTTTCGGACGATGCAATTCAAGAAGCTGTGCGAGTAGGGCTGCTCTCAGACAATGAGAAACAACTCGCAGACGTCCATTTGAGAACCCCGGCTCTTGGAGAGTCATGGAGATGTTACGCAGACGCTAATCCAGCGGCACTGGAGCAGGCTGGGTTTATGTATCTTCCGCGCTGATGAGCCAAGTATTTTTTCGCCCAAATGCAAGACATGGGCCACCCGCCATCGCCTCCCACATCTAAAAATTGAAATGTGGGCCACCCGGCAGTCTTTCTATTTGCGCTCAACTGTGATCGGCTCCGCGTTCCGCCTATAGAGCCCGACCACATCCCGCACTTCTCTCGCGGTCAATACCTCTGGCCGAAACTGCTGGATAGCTGCCTCACTGGTGGTTCCTGACCGCAGAAGCAGAACTCCCAAGACCTCACCCTTTCCTCTAATAGTTAGTGTGTGCTCAGAGCAGTAAGCCTGATACGCTTGCGCTATAGCTTCCCATATGCGAATCTCGCGCTCAGGGTTTCTGTCCTTCTCAAAATCTTCAATCCACGTGTCCAGACTGGATTTGTCAACTTCGGAGAATGCAACCTGTAGCTTTTTGATGCGTCCAAGTTGCTCGGCGCTGAGTTTTGATTGTCGATTCGGTTGTGGATGAATGTCTTTGGGATTTACTTGAACCCCAGACTGCTTTTCTTGGGTAAAACCCGCGAGGGTAGTCGTAGCTAATAACGCGACGATCAGGAATCGGATTAACATTTGGAAAGTAGATTATCATATCTACCGGGTTCCCGAGGTCTCGATGTTTTGAGACCTGGGATACCACGAAACTTCTGCGAGCGGATAGCGAGCGGCTGCTGCATGCAATGCTACTCTTCCTCTTCCTCCACAGGCCGTTTGGCGTTGGCCAGGATTTTGTCGGCTACCAACTGCGGGACGATGTCGTAGTGATCCATCTCCATGCGGTAGCTGCCTTTGCCTTGCGTCATGGAAGTTAGAAGCGTTCCGTAGGTCAGCATCTCGGCCATGGGAACTTCGGCGTTGATGATCGTCGTGCGACCCTTGGAGTTGGTGCCCTGGACGCGGCCACGGCGGCTGCTGAGGTCGCCCATCAGCGTTCCGGCGAACTCGTCGGGAGCCTCGATCTCCACCTTCATGATGGGTTCGAGCAAACAGGGCTTGGCCGTTTCCATGGCTTTTCTAAACGCGATTCGTCCGGCCATCTTAAAACTCATTTCATTCGAGTCGACGTCGTGATAACTGCCGTCATAGACAGTGGCTTTGAAATCGACTACCGGGTAGCCGGCGAGATAGCCGCGGGCGGCGGACTCGACGATGCCCTTTTCGATGGCGGGGATGAAGTTGCGCGGGATTGCGCCGCCGAAGACTTCGCTGGCGAACTCGAAGCCTGTACCGCGCGGCAGCGGCTCCATGCGGATTTTGCAGTCGCCGAACTGGCCGTGGCCGCCGGTCTGCTTCTTGTGGCGTCCCGGCGCCTCGACCTTGGCGCGGATGGTTTCGCGATAAGGCACCTTGGGCTGCTTGAGGGTGACCTCGGCGTGATAGCGCTTTTTGAGGCGGCTTACGATGGCCTCGATGTGCGGCTGGCCTGCGCCGGCGATGAGGAACTCATTGGTCTGCGGATCGCGGAAGAAGCGGATGAGCAGGTCTTCTTCCATCAGCTTATGGATGGCGGGAGCGAGCTTGTCTTCGTCGGCGCGGGACTTAGGCTCGATGGCGTAGGTCATGGCCGGCTCGGGGAGCTTATGGAGATCAATCTGAATCTCCGCGCCTTTTTGGCCGAGTGTGTCACCGGTGAGGGTGTCGCGCAGCTTGGCCACAGCGCCGATGTCGCCTGCGTGCAGTTCGGGAATCTCGATGGGCTTGCGGCCCTGCATCACTGACAAATGAGAAAAGCGCTCCGAGCCGCGACGCGTGTAGTTCTCAACGTTGGCGTCATTTTTGATGATGCCGCTGATGACCTTGAAGAAGCTGATGCGGCCGGCGAACGGGTCGGTCATGGTCTTGAAGATCATCAAAGCCAGCGGTCCGCTGTCGTCGATCTTGCGGGTGGCTATTCCGGCGTCAGGATCGTCGGGAGTGGTTTCAATCGATGGGTTGCGGACAGCGATGGGCTTCCGCTCGACGGGCGAGGGCGTGTACTCCTTGATGAAGTCGAGCAAGTGGTCCAGGGCCATGTTGGCGAGGCCGCTGGTAAATAGCACCGGGAAGATGCGATCTTCGCGAACGGCGTCATGGAGAGCGGCGATGAGATGCTCTTTGGTGAGCGTGCCGGTTTCGAAGTACTCCTCCATCAGCTCGTCTTTGCCCTCGGCGACCAGCTCGACCAGCGCCTCGTGGCGGGTCTTGGCGTCGGCAGCCAGGCTGGCGGGAATCTCTGCGGTCATCTTGCCGCGGCCGTCGCCACCGGAGGTGTAATGCCAGGCATCCATGGTGACGAGATCGACCACGCCGTGAAAGCCCTCTGCGCCGGAGATGGGCAGCTGGACAGGCACGCAGTTGCGGCCCCAGCGATCGACCAGGTCGTCAATCAGGGCGCTCAGTCCGCCTCCGCCGCCGGCCTTTGGGTGGTCCATCTGGTTCACGAGTACGATGCGGGGAAGGCCTGCTTCGTCGG
>Ga0187875_10002102_pt1 | contig 14943 bp, 14 predicted proteins | sample June2016WEW_17_1_2_FD_132978 | JGI IMG/M metagenome (GOLD analysis project Ga0187875, IMG submission 132978) | Peatland microbial communities from SPRUCE experiment site at the Marcell Experimental Forest, Minnesota, USA - June2016WEW_17_10 | ecosystem: Environmental > Terrestrial > Soil >... | reverse complement strand
TGCTAAATTTACCTTGGTATGTAAAAATGATAAAACTCAATGAGCCAAAGGTAAATATATCATACTCCTTGCAGGAAATAGATGCGCTTCAATCTGTATTAAATCCGTTTGCCACAGCAACAACTGTTAAGTTGCCGATATCAAATATACAAGTGCGAATGCCATCAAAAAATGAGCAAGAAGTTCTACGGGTTCAAGATAGGGTGCTATTAAACTTGATTGATGCTAATAATTGGAAGAAGCCGCTCTATTTTACCGCAATAGATTCTTCTACATTTAACAACTTTGGCTTAATGCCATATGTAAAAGATTATGGTACAATGTATGTGTTAAAGAAACGATAGCCTATAAAAGCACATCAAAAAGGACATCCCTTAAATAAAAACCACACCCTTGAAAGGTGCTTTATGTCCGACTCTAAATGATCTTTTTAACCCTCGAACTCTCCAACCCCATTTACCTGAAATACTCCACCCCCGATTCAAACAGAAGCTGGTCCTTCACTCCCGGAACATTCTTCGACACATTCTCGCCCTTGCGCTCCGAGTGGCCCATTTTTCCCAGCACCCGCCCGTCCGGGCTCGTGATGCCTTCGATCGCGGCATGGGAGCCGTTCGGGTTGCCGTCCATATTATCGGCGAACCGGCCGTCGGCGTTGACGTAACGGGTCGCGACCTGGCCATTGGCGAAGAGTGAATGGATGCAGTCGTTGGGCGCCACGAAGCGCCCCTCGCCATGCGAAATAGGGATCGTATGCACGTCGCCGACCTGCGCCTTCAGGAACCAGGGCGATTTGACCGAGACGATTTTCGTATGCGCCATGCGCGAGATATGGCGGCCGATGGTGTTGAAGGTGAGGGTGGGGCTCTCGGGCGTCGGGGTGCGGATCTCGCCCCACGGCACGAGGCCGAGCTTGATGATCGCCTGGAACCCGTTGCAGATGCCGAGCGCGAGTCCGTCGCGCTTGTCGAGCAGCGCCGCTATCGCCTCTTTCAGGCGCGGGTTGCAGAAGAAGGCGGCGATGAACTTGCCTGAGCCGTCCGGCTCGTCGCCCGCGCTGAAGCCGCCGGGGATCATGAGGATCTGCGCGTTCCGCAGCTGCCGCGCGGCCTCCTCGATCGAGTCGTCGATGTCGGCGGCGGTACGATTTCGTATGACAAGCGTCGTCACGCGCGCGCCGGCCCTTTCAAACGCCCGCGCCGAATCGTATTCGCAGTTCGTGCCCGGAAACACGGTGATGAGAACGCGCGGCGCGGCCGTCGTGACCGCCGGGCGCTTCGCGTTTCGCTCCCTGCATGGCGCGCCTTCAACGGTCAGGGGCACGATCGGCGTTGTCGCCGGAAAGACCGCGGCGAGCGGTTCGTCCCACGCCCGCTTGATCTCTTCCAAAGTCAATTTCAACCCGCCGATCGTCACCGAGAGCTCCCAGCACGTCCTACCGATGGCGACGCAGGCCGTATCGCCGAACAGCGCGCGCGGGTCGACGCCTTCGGCGATTTCCGCGACGATCGAGCCGATGTCCGGGGAGAAGAGCCGCGTCCGGTCGAAACCGTCCGCAAAGACAAAGCCGATGTTGTTGCCGAGGCACATTTTGCTGACGCACTCCGCGATGCCGCCGACCCCCACCGTATGGGCGGCGAGGACCGCTCCCTTGGTGATGGCGGCGTGCATCGCCGAAAACATGGCTTTTGCAGCCGCGAAATCCGGCATCTCCGCTGTATCGCGCGCAAAGGGGAGAAGCACTACCGTATGGGCGACTCCCTTGAACTCCGGCGAAATAACGGTCCGGACGTCAACGGCCGTGAGGGCGAATGCCACAAGGGTCGGGGGTACGGAAATGGAATGGAATGTCCCGGACATGCTGTCCTTGCCGCCGATGGCCGGAATGCCGAGGGCCTCCTGGGCGCGAAGCGCGCCGAGCAGGGCGGCAAACGGTTTGCCCCACCGCACCGGGTCGCTGCCGAGCTTCTCGAAGTACTCCTGCAAAGTCAGGCGGATGGTGCGGTAGTCGCCGCCGGTCGCGACGATCCGGGCGACCGCCTCGACGATGGCATAGACCGCGCCGTGAAACGGGCTCCACTTTGCGAGGCGGGGGACAAAGCCCCAGCTCATGGCCGTGCCGGGGAATGTTTCTCCTGTGGTAAGCGGCAGCTTCGCGACCATGCACTGCGCCGGGGTCGCCTGGTACTTGCCGCCGAAGGGCAGGAGCGTCGAGCCTGCGCCAATGGTGCCGTCGAACTGCTCGCCAAGTCCCTTCTGGCTGCAGACGTTGAGATCGCCGAGCATGGCGAGCCACTGTTCGCGCACCGAGCCGGCTGCCGCAATTGCGGGGAGCGGCGCCGCGAAGAAATCGGCCTGCGGGTCCGGCGCGGCAACCGTTACGCCGGTTTCCTGCGCCACACCGTTCGTGTCGATGAAGTCGCGGGAGAGGTCGACGATGGTTTTCCCGCGCCAGCGCGTGCGCAGCCGCCGCGAGGCGGTGACCCTGGCGACGACCGCCATTTCGAGGTTTTCCCCGGCGACGGCCGCCTCGAACGCGGGCAGGTCGGCTTGCTCGATCACAACGGCCATGCGCTCCTGCGACTCTGAAATGGCAAGTTCGGTCCCGTCAAGTCCTTCGTATTTTTTCGGCACTGCGTCGAGATCGATGTCGAGGCCGGCCGCCAGTTCGCCGATGGCGACCGACACGCCCCCTGCGCCGAAATCGTTGCACCGCTTGATGAGCCGGGCGACCTCCGCCTTCCGGAACAGCCGCTGGATCTTCCGCTCGGTCGGCGCGTTTCCCTTCTGCACCTCGGCGCCGCAGGTGCGGAGCGACTCTTTGGTATGCTCCTTCGAGGAGCCGGTGGCGCCGCCGCATCCGTCACGGCCGGTACGGCCGCCCACGAGTACAACGATATCGCCGGGAAGCGGGGGTGCGCGTCGCACGCTGGCTTTGGGGACCGCTCCCACAACGGCGCCGATCTCCATGCGTTTCGCGACGAACCCTTCGTCGTACACCTCCGAAACCATGCCCGTGGCCAGGCCGATCTGGTTGCCGTAGGAGCTGTATCCCCGCGCGGCGAGCGTGGTGATTGTGCGCTGCGGCAGTTTGCCGGGAAGCGTGTCCTCCACGCTTTGCCGCGGGTCGCCCGAACCGGTCACGCGCATGGCGTGATACACGTAGGAGCGGCCCGATAGCGGGTCGCGGATGGCGCCGCCCAGACAGGTGGCCGCGCCGCCGAACGGCTCGATTTCGGTGGGATGGTTGTGCGTTTCGTTCTTGAACATGACGAGCCACGGTTCTTCATGGCCGTCAACGGTCGCCATCACATCGATGCTGCACGCGTTGATCTCTTCCGACGAGTCGAGATCGTCAAGCAGGCCGCGAAGCCGCAGCTCCTTCATCCCGATCGTGGCGATGTCCATGAGGCAGCGGGGTTTCGGGGACTTCGTCGCATTGGTTGAGTAAACCTTTGTGCGCGCCGCCATATACCCCTCGAGCGCCCCGGCTATCGGCGCGGTAAAGGGCGACGGTTCGATGTCGATCGTGTTTATCGTCGTGAGGAACGTCGTATGGCGGCAGTGGTCGGACCAGTAGGTATCGAGCACCCGGATCTCGGTGAGCGTCGGGTCGCGCTTTTCCGTATCGCGGAAATAGTCCCGGCAGAAGGCGAGGTCGTCGTACCGCATGGCAAGGCCGAGATCCCTTCGCAGGGCGTCGAGCGCTTCCCCGGTCGTGGCGCAAAAGCCATTGATGATTGCCACATCCGGCGGCGTGTCGAGTTCCATGGCGAGCGTTTCCGGTTTGCCGGGCGCTGCTTCGCGAGAGTCAACGGGGTTGATGCAATAGTTCTTTATCCGCGCGAAATCGTCCGGCCCGAGGTTCCCCGCAAGCGCCACGACCCGCGCGGTGGCGACGGCCGGCGCGCTTCCGCGTGTGATGATCTGGATGCACTGGGAGGCGGAGTCGGCGCGCTGGTCGTATTGTCCGGGAAGGTATTCGATGGCGAACACTCGTTCCCCGTCCGCGAGCGGGAGCGTTTCGTCGTAAACGACATCAAGGGGCGGTTCGGCAAAGACGATGTCGCGAAGGGCGGCGTACTCCTCTTCCGAGATCCCCTCCATGTCGTAGCGGTTGAGGAGCCGGACCCTGTCGAGTCCTTTGATGCCGAGGTTATCGCGAAGATCGCGGAAGAGGCTCTTCGCAGCGATGTCGAGGCCCGGCCTCTTCTCGACGAAGATTCGTTTTACGTGGGACATGGATCAAATCTCCCGGCGTCATATGCCGTCATTGCGGGGAAAAATCAACTTGAAAAAATAAGTTTTGCGGGAAGAGGGACGAAATTAAAGCCCCGGTCGAGATGGTTTTCAATGGCGAATTGATAGATGCTACAATATTTTCCGGAGCTGTTTTATGATTCGTGGTAAAAATACTCTTGCAGGGTGCGGCGGCTGTCATAGAGGAGCGCGAGAAAGCGCAGCAGGTTGAACAGGAAAACGATCCAGAACAGGGAGCGCAGGGCGGTCCCGGCCACGCCGGGAAGTCCCGGTTTTGCCAGCAGCGCGCTTGCCGTGATGAACAGCAGAAATTTAGCGATCAGATAGGCCGTCCGGGAGAGCTTCGAGGAAACCAGCGTTTTTCCCAACAGGGAATCGTTGATGGCGAAGGTGGAAATTCCCTTGTGGAAATTCAGTCTCCTGACGAAGTCCGCCATGAAGGATCGGACGAGAAAATAGAGCGCGAACCAGAGGGGCAGGATTTGCTTATAAGTAAAGAATACGATCAGCGCGTTTTCGGTTATCCGGTCGCCCAGCGTGTCGAGCGCGCCGCCGATACCGGACGCGATTTTCAATTTCCTCGCCAGGTACCCGTCGAAGCCGTCCAGCAGCAGGGCGACGGCAAGCGCCGCCAGGCTGAGCAGTCGCACCGATTCGTTCCCGTTGTCCAGAAGGACCATGGCGACAAAAACAAGGGCGACCCGGACCAGGACTGTCAAGTTCGCCAGATTCCTGAAAAGACGCTCAGGCATACCGGAAGAGGGATCGGGATAGTGAGCTCGAAATGGCGCTGAAGGCGTCGCAGGGACTCCAGCAAACGGGGCACCGGTTCGACCGGCACTCGGCGCTTATCGCTTTCGCCGCTTTCGAGGTCCAGACCTCTCGGAGATCTCCCGGTATCGCCCCGACGTTCACAAGTTTCCTTTTATAAACCGCGCAGGGATAGATATTGCCTTCGGGATCGATGAAAAGAGTGGAGGAGAGCGCCTGGCATTGCAGCGGGGATTTTCCCGTCTCCAGAAAATCGGGGTAATACTTCAGATAGGTTCGCCGGAGAAAATTATTTATTGAAAACCCGCCCGTATCCATGGCGAGAATTGTTCGCAGCTCCGCAAGGGCTTTCCGTCCGTCCAGATCGTCCATGCCCTGATTTTCATAATAAAAGCCGGATTTCTGGAAGAGGTTGATATTGATATCGTCGAAGGCGAGCTTCGGGTAAACGCTTTGCAGCGAGGCGAACGTTTCGGGGAAACGGCCGAGGTTATGGTTGGAGATGGTGTACCCGATCTGGGGCTTTACGCCCCGGATTTGCTTGAGCCGGAGGAAGGTTTCGGCCGCCCTCCTCCATAAGCCGTCCATGCCGCGAATGGCGTCGTGCAGCTCCGGCGGCCCGTCGATGCTGATGGTGAACACGAGCTTGAGTTTATCGTTCCGGGAGACGATATGCCCGGCTGCGCTTACCGCCCGGTCGGTCATCGAGCCGTTTGTGGCAAAATGCAGTGCGGCCAGTCGCGTCGAATGCCCGGTCACGCTGTCGGCGATATCCGTAATGTCGCTTCGCAGGAACGGCTCTCCGCCGGTCAATCCGACCCATGAAAAGTTCCGCGCGCGCCGGAAAAATCGGTCGATCTGCTCGATGCCGAGTTCATTCCCGGCGTCTCTCTTTCGCCAGATGTTGCACATGCGGCATTGCAGGTTGCACCGGTAGGTAACGGCGAAGGAGCACTTGAACGGAAACGGGAGCCTCGCGAAATTGGAGAGAAGTATCGACCGCAGGAAATACGCATCGTTAAGCGCGAACCGCATTATCGCTCTCTGCCGCCGTGATTTTCCGCCGCAACGCTTCTATGAAGGGCTTCGACTTCGCCGTCACCTTGATCGAAAGGAAGCATTCGCCATGCACGTCGCGGAAATCGGCATAGTCGTTTTTCTTGAACCGGAGCGCGAAAAGGAACGCCGCAAAAAACAGCGCCGCGTAGGTCATGGCGATAATGATTAATTTAATAAAGTTTGACTGTGTCAATTGTGTTACCAGAAAGAGCACCAGCGACGCGACGACGATGCCGTAAATAATACCGCTCCACGCGGTCTCTCCCCGGCGGGTCGTTTTAACGATCGGGCTGATATCCTTGTAGCGGTAGTCGTCGGAAAAACCCGCGCCCGTTTTTTTGCTGTCGATGACGAGCTTGTCCGGCTCGAGCGTCAGAGTGCGTTTTGAAAAGCCTTCCCAGGGGAGGCGCTGGACGAAGCGGGTCATGGGGTTCCCTTTCGTGGTGGTTGGTCGTAAAATACCTTCCGGAATAACGAAATTGAAATTTCGATCCTGCTGGTGTAGTACGAAAACGCGCCGCCCGCCGATGCACTCTTATCCCCGAGATTCCCCTGCAGGAGCGTTGCGCCGGAACTCGTGCGGAATTGCGTGTTCCATAGACCCGAATAGGTGAGCTCCGCTTCGATGCCGCTTTTTTTGGAATGGTGGCGGATTGTGGCAAGGCCCATGCGCCAGCCGTAGGCGATGCCGGTCGCGGAAAATGAACTCATCTGCGGGACGATGGAATCATAGAGTTCGGTCAGGCGGATGTCCCCGGTCGGCGGCGCTCCGATCGTGCTCGATCGTTGCAGGGCGATGTAAGGAGAGGCGAGTATGCCGATCATGGCGTCCGTACGGTCGATGCCGTCCACCGAAAAATAGCGCTCGGGAATTCTGGTTCCCCAGGTGAGCGCGGCGGTAAGCGAGTAATAGCCGAATGTCTGCCGCAAGTCGAAATAGCGTGCGGAGTCATTGACAAGAGAAACGCGCGCGTCGTACTCTTTCGACAGCCAGGCGAAGGAAAGGGCAGCGGTGAGGCGGTGGTTCGGGGTAAGGCGGCCGATGTACACCGTCACCGGAAAGGTCATGGAGTAAATATCCGGCGACTGCCGCACCACATAGGCAAGCTGGCCGGTATCGAGGCCCGGAATCTGGAACGCGGTATCCGACAGGCCGAGGTCTGAAAACTGTTGCGGCAGGTTGCCATTCCACAGGTCAAACGGCGGTAGGCTGCCGAGCGAAAAGCCGATTCCCGCCCCGCATATCGTTCCCGTGCGGAAGTTGAAAGTGTCGAGAGCGCTGTCGGGCGGACGCGGCCCGTGTTTTATCGGACTGCCATTTGCGGCGGCCGAGTCGATGTGCAGCTGCTGCGGCGTTGGAATCGGCGCGGCAACGCTTAGCGCCGGCAATAGGACCGTAAGTAAACCCATGGTCATCGTGAAGGACGATCGCTTCCGTATCCGCCGCCATGTTTTCCCGCGATAATCCGGCAAGGGTTTCATCGGTTTTGTCCCGCGGCGGGCGGCGCGAAGTCGCGGTGGTAGCGCGGCAGTACCGCGGATGCCTCCTGCCATGAGGCCCCGTCGGCAAGCGCGCGGACGCCCGCCGCGGCGCAGTGAAGCCCGCGCTGAACCGGGTAGCGGTCGACCGGAAAGACCCTCGGCCGGTTTTTTAGAAAATCGAAGACCGAACTCCGCCCATACCCCAGGGTATCGGTGATGATCGTATCGCCGGGCTGCAGCGCGCTTGCAAACTCCCCGGCGCCGGTCCGGCAATCCTCCTTTACGCGCGATAGTCCGGAGGGGGCGGCAAGAAATCGTGCCCAGAAAACCTCGTCCCGCCGGGCGTCGATCGCGGCGACGACCGGACCAGCCGTTGCGATACCGCCGTGGGCCAGGATGAAGAGCGAGGAGAGCGGCAGAACGCCGATAGCGGCGTCGAGGCAGAAACCTTTGATGAACGCGATGCCGATCCGCAGCCCGGTAAAGGAGCCCGGTCCGCAGGCGATCGCGACATGGGTGACCGCTGTCGGGCCGAAACCGCCGCTTGCGAGCGTCGTCGAAACCGCCGCGGCGACACTTTCCGCATGGGAGTTCTTGAGGAAGCGCGAGCAGGCGGCGACGGGTCCCTGGTCATCCCATACCCCTATCCCCAGATCGGTCGAAGAGGTGTCGATGCCGAGCAGCACGCTCATGCCGTCGTCGCCGGCGCATTCGTGGTGATGGCCGCGGTGATAATCGCGTCGATCAGGCCGGCATAGGTCCCGCCGGCGGCGATGAACTCCTTCGGCAGAAGCGAGTTCGCGGTCAGGCCGGGGAGCGTGTTCGTTTCGAGCACGTAAAGCTTCCCGTCGGCGAAGATCATGTCGGTGCGCGAAACGCCCCGGCACCCGAGAACGCGGTGGGCGGCGATGGCCGTCTCCTTCACCCGGTCGAGCAGCGGTCCGGGACGCGGCGCCGGCACGATCTCCTCGCTTTTTCCGGGCGTGTACTTTGCCGTAAAATCGAAAAACGCGCCGTCCTTCGGGCGGATTTCGATGGGCGGCAGGGCAGCGATGCCGCCGTCGGCTTTTTCGATGACGCCGCAGGAAAATTCGATTCCCGCAATGGCCGTTTCGACCAGGAGGCGGGGAGCGTACAGAGAGAACTCCTCCAGAAGCGCGGCGAGCGATTGCCGGTTGTCGGCGCGTCCCATGAGACGGCTCGAACCCGATTGCGGGGCCTTGACAAAGCACGGGTACCCGTGCGTGCGTTCGAGGGATTCCAGGGAAACGTCGCGATACCCTTTGCCGTAAATCGACCAGGGCGGAACGGCCATGCCCTCGGCGAGGTAAAGGACTTTGGAGGTGATTTTCTCCATGGCGACCGCGCTGCCGTAAACGCCGGAACCGGTATAGGGCACGCCAAGCGTTTCCAGAAACCCCTGAATGAGGCCGTCTTCGCCGAATGAACCGTGAAGGGCGAGAAAGGCGACGTCGCATCCCTCCCAGATTTTTTGCGAAGCCGCGGGCGCGAGGGGGCCCTCGAAGCGGGGAGAGGCGGGGTTGACGAGCTCGGCGAGTTCGAGGGGGGTAACGGGATCGCAGAAAAAAAACAGCTTGTCCCGGGAAACCACCACCGCTCTTGCGTGGTAGGCGGTCGTATCGATATGGTTCATGACTTCGAGACCCGAGCGGAGCGAAACCTCATGCTCGGCAGACGGGCCGCCCATCACGACGTTCACGGTAACGGTCATTGCGTCGCCTCTTTCAGCTTATCGGTGATGATGGTCGCCACGGATTCGGCCGCCACGCGGTATTGCAACCGTGAATCCCGTTCGCGGATCGTGACCGTATCGTCCTGAACGGTCTGGCCGTCCACCGTGATGCAGAAGGGCGTTCCCGCCTCGTCCTGGCGGGCGTAGCGCCGGCCGATCGAGGAGGCGTGATCGTAGAACGAGCGGACGGAACGCTTCAGGAGGTCGGCGTAGATTTTCTCGGCGATTTCCGGCATGCCGTCGCGTTTGACCAGGGGAAGCACCGCGACCTTGATGGGAGCGAGTGCGGGATGGAGCCGCAGCACGGTGCGCGCCTCCTTGCCCTCGCCCTCGACCGCGTACGAGTCGACGAGAAAGGCGAGCGTGGCCCGGTCGGCCCCGGCCGCCGGCTCTATGACATAGGGGAAATAGTGCTGCTTGGTCTCCTCGTCGAAATAGGCCAGACTCTTGCCGCTGTGTTCGGAGTGCTGCTTGAGGTCGAAATCGGCGCGGTTGGCGATCCCTTCGAGCTCGCTCCAGCCGAACGGGAACTCGTACTCCACGTCGCAGCACGCCTTGGCGTAGTGGGCGAGCTCTTCTCTGGCGTGTTCCCGCAGCCGCAGCTTGTTCGCTTTGATGCCGAGCGACAGGTACCACGCGTGGCGGGCATTTTTCCAGTAATCGTACCATTGCGCGTCATCGGCGACGGGCACGAAATATTCCATCTCCATCTGCTCGAACTCGCGCGTACGGTAGGTGAAGTTGCCCGGCGTGATTTCGTTGCGAAAGCTCTTGCCGATCTGGGCGATGCCGAAGGGCGGCTTGAGCCGGGCCGCCTGCTGGACATTAAGGAAATTAACGAAGATGCCCTGCGCGGTTTCGGGCCGCATGTACACGGTCGCCGATTCATCTTCGACGGGCCCCATGAACGTCTTGAACATGAGGTTGAATTTCCGCACCTCGGTAAGCTCGCCGCCGCATTTGGGGCACGTTTTCAGGTTTTCCAGATGATCGGCGCGGAATCGCTCCTTGCAGTTTTTGCAATCGACCAGCGGGTCGGTGAAGCCGCTCAGGTGGCCCGAGGCCTGCCATACGCTCGGATGCATGAGGATCGAAGCATCGAGACCCACGATATCGCGGCGGCCATGCACCATGGAGCGCCACCACGCTTCCTTGACGTTGCGCTTGAGCTCGACGCCGAGTGGGCCGTAGTCCCAGCAGCTGTTGAGGCCGCCGTAAATTTCGCTCGATTGAAAGACAAAACCGCGCCGCTTGGCCAGGCTTACAATGGTGCTCATCACATCCGGGGTCGTCGACGCCGCCATTACAGTGCTCCTCCAGGGAATTCGGAAAGGGAAACGATAATCGGATCGTACCGCATCTTCAGAAGGGATAAATGATTGAAGAAAATACGTCAGCGAGGCGGAGAGGAGCAACGAGAGCGGGAGTGTAATTAAATACAATCATGTTCGGGTGCTTTAGCATGAATTTGACTCGAATCGCGGCAGAAACTATTTAAGGTCAATCTGAAAGGAACCATTATGGCGGAAATAATCGCTCAGGAAGTGATCGAAAACAAGATTCACGTCATTCGTGGAAAGAAGGTCATGCTCGACCGGGACCTTGCGGAACTATATGGAGTCACGACAAGTAATCTCAATAAAGCGGTGAAAAGAAATATTGAGCGTTTCCCGGATGATTTCATGTTCCAACTTACGTTTGAAGAAGCAGAAGCTTCAAGATTCCAATTTGGAACCTTGAAGCGCGGACAGAATATTAAATACCTCCCGTATGCTTTCACTGAGAATGGCGTGGCGATGCTTTCGAGCGTGCTCAATTCTGCGCACGCCATTCAGATCAACATTCAGATTATGCGGGCCTTTGTCCGCATGAAGAACCTTGTCGCGGACAACGTCGATTTACGGAAAGCGATAGAGCATATCGAGAAGCGGCTCGACGTCCACGATCAACAGATCAAGATCGCCTTCGCCGCGCTGAAAAGCATTTTGCAGCCGGAGCCGGAGACGCTCCCGCAACTTCCGGCAAAAGAATATTCACCGGGAAAAGAGAAAAAGATGGGGTTTGGAAAAGCAAGCGTAAAGCGATAGACGCCGGAATCCGGGACGAGCCTCGTCGACCGCCAATGATTTTCTTTTTCGCGCAAATGGAAGCGCGGCGGGCAAGGGAAAAGTGTAAAAAATCTTATCGCCGGACACAACGGAACCCGTAGCCGCTGTTCCTGCGGTTCGGAGGGTAGATGACCCGGTCCGCGGAGCGCAGGCCGGCGACGCTGCTGTCCCACGAGCCCCCGCGCAGTACACGGTAACGGCCTGTTGCCGGACCTGTCGGGTCAGCCATTGGGCCCGAACCATAATACGTGCTGTCATACCAGTCGTTGCACCACTCAAAGACATTCCCGATCATATCATACAAACCCCAGGCATTCGGCTTCTTCCCTCCTACAGGATGCGTTTCATTCTTACTATTCATTTGGTACCAACAATAATCACCATCTATAAAATTTCCCCAGTAATAATCCGCCGTACTCCCGGCGCGGCATGCGTATTCCCACTCCGCTTCGGTCGGCAACCGGTAACCGTTCCTGGAAAAGTCTATTTCAAGACCCTCAAGATCCGAACATTTGTCACTGACTTTCTCATCAATAGAGGTATATGAATATACTGAGTCCAAGCCGTCACGCTTGCTCCGGGCATTGCAGTAAAGCACCGCGTCAAACCAGGTAACATATTCAACAGGCCGGTTCAGCTCTCCTTTAAAACTCGATGGATTTACCTCCATAAGCTTCTCGTAATCCCCCTGCGTCACCTCTGTCGCGTCCATATAAAAACTGTCGAGCGTCACTTCATGCTGTGGGTGTTCATCAGCTACAAATTCATCATCAGCCTCAGCGACATCCAGACTACCCATCATGAAACTCCCGGCGGGAATCTTGACCATACCGGCGGGAGACACTTTATCCGTTGTCGTACCCTCCTGATTCGCCTTTTCTTTACTACCAATCATTGTCTTCTTGTACCCTGCTGTTCCAACAATAGAATTTATATCCGCGGAATTCTCGGGCGGTTTCGCCTTAGAGCCAGATCCAAAAAGTTTATTCCACAAGCTCATAATAGTAGCTCCTTGATTTCCTGAAAATTTCCAGTTTTTAGTTGAAACTGACGGAATCTCCCATGACTGATAATTTAAGCTGCGCAGATAACGGAGTCAAGTTTTTCTGCCATCGCGTTTCGGGAGCCCCGCCGGGGCGAACGGGATGCGGCGCGGCGCTCTGGCCCGTCGCATGGGGCGGGCGCGGGATCATGCTTCAATTCCTGGGCCTTGGAATGAATTTGACTCGAATCGCGGCAGAAACTATTTAAGGTCAATCTGCAAGGAACCACTATGCCGGAAATAGTCGCTCAGGAAGTGATCGAAAACAAGATTCACGTCATACGCGGAAAGAAGGTCATGCTAGACCGGGATCGCGCCGGGCTGTATGGAGTCACTACGGGCAATCTTAATAAAGCCATGAAAAGGAATATGGCACGGTTCCCGGATGATTCATGTTTCAACTGACACCGGAAGAGACGAAAAACTTGATGTTCCAAATTGGAAGATCAAGTTGGGGCGGAACGAGGAAACCGGGCTATGCATTCACCGAAAACGGCGTGGCGATGCTTTCGAGCGTTCTGAACTCCCAAAGAACGATTGAAATCAATATGCGATTTTTATGGCCTTAACAGGTTAAATAAGGGTAAGAATATCAAACCCTCCGCGCCGTTATACCGGGCAAGGCTCTGTGGACTTCATTTCGCGCCAATTCAATGAACCGACAGGAGCTTTTCAAAGTGTACACGCGGCTTGACATGGAGCGCACCGCCGACCCGTCGTAAAAACGATAAGCTGAGATTGTTATATCTGCCGGATTCGAGACGGGCGATTGAAGGTTGGGAAGTGTGCGCCCTTTCGGCAAGGTCTTTTTGGGTCATCCCCGCCTTGATCCTCAGCCGGATAATCGTTCGCGCAAGCTCGTATTCATCGTTATGGGATTCCCATTCCTTACGAAATTTCGGGTCTTTCATTTTTCTGGAAAGCAGCTCTTTAAAATCGTAACTTTTCACCATGGCACATTCTCCTTTACTATTTTATCTCTTAGACGCAATGCCCGTTCGATTTCTTCTTTATCGGTTTTGTCCTTCTTTTTCACATACCCTGATGTAACGACATACACTTTCCCCTTATGGTGGAAATAGAACAAGCGACAAATATCGGTCGCCAACTTTACCCGCAATTCCTTTAAGTCATGCGTTCCCTTGATTTTTTTGCAGTACGGCTCCGGAAGCCGATGGCCGAATTCCCTCAGAAGATCAATGCTGCGATAGACCTTGTTCTGCATCTTTTCGGGTAACGATTCGATAAAATCGTATGCCGGGGCCAGAAGCCTCACGGTAAAGTCCATGATTGAATATACCATATTTGGTATATCAAAGCAAACATTATTTCATCAAAGTAAGAGAGATTTATATATATTTTCTCTCTCTATGGCCCCTCCCTCAATACTCGACCTCGTTCAGCGGTTCGACCAGAACCGGGAAGCATACAGCCTGCACCGACTAAGAAAGGACTGTTCTTTCCCGGCAGATCGAAGCGAGCGACTGGCATATAGATGAATTAGTCTACGAGTTGTACGGTCTTACGGAAGAAGAAATAAATATTGTGGAAGGGAAAGAAGTATAAACAGAACGGAAACATGTCTTTTCCTCATATCTCTTCAAAAAGGGATTTACAATGCCGATCGATAATGTAGTCTTCGTTTTTGGTGCCGGTTCGAATATGGATTATGGATTTTTTGACAATGAAGGGTTAATGCGATATTGCGCATATACGTTCCCAGAAAAATTAAAAAATAACAAGCAGTTAGCGGATCAATTGGAACCAGCACAAACATACGTTAATAAGTTAGCGACGATTTTAATGCCGTATAATCATCATGAAAGCATGGATCACGTTTTGTCGCTTCATAAAGATTTACAACGAGCGGGCAAATTAGCTATTGCAGATGCTATATTATTTTGTGAACGACAAGTAAAATCTATGCCCCCACTGGTTCTATATAGAATTTTATTCAAATTTTTAACAATGGATCATAAAGGATCACCAATTAAGCGTCCTGAAGACCTTCATTTGATTAAAGATAACACTGCTACATTTATCACCTTTAATTATGATCGCTCATTGGAACATTATTTTAATACGGCTTTTGAATCATTTGCCAGCAATTTTTATTATGAAGTACCTACATATTATATTCACGGATCAATAGGGCCCTATAATAAATCAACCTTTGGCCTTGACATTGACTCTGACGGGTACAATTTGGCTGATGCAGCTAAGGGCATTAACATATTGTATGAAAACCGAGACCTACAGAATTTTAGCGGAATTTATAAGGCTTTGCAATCTGCTAAGGCATTGTTTTTCCTTGGTTTTCACTTTGACGAAGATAATTTAAATTTATTCAGTAGTGTCCGGTTAAAAAATTGAGAGAAGGGGGTTGCAAACCTATTTTTATCGTTGCGCATAACTCACAGTTTGACGATAGGATAGGAGGCAACCCTTGAGGGAAAATACGATATTCG
>Ga0187875_10002101_pt1 | contig 14953 bp, 10 predicted proteins | sample June2016WEW_17_1_2_FD_132978 | JGI IMG/M metagenome (GOLD analysis project Ga0187875, IMG submission 132978) | Peatland microbial communities from SPRUCE experiment site at the Marcell Experimental Forest, Minnesota, USA - June2016WEW_17_10 | ecosystem: Environmental > Terrestrial > Soil >... | reverse complement strand
ATCGCTGGTCCAACAGGTTACTTCGGATGATTTGAAAATAGGACGCATTTATCCATCGCTTAAGCATATTCGCGAAGTATCGGCCAATATTGCCGTGGCTGTAGCAAAAGTCGTCTTCGCGCGCGGACTCACCACAATGCATGAGCCTGCTGACCTGCTGAGCCATATCAAATCAATCATGTACGATCCGGCCTATAAAGAGTACGTTTAAACGCGACGCCAGTAATTTTCAACAATTCGCCATCCGATGACAAACCTTAATCTGTCTGTCGTTATCATATAATTTTAACCAAGAAAAAGTCCCCGTGACCTTACGGTCACGGGGACTTAAAATCTTTTCATAATTCTGAAACTGGTTACTAAATTATTTCTTCATCGCCTTGATAACAGCTCAAACTCTGAAAACATGCTTAACATGCCTTTATCCTAATCTTGTATTTTAAAGCTTTCCGGACAATTGTCGGCTGGCTGATGCCTAAGGCCGAAGCCGCTTTTCTTGATGTGCCGTGGCGGTGCAGCGCTTCCTGAATGATTTCTCTTTCCAGATTTTCCACGGCTGTTTTTAATTTCAATGCCGATAAGGGTTCCTTGAATGCCGTGTCCATACGGTATCTGTCCGGTTTGGCCTCTCCGAAGTCCAGATTCTGGATCACATCTTTTTCGGAAGTGATCATATTTCTTTCTATCATATTCTGCAATTCCCGGACATTACCCGGCCAGTTATATTGCATAAGATCATGGACGGCCCTTTCATCGAATCGTTTGTTGATATTGTACTTCTTGTTGAACAGCTTCGTGAAATGAGAAACGAAATCGGGAATCTCTTCTGGGCGGTCTCTCAGAGGCGGAATATTAACGGGAATTACATTGAGTCTGTAGAACAGGTCATTGCGAAATTCCTTTCTCGCCACCATGTCCAGCAGGTTTTGATTTGTAGCGGCAATGATTCTTACGTCCACTTTCAACGGTTTATTGCCTCCCAGGCGGGTGATTTCTTTTTGCTGAAGAGCCCTAAGCAGCTTTGATTGCAGATTAAAGGGCAGCTCACTTATTTCATCCAGAAAGATGGTTCCCCCGTCGGCTAATTCGAAGGCGCCGATTTTACCTTTCCTGCTGGCCCCGGTAAATGCTCCGGCTTCGTATCCGAATAGTTCCGATTCCAGGAGGTTTTCCGGTATAGCGGCACAATTGACGGTAACCATCAATTTATCCCGCCGGTCGCTGTTCTCGTGCAGTATCTGTGCGATGATTTCTTTACCGACTCCGGATTCACCCGTGATTAGGACAGTCGTATCCACAGCGCTGAGCCGCATGACCAGTTCAATCAAGGCTTTGGAACTTCGCGCCTTAGCAATATATTTATTTGATATTTTTATTTTATTCAGTTGCTCACGGTAATGCTGGCTTAAGCTTTCCGCCTGTTCAAGTTTATTCTTGAGATTGTTCAGCTCCGTGATGTCACGTGCATTATGAACGATGCGTGAAATGTGTCCGTCCGCATCCATGATCGGATTACTTGTCACCAATATGGTTTTTCCGGTTCTCACTTCCTGTGAAATGGTGACAGGCCTGCCGTCCGCCAAAGCCTCAAGAGGTATGGCCTGCTTGAAGACGCCCCTTTCCACAAGCTCATCGACGGTTTTGTCGAGAAGCTCTTCGTTTCCTATGCCGGTTATTCGTGTAAAGGCTTCGTTGACACGCAGAATTCTTCCGATGCTATCCGTAAGATAAATGCCGTCAAAAGACGACTCGATGATGGTTGCCAATTCTTCTTTCAGACTCTTTGTATAATTCAGTTCTTCCGATATCAGCTCGAAATCGGAAATATCCTGAAAGACGGCAACGGCGCCGATAATATTATCCTTATGCGCCAGAGGACTTTTATTCGTAACCAGGATCTTGTCTTTGAATTTTATTTTTTGTCCAAAGTCGGTTTTACCGCTGCGCACGACATCGTAAAGATTGGAATCCGGTAATATCTGGGATAGGGGACGCCCCAGAGCATCCTTTTTCAGCATACCCAGGGTTTTTTCAGCGGCCGAATTGATAAGACGGACATTCCCATCCGTATCGATGGTAATGATGCCGTTATAAGCGGAGTTAATGACTGTATCCAGTTCTTCCTTCAGATTTAAGATTGAACTGAAATAGGCTCTGACAGTGTCCGACAGGGTAACCATGCCCACGACTTTTCTATCACTGACAACCGGAAGGCATCCAACATTAACGGTGATGAGAGTCGATATATCTTCGCCGGGTTCCGTTACAATCGGATCCGTTTTCATGATTTTGCTGATGTTCTGTTGGAGATCGTCGCTTCTGTTGATTTCTCTCAATGCCAATGTTTTTGTAACGAGGCCAACCATCATGTTCTCCTCGTCAACAACGGGAACTCCGTCTATCTTGTTATCGATGATGATTTCAATGGCATCCTTCAAAGACGCGGTGCTTTTTATGACGATGGGATGGGGTCGCATAAAATCGCTGACCTTTTCATTCATTTTCAATGTTTTTGTTTCAATCAAGAGATCATTTAACTGATCCAGAAAATGTGCCGTTTTAAGATCATCCATGGCATACACCTCCGCTAAAATGATATTTCAGCGCGATAATTTTCCATTATTCCTATTACAAATTGATTCGAAAATAAATCAATATCTTCAATGATTCATAAATAGATCAAAATAAACGTATTTGATTCATATATAAATCAATCTGAGATGGCGATTTTGATTATTCATTTGGTAAATTAAAAACTTATTGATTCATCCATTTAATATAATTTGCTTTTATATTTCGTCTTTTAACATACATTTTTGTGGCACAACTATTGCTGTAAAGTATTCCAAAATCATTAGAGATTATCAAGGGACTTGCTCCTGCGATGATCTGCAAATAAAAGGAGCCAAAAAGATATGGAAATCAAAACAATCGGTGTCGTAGGAGCAGGCAATATGGGAAGACAGATTGCTCTCCAGTGCGCTCTGTCAGGCTTTAAGGTATACTGTACCGACAGTTTGGCGCCTGTTTTGAAAAGCGCTGAATCTTTTGCAGGCCATTGGCTGAGTGATCGAGTTGAGAAGGGAAAGTTGCAGGCGTCTGAAGTCGAGAAAATTAAAAAACGCCTTTGCTTTACCGACGATCTCACAGTTGCCGCCAGAGATGCCGATTTGATTATCGAAGCAATCATTGAAATTCTGGAAGCAAAACGGGCTCTCTTCCGCAAGCTTGATAAAATATGCCCGCCTCATACCATTTTAGCCACCAACAGTTCCTATATCGTCAGTTCCAAAATCGCTGATGCGACAAATCGTCCGGATAAAGTGCTCAACATGCACTTCTTCAATCCGGCGCTTGTAATGAAGCTGGTGGAGATTGTTCAGGGACCTCATGCCTCCGACGAAACAGTCAATACGGTCATGGAAGTCAGCCGCGCCCTGGGCAAATCACCGACAAAAGTGAATAAAGAAATTTACGGCTTCATCTGTAATCGCATGTTCAGCGCCATCACCAAAGAGGCCTGTTTTCTTCTTGATCTCGGTATCGCATCTATTGAAGACATCGATAATGCCGCCCGCAGTGGCCTTGGACATCCCATGGGCCCGTTCCAGCTTCTGGACATGACGGGAATTGATCTGGAATACAACGTGATTATGGAAAGATTCCAGGAAACCCTAAGTCCTGCCGATAAGCCAAGCCCCTGTCTTGTTGAGCGGCACGCCCGCGGCGAATATGGCCGCAAAACGGGCAAAGGTTTTTATCATTATGAAAAAAAATGATGCTGTCATGTCATGACAGAAAAAAATAAATGAAGGAGGAAGAAAAATGGCTAAGCTAAGTACAGACAGACTTATTTTCGGAGTGTTGTTGATTATCCTGATTGCATTGGGAGAGATCGTTCTTGCCCATTTTAAACTCGCGACGTGGCCGGCATTTATGGTTATGATCTTTTTCTTTGAGGCGCACATGGATGTGAAAAAGGCCGCCAATATCATTGTCGGTGGGCTCTTCGGAATTGCCAATCTGATCCTGATCAAGATTTTTCTTGAGGCCGCGTCTCCTTCATTGGGACTGGAACTGGCAAAATTGCTTTACGTTCTCGTTTTTGTCTATGCCATTGTGGCACTCGGAGAAGTAGTCCCTGTTTTATTCAACAACTACACCTTCATGTATTTCCTTGTGGCGGCAGTGGCGGTCAAGGCTCCGGACCCCAATATATTTTCATGGATGGGCGTTGAGGTCGTTGGCGGCGGACTGTTCATTCTGGGCATTCTGGGCATTGTGAAGATACTGGAGTCACTGGCTAAGAAAAAGGCTATTAAAGCGCAATGATGCTGTTTCATAATAATCAATTACCAATCATTCTTTTTAGTGCAGAGGAGGAAACGTCATGGCCATCCGAACCGTAGACGAATATAAAGAAAGCCTGCGTGACGGCAGACGCGTGTACGTCATGGGCGAAAAGGTGAAGGATGTCACTACCCACCCGGTGCTAGGTCCAACCTGTGACACCGTGGGAGGCGCCTATGAGCTGTGCGCCTCCAAAGATCCTGATGTGCGGGATCTCTATGTGGCTCCCCATCCGGTCACGGGTGAACCAATCAGCCGTTTCTATATAACGCCACACACAAAAGAAGATCTTGCCAACCGCTCCAAGATGATCAGACGCTCCATCGAGATTCTGGGAGATCTACCTTTCGGACGCGATATCGGCACGGATTGCCTTAATGCTGCCTTTGTTGTGGCCGGCAAGATGGGCAAGAAAGAGTATCAGGACAATGCCGCCAATTTCCTGGAATATCTGAGAAAGAATGATCTTTTTACCTGTGGTGCCGTCACTGATGTGAAAGGTGACCGGTCGAAAGAACCGGCGAACCAGAAGCATCCGGACTACTATGTTCATGTGGTGGACAAGAACAAAGAAGGCATCATTATCAAGGGTGCCAAGGCGCATATAACGAGCGGACCCATCGTAAACGAGATAGTGGTCATCCCTACCCGTCAGATGCGGGAAAACGAATCGGAGTATGCGGTAAGCTTCGCTATACCGGCCAATACCAAAGGGATAACCTTTATCTGCCGTGGCGGAAGGGGAGCCTGGACTGAGCATGACTTTCATCCGGACAATCCTATCAGGACTCTGACCGAAGCTATTATCATCTTTGACAATGTATTCGTTCCCTGGGAGAGGGTCTTCATGTGCGGCGAGTGGCAGCATTCCATGCTTCTTGCGTATACCTTTGCGACCTTCCACCGATTCACGGCCATCAGCTACAAGATCCCTCTGGTGGAAACCGCAGCAGGATGCGCCGTGGCCATGGCTAAATACAACGGGCTGGAAAAGGTCGGGCACATACGCAATAAGCTTGCCGACATCGCGGCCTATGTGGAGACGCTCCGCGCCCTGACCAATGCAGCTGCCTTCGACCCTGTCATGTACGGTGACATCGCGGTTCCGAACCCGCTAATCGCCAACATGGCCAAGCTCCACTTTGCCAGTAAATATCACTCCTTCATCGAACTCATCCAGGACATCGGTGGAGGCATCATCGGTACGGCGCCGGACAAGAAGGACTGGGACCATCCGGACCTCCACGGCTACCTGGAACACTATCTGGGTGGCGCGGCAAAATTCAGTACGGAGGAACGTATGAAGATGATCCACGAAACCATGCGCCAGACTTGCTCCCATGAGTCCGCCTTCCACGAGGTGATCACCGTGCATGCGGAAGGCTCCATGGAGGCACAGAAGATGATGATCCTGGCAGAATCTCCGCTCAGGAAGTACGAGGAGATGGCAAAGCGTAAAGCCGGAATTATTCCCTGGTAGGGGATCGATGGCAAGTAAGAACTGTTGACCATTAACGGGAAAATACTAAATGGTGAAAATACAGCGGAGGTTTTACTATGAAAAAAGTCAATGAGGGATCACGGTGCACGTACACTGTGAATAGTACAGGCGTAGCCCTTATGGAGATCAACAATCCGCCCATGAACGCGCTGAGCTGGAGTGTACTGGATGAGATTCGGGACACCCTGTTTGCGGCCATTCATGACGAAGAAGTGCGGGTCATAGTTTTTACCGGTGCAGGAAAGGCATTTATTGCCGGAGCGGATATCAGCGAACTGAACGACTTTACAACCGCCAAAGAAGGGGCGGAATCCCTCATCAATGGTCAGGAGCTCTCTAACTTTATGATGCAGGCGGACAAGCCCATCATTGCTGCCATCAACGGCTTCTGTCTCGGTGGTGGCATGGAAATGGCTCTGGCTTGCCATATCAGACTGGCTGACGAGACTGCCACTCTGGGATTGCCGGAAATCAAGCTCGGCATCATTCCGGGCTACGGTGGCACCCAGAGGACGCCGCGCCTCATCGGCAGGGCTCGGGCTCTTGAGCTCATTCTTTCGGGAAATTTTATCAGCGGCAGGCAGGCCGAAGCATACGGATTGGTTAACCGGGCGGTGCCAAAGGGGACCGTTATTCCGGAAGCCATGAAACTTGCCGAAGCCATATCTTCAAAAAGCCGTATCGCTGTTGGGGCCGCTATCCAGGCCGTCGGCGAAGGATCGGCCATGGATCTTCACGCGGGAATGAAGCTTGAACGCGAGATGTTCGGCATATGTTATGCGAGTGAGGATAAGAAAGAGGGCGCGGCAGCCTTCATGGAAAAACGCGTACCTAAATTCAAAGATAAGTAGGAGATAATAAATGGCAAGCAGTATAGTAGATAGAAGGGACATGGATTTCGTGCTCTATGAGCAACTCGGCATTACAGCACTGACCGCATCGGAAAAATACGGCCATTTTTCGAAGCAGGAATTCGACATGGTTTTGGATCAGGCGGTTAAGTTTGCCCAAAATGACCTGGCTCCCACTAACGTCGACGGAGATCGTATCGGAGCCCAGTGGAAAGAGGGAAAGGTTACCCTGCCGCCATCTTTCCACGGGCCCTTGCAGCAGTATGCCCGGCAGGGATGGGTAGCGTCCGTTGAAGAGCCGGAGGTCGGCGGACAGGGATTGCCGCTTACCCTGTTCACTGCAGCATATGAGGCCTTTGTAGCCGGCAACATGGCTATGAGCCAGTATATGACTCTTACCCACGGCACAGCCCTGCTCGTCAAGCTCTTTGGCACCCAGGAGCAGAAACACCTCTATCTGGATAAGCTCCTGGGCTTTGAATGGGGGGGGACCATGTGCCTCACTGAGCCCGGAGCCGGGAGCGATCTTGCTCGCATCATCACCAGGGCCGAAAAGATTGATGACCGATATTACCGGATCACCGGCCAGAAATGCTTCATAACAGCCGGGGATCATGACGGCAAACCCAATATTATCCATGCCGTGCTGGCCCGGGTGGACGGCGATCCCGAAGGAATCAAGGGGATTTCCCTTTTCATCGTTCCCAAGCACCGCGTGAACAACGATGGTTCCATGGAAAAGTCCAACGACGTATCCTGCTCGGGCATTGAGCACAAAATGGGCATTCGTGGTGCCGCAACCTGTTCGCTTATTTTTGGCGACCTAGGCGATTGCATCGGTGAACTGCTCGGAGAACGCTGCAAGGGCATACAGGCCATGTTCTACATGATGAACGAGGAGCGGCTCGTTGTGGCCATGCAGGCCCAGGGCCTTGCCGGTACGGCATACTTAAATGCAAGGGATTACGCAAAGGAGCGCATTCAGGGAACAGACATCACACAGAAAGGGGCTACGGCAAAACCGGTTTCTATCATTGCTCACCCGGATATTCGCAGATCGCTCCTGTGGATGAAAGCTTACGTAGAGGGACTCAGGGCTCTGAACTATTATACCGCTTTTTGTATAGACAAGCGCAATTCTACTACTGATGAACAGGAACAGAAAAAATTGTATGGTCTGATCGAATTTCTGACGCCCGTCTGTAAATCATACACGAGTGATATGGGATTTCAGGTATGTAATGCAGCCATACAGGTATTTGGCGGATACGGATACTGCCAGGACTACCCGGTGGAACAGTATACTCGCGACTGCCGGATTACGGGCATCTACGAGGGAACCAACGGCATCCAGGCCATTGACCTGCTCTCCCGGAAGATTCCCATGTCCAAGGGAGAGGTAATGAAACACCTGATAGCCCAGATCGATAAGACCATAAAGACCGCAGACGGCATGACGGCCCTTAAAAAAAGTTCCTCAGCTGTCAAGGCGGCCCTCAAGCAGATGCTCGATGCAGTTTCCCATCTCACCTCTGAAATTCAAGCCGGTCGGGTTCATGATGCATTCATGAGCGCCAGCCCCCTGATGGAGATTGTGGGGGACACGCTGCTTGGCTGGATGCATCTGTGGCAGGCGGTCATTGCAAACGAACGGCTTAATAAACTTTTTGAAGAGAAAGGGATTCGGGACACCCAACAACGCCGCAGTCTTGCGAACAGTGATACTGAAGTGGCATTCTATAGCGGCAAGATCCACACGGCCCAATTCTTCATCTCGCGCGTTCTGCCCGTGATCCAAGGCAAGGTTATGGCCTTGAGTGATGATGATTTCTCGCTGGCAGATGTGGACGAGACTTGTTTTGGATAATATAAATAAGACGGACCACAGGAGAGGTTTCGCCGTCAAGGTCGGCGGGCGCATGCCCGACAAGGAAGAAAAGTCCGTGGCACTATCTATCATTTCCGGATAGACACCGGAAAGACAATTGAGCGTACAAAATGAGGAGGCAACCATGAAAGACATATCGGCAGAAAAAATCAAAGAATTAGATAAGTATTATACCAGCCCAAACAACCTTGTAGATCTCTTTGAGTTCAGCGTAAAGCGGTGGCCGGACAACAGACTCTTCGGCACAAAGAATCAGACTTCGGGACAGTATGAATGGGTGACCTACAAGCAGGTAGCCGACAGGGTTGATAACCTGCGGGGTGCTTTGAAAAAACTTGGTTTATCCAAAGGCGAGTCCGTAGGCGTCATTCTCAATAATTGCACGGAATGGTTTATCTGCGAGCAGGCTGTCCACGGCTTAGGCGGTGTTTTTGTTCCCATGTACCTGCAGGAACTGACAAAAGTCATGCAGTACATCGTCACCGACGCTGAAATTAAGTTCCTCTTTGTCCGTGACGCCAGTGTCTATGAAAGGGTCAAAGATTTCAAAAAGGAAATTCCAATGCTTAAAGAAATTTTTACTATTTACGGCAAGGGCGATAATTCTCTGAAAGCTTTAGAAGAGATGGGCAAGAAACACCCTGTGCCGTCCATCAAGCCTCACTGGTCGGATATGGCCAGCATCATTTACACCTCAGGCACCACCGGTGATCCGAAGGGCGTCATGCTTTCTCACGGGAGTCTTACCTTATGCGGACGCGCTGGCGTGGACATGTTCAGTTTGGATGAAACCATGCATGTGGTGGCTATTCTGCCCTGGGCGCACGTATTTGGTCAGGCCGCCGATCTCCATGATTACGTCCATTGCGGCGGTGGCATTGCTTTTGCCGAATCCGTGGAAAAACTGATTCAGAATTTTCAGGAAGTCAAACCTACAGGACTTTCCGTCGTTCCCCGCATCGTCAACAAGGTTTATGATACCATTCAACAAGGGGTTGCCGCCGATCCGGTTAAAAAGCAATTCTTCGATTTGGCAGTAGCGGAAGCTATCAAAAACAGAGACTTGAAGGAAAAAACAAAAGAGTTTAACGATTACGATGCGCTGGTTTTCTCTCAGGTCCGCAATGTATTCGGCGGCAATCTGAAATTTTTCGTAACCGGCAGCGCGCTGATGAAACCGGAAATAGCTCTCTTCTTTAAAGATATCGGCCAGCCGACATTTGACGGTTACGGTCTGACGGAAACAGGGCCCACTATCACCATGAACTCACCCAAATACGGCAATAAATACGGAACCGTCGGCAAGGTCGCGAAAAACATGCACGTGGCGATCGACAAATCACGTGTGGGCAAGGACAGCAACGATGGTGAAATCATCGCTTACGGTCCTCATGTCATGATGGGCTATCACAAGAAACCGCAGCAAACGGCTGAAGTGATAATGCCGGATACATGGAACGGTTTTCCAGGCATTCGCACCGGCGACCGCGGTTGGCTGGACGAAGAAGGTTACCTGCATATCACCGGCCGCTTTAAGGATGAATACAAGCTCGCCAACGGCAAGTATGTCCACCCGGAAGGCATTGAAAATGAAATTAAATTGCTCCGCTACATCCTCAACGTGATACTTTACGGCGATGGTAAGGACTACAATGTGGCCATCATTGTACCCGATTTTGCCGCATTGAAAGCGGATCCTAACGCCAAGGCATGGTTGAAAGATACATTGGAAGAATCCCTGAAGAACAAAGATTTGCAGGATTATCTGTCTAAAGATATTGTTGCTCACCTGCGCAAGACTTATGGCGGCTATGAAGTGCCGCAGAAGTTCCTGTTCATCGCGGAAGACTTCACGGCGGATAATGGAATGCTCACTCAAACGATGAAACTTAAACGAGTCAATGTCATGAAGAAGTACGGAGAAATGCTTGAGGCTTTGTATAAAGACTAGTTCTCCATGAAACTGATCGGATTTTGCTTATGTCACACAGAAGAACAGCCCTGGTTGTTGAAGGCGGAGGGATGCGAGGCATTTTTGCTGCCGGTGTACTCGATGCGTTTCTACAGGAAAAATTCAATCCCTTTGATCTGTTCATCGGGGTTTCGGCTGGGGCTGTAACGCTTGCATCGTATCTTGCCGGCCAGTATCAGAGATACTACCGGCTCAGCAGAGGGCCTATGAACCAAAAGGAATTTATCAGTCTTACGAGGTTTTTTGCGGGCGGTCACTTCATGGATCTGGATTGGTTGTGGGCTTATGCCGCAACCCATGATCCCTTGGACGCAAAGATGGCCACGTCTCAGGGATCGCGCGAGTTTCTGGTGGGCGTCACGGATGTGCATACAGGAGACGCTGTTTTCATAAGGCCCGATGCCTCTACCCTGCATAAAACCCTGCTGGCATCGAGCGCCCTGCCTGTGATGTACCGGGGCTTCGTGGAGCTTTCAGGAAGGCGGGTTGCCGACGGCGGAGTGGCGGAACCGTTGCCCGTGAAGGAGGCCTACCGGCGCGGCGCACGAGACATCGTGGTGATTCGAACGCGGCCGGCAAACAAATCCAAGGGATGGTTTCTGGACGCGTTCATGGCCATATTGTTTCTCAGAGGGTATCCTGCACTCTCCTCACGGATCCGAATTCTCCACCGGGTATATAAGGAAGCCCTCCGGTTTATCCATAACCCGCCCGGTGATGCAAGAATTTTTGAGATATCACCGCCGCCCCAGTTCCGCTCTTCCAGGCTTCGATCGGATGATGAGACTTTGAATGCCGATTATGAACTGGGCAGACAAGCGGGAGCGCAATATATCATGAAATACCGGGCGGTTCAAAAGCAACCTATTACCGAATAAGGAGAATGGAATATGAAGGCAGAATATCTTCTACTCGATGTTGATTCGCATGTGGCAACCGTCACCATCAACCGTCCTGATAAGGGAAACTCTTTAACCCCCGATGTCCTTGATGAGATAGAGGAGATGTTTTCCGACCTCTCAAACAGGGAAGGGGTGAACGTCATCGTATTGACCGGTGGTGAAAAATACTTTTCCGCAGGGTTTGACCTTAACGTCATCAGAAAGCTGAAGAAGGTTTCCAATGAAACCTATACAGCCTTGTTCCAGAGGGCCTACCGGTCCATACTATTCTGCAGCCAGCCTGTCATCTGCGCCGTGGGAGGGCCTGCCATTGCAGGCGGTTTTGATCTGACCCAGATGTGCGACATCCGGTACGCTTCAGAACGGGCAAAGTTCGGGCAGCGGGAGATTGTTCTGTCATTGACCCCTATTATCGATCCTCTCTGGAGGATCATTGGTATGGGGAACGCCCTGGAGGTAGCCCTTACCGGGCGGATCTACGATGCCCATGAAGCCATGCGCATGGGGTATGTCACCAAAATCTTTCCCGAGGGAAAACTTCTTGAGGAAGTTGGCGTCATTGCCCGGGAGATGGCAAAATACGACAGGGATTGCCTGAAAGAAACTAAGCAACTTACCCACCATCTCTTGGGGTCTGGGCTGGATGATGCCATGAGGGTTCAGGAATGGCTCTTCAGAACATATATTGGTTCAAATGACAATCACAAACGCATAGATGAGCTTCAGGCGAAACTGGCGGCTATGAGAAAGAAAAAATAATCCGCCTTGGACTGCGTGGCATCTTTTTTAGAACATGATTTCACGATGACGGGGCCGGAAGAAAATGAAGGTAACGGAGGATTAAATGAGCAAACTTATGAATGCCAAAGAATATGAAGAGAGTTTACGGAAGCTGAAGCTAAACGTGTATATGTTCGGCAAGAAGGTCGATAATGTGGTTGACGACCCCATTATCCGGCCGTCCATGAATGCGGTTGCAGCCACCTACGAATTTGCCCACAAGCCTGAATACGAAGATATCATGACGGTTAAGTCACACCTGACGGGCAAGAAGATTAACCGCTTCACCCATATCCACCAGAGCGTGGACGACCTGGTGAAGAAGAGCAAGATGGGCAGGCTCATGGGCTCGGTCACCGCATGCTGTTTCCAGCGCTGCGTGGGCATGGACGCGCTCAACGCTCTTTCCATCACTACCCATGCAATCGACGCCAAGTGCGGCACTCAGTACAACAAGCGCTTTCTGAAATTCCTTGCGTACGTTCAGGAAAACGATCTGGTCTGTGACGGCGCTATGACCGACACCAAGGGCGACCGGTCCCAACCTCCCCACAAACAGTTCGATCCGGACATGTTCCTCCACGTAGTGGAAGAAAGGAAGGACGGCATTGTGGTCAGGGGTTCGAAGGCACACCAGACCGGTGCTGTGAACTCCCACGAGATCATCGTAATGCCCACTATCACCATGCGAGAAGAGGACAAGGATTATGCGGTGGCCTTTGCGGTGCCGAGCGATACGGCGGGTATTACCTACATTATGGGCCGGCAGTCCTGCGACACCCGGAAACTCGAAGGCATGACCTTTGACCGCGGCAACATGTACTATGGGGGCCACGAGGCTCTGGTTGTTTTTGAGGACGTGTTCGTGCCCTGGCAGCGTGTGTTCATGTACAAGGAATTTGATTTTACCACGCAGCTGGTGGAGAACTTTTCAGCCTACCATCGCCAGAGCTATGCCTGTAAGGTTGGCGTGGGCGATGTGCTCATCGGAGCCGCCCAGACCGTTGCCGAGTATAATGGCGCGGAGAAGGCCTCTCACGTGAAAGACAAGATCATCGAGATGAATCATCTGAACGAGACACTCTACTGCGGATGCCTCGCCTGCGCATCTGAAGGTCATAAGGAGGCGAGTGGAACGTACCTGGTGGATATGCTTCTGGCCAACGTGCACAAGCAGAATATCACCCGGTTCCCCTATGAGATCGCCAGGCTTGCCCAGGATATCGCAGGGGGTCTGGTAGTCACCTGTCCGTCGGAGGCGGACATCAACTCGCCTGAGGTGGGCAAGTGGGTGAAGAAATATTACCAGACCAAGGCCGATGTCCCGACTGAGTACCGGATGAGGATATTGAGACTCATCGAGAACATCACCATGGGCACTGCTGCCGTGGGTTATCTAACCGAGTCCATGCATGGGGCAGGCTCACCGCAGGCACAGCGGATTATGATCGCCAGATTAATAAATATGAAGAATAAGCAGAAGGTTGCCAAGTACCTGTGCGGGATCGACAATGGCGGCCAGATACGATAAAAAGGAGCTCTATATGAAAGATAAAAATGATGTTGTTATTGTTAGCGGAGTTCGTACACCCTTTTCCAAGTTCGGCGGCGCGCTGAAGGAAATACACAGCACCAATCTGGGAGTCATCGTCATCAGGGAGAGCTTGAAACGTTGCGGCCTCAAAGGACAAGACCTTGACGAGTTATATTACGGCATGTGCGATCAGGCCGAGGCGGCGCTCTATGATAATGTGAACGCCAGACAGGCCCTGCTGCGTGCAGGCCTTCCCGATACGCTGGTGTCTTTGACCATTGACCGGGCATGCTGTTCTTCGCTGTGCGCGGTGCAGCTGGGACGCAGGGCCATCCTGCTTAACGAAGCGGATACCTGCATGGCGGTGGGAGCGGAAAACATGAGCAACACGCCGCTCCTTATCAATGGCCACCGGTGGGGCGCCGGAATGAAGCCGCTTCTGGTGCAGGATTACCTGAATCCCATTACCTATCGTGAATACACGCCGCTGGGCCGGGACGCGGGCGAGATCGCCATCGAGTACGGCATATCCCGGCAAGAGCAGGACGCGTGGGCGCTTTCGTCTCATCAGAAATGGGCCCACGCCGATAAGGATGGCCTGTTCGCCGACGAACTGGCGCCGGTTGAGATACCGGGGAAAAAGGGTGCGCCCATCATATTTGCCAAAGACGAGCTGCCCCGGCCTGATACCACCATGGAAGCGCTCTCCAAGCTCAAGACTATTTACGGCAGTCCCACAGTGACGGCTGGCAATGCACCGGGACTTGATGCCGGCGCAACGGCCATTATCATCATGCGCCGCTCCAGGGCGGAACAAATGGGGATCAAGCCTCTGGCCACCATCGTGGCTGTGGCCAGCGGCGCCAGCGAACCCAGACGCATGGCCGAACTTCCCGGTTTTGTTATCGGGAACGCCCTGAAGAAGACATCTCTGACCATAGATGACATGAATCTCATCGAAATCAACGAAGCCTTTGCCGCTGTTACCCTTGTGTCCACGAAAATCCTTGCAAATAAGAATGAGGCGAAGTGGAAAGCGCTCCTGGACAAGACCAACGTGAACGGCGGAGCCATCGCCATCGGTCATCCCGTCGGCGCAAGCGGCGGCCGCATATTAATGACGATGATGTATGAGCTGCGTCGCCGCGGGGGCGGTTACGGCGTATGCGGTATCT
>Ga0187875_10002100_pt1 | contig 14953 bp, 10 predicted proteins | sample June2016WEW_17_1_2_FD_132978 | JGI IMG/M metagenome (GOLD analysis project Ga0187875, IMG submission 132978) | Peatland microbial communities from SPRUCE experiment site at the Marcell Experimental Forest, Minnesota, USA - June2016WEW_17_10 | ecosystem: Environmental > Terrestrial > Soil >... | reverse complement strand
TTTACGGTAGCGGCCACGGGCGGCGCAAGCGGCAACCCGGTCGCGTTCTCGGTGGGCGCGGGCTCGGTCTGCACGCTGTCGAGTGCGACCTACACCATGACCGCCAAAGTCGGAAACTGCTATGTGGTCGCGAATCAGACGGGCAACAGCAACTACGCGGCGGCAACGCAGGTGACGGAGACGGTAGTGGCGAAGGCTGGTCCTCCGGTTCGGATTGCACCGACGGTGACGTTTACGGGCGCGCCAACCAGCGCTCCGTACTTGTCAAGCTTCTCGGGGCTGATGACGACGCAGAACAACGGTGTCACACCGACCTTCTCGGTGACGACGGCGTCGGCCTGCTCGATCAGCGGCAGCACGGTTACCATGAAGACCGGCAACCTATCCTGTACTGTGAAAGCGTCGTGGGCTGAGACTACGTACTATTCGGCCACGAGCCTCACACAGACGGTAAGCGCGACACCGTTGTCAACAACCACAACCATCACCGGCACGGCTCCGAAAACGAACCCGCTGAAGGTGACAGTGAGCTTCGCGGTGAACGACGGCAGCCCGTTGACGGGCAGCACGCTGGTGACCGTGACCTCGGCCGCCGGACCAAGTTGCTCGGGAACGCTGACCGCCGGCAGTTGCACGCTGACGTTCTCGGCTCCGGTGACAACATCACTGACGGCGAGCTTCCCGGGGACCACCAACTACACCGGGAGCACGTCGGCTTCGTACCCGCTGACGGTGAACTAAGGGAAATCCGATGATTGCGGCTTAGGGGCGACCTAGGCCGCAATTCAGGACCCGTTGGGTTTGAAAGACTGAAGCCTCAGGGCGCAACGAGGCTTGGAATTCGGCACGGACTTCGGTCCGTGCTTTTTTTTGATGGGGACGAGTTTGGGCGCATCTCTCGTCTAAACGCGAGTCATCGCTATACACTGATTTGTCATCGGAGTTCCGAGCTTGAGTGCAAGAACAACTTCAAGAACAGGCAATCCACCTGCAAGCGCACCTTCTGCATTGACCACTGACGCCGCGCGGAGTCAGAGATTGCTCTTCGCAACGGCGTCGTTTCTGAGCGCTTTCTTGTTGTTCCAAATGCAATTGATCGTCAGTAAGAGCATTCTGCCCTGGTTCGGTGGTTCCGCAGCGGTCTGGACAACGAGCATGCTGGTGTTTCAGGCCTTGTTGCTGGCGGGATACATTTATTCGCATGTGATTTCGGTTCGCTTCTCGGCGATTGGGCAGGCTCGGATTCACTTTGTGCTGCTGTCGATGGCATTCCTGATCGTGCTGGCGCTGTCCTTGCGGTGGCCCTCGGCAATCACGCCGGGAGCATCCTGGAAGCCGCAACCGGGAGGCGATCCGACGCGTGAGGTGATCGCCATCATTGTGGTTGCGGCGGGCTTTCCTTTTTTTGTTCTCTCCACCACCGCACCGTTGCTGCAGCGGTGGTTTGCGCGTCTAGGCGGTGGTGCGGGCACGTATAAGCTGTACTCGGTCTCCAACGTGGGTTCGTTGCTTGGATTGCTGACCTTTCCCTTTCTTTTCGAACCCCTTTTTCGACTCCAGACCCAGGGCAGGCTATGGTCCATCCTGTTTTGCGGTTTCCTTGCCGGATGTGGAGTATGTGCGTGGAAAGTCAGAAACGCTCCGGAAGAAACACATGCGACGGAAGGCATGTCCGGCACCGGCGGCGAAACGCGCACCGGCGTGCTGGCATGGGCGATGTGGTTTCTTCTGGCGGCATGCCCTTCGGCGCTGCTATTAGCCACCACCAACCTGCTTTGCCAGGAGGTGACTACGGTTCCGCTGCTTTGGGTGTTGCCGCTTGCACTCTATCTTCTGAGCTTCATTCTGTGCTTTGATAATCCGCGTTGGTACCGGCGGGCGATTTTCCAGCCGCTCTTTGCCGTCACACTGTTTCTCACTTGCGCGGGTTTAATCGTCAATAACACGCAGACGCAGGCGATCCTCCTTCCCGTGCTGCTCTTTTTTGGTTGTATGATTTGCCACGGCGAACTTGTGCGCGTGAAGCCCAGTGTGAACCGCCTGACATCGTTCTATTTAGCTCTTTCCGGGGGCGGTGCGGCCGGCGGCATTTTCGTCGGCATTATTGCGCCGCATCTGTTCAAGTTCTTCACCGAGTTCCAAGTTTCGCTGGGCGCTATCGTCGTCTTGCTGCTCGTGTGCTTGTTTCGGGATCCGACTTCGTGGATCTTCGAGCAGGGTGTTTGGCTGCCGGCCGGGATCACGGGCGGCGCGGTCCTTGCCGCCTACCTTGGCGGTCTCTGGTTGCAGGGAGTGCCGCAGTTGCTCGATCGATCACATTTTTACCTATTTGCATTGTCGATCGGCGCCCTTGTCGTCGTAGTCACGTACGTGATGGGAAAGAACGAAGGCGTTCATTCCCCGCAGGAGAAACGACGCGGGAAGCCAGAGGCGCGAGACGTGCGACGAAAGGTATGGCCAACGCAGGTTTATGTTGGCTTTCTCGCGGGACTTGCAGGGGCTGCGCTCTATCAAAGCACCGTAGGTTCACCTGAACCCTATTTGAGCTTGCGTAACTTCTATGGAGTTGCCCGAGTCTATCGGGTGGGACCGGCCAATGTGCTGGCGAACGGCCGAACGTTACATGGAGCGCAGCTTGATCCGCCGAACGACAAGGTACCGGTTACTTATTACGGCAATGCGAGCGGAATCGGCATTGTTCTGGAGAACCATCCCAAACGGAGCATCCCTGGGGAGAATCTCCGCGTTGGCTTGGTGGGCCTGGGAGCTGGGACTCTGGCAGCATATGGACGGCCTGGCGACTACTTCCGGTACTACGAGATCAATCCTGATGTGGCAAAGCTCTCCCTAGATCCACATCCAGTGTTCACGTATGTTCGCGACTCGTCTGCCCACGTTGACGTGGAGTTGGGCGATGCACGGCTGTTGCTGGAGAGGGAACTGTCGAAGGGGCAAGTGCAGAAGTTCGATGTTCTTGTGCTTGATGCTTTCTCCGGAGATGCAATCCCCGTCCATCTGCTGACCCGTGAGGCCTTTGCGACGTACTGGCAGGACCTGGATCCGGATCGTGGAATCATCGCCATTCACGTTACCAGTCGGCACGTGAACCTGCTTCCGGTGCTGCTGGGAGCAAGCGAATACTTCGAGGCGGAGTCCGTCTACGATGTCAACGCTGCCAAGTATCCGTTCGAGGCGAATACTTGGGTGCTGCTTGCAAGGCATCGGGGTGCGCTCAAGATCCCAGGGCTGAAGCAGACTCCGCTTCCTGCCGACCTGCAGCCGCGGCTTTGGACAGATGACTACAGCGATATTTTCCGGCTCATTAAATGACAGATCCGATCGCGCGAACAGTTTCCGCTAGTCGGGAAGGAGATTGGTGGAGGCGGCGGGAGTCGAACCCGCGTCCGAAAATGTTACTGGTCAAGAGACTACATGCTTATTCCAGTTCATGCCCTGGGCATTACCCCAGGACGTTCGCGACCCACGCTCAGAACGGACAAGAAACGCTTGTCGCTAGCCTGAGATCTTAGCCTCCTGCCCCAGACGTAGACGGGAAGAGCAGTCCGCTGTGTGACGTTCGCTCGCAGCCCACGGACAAAGCTGCGGAGAACGGCTGCCTAAACTAGTTAGGCTGCGTATGCCATTTGTTGATTGGCAATTATCATTTTGCACGCGATCACGGGTGTGTGCACCCCGGCATGCCTCTTGGCCGCAAGCATCTCCGTCGAAGCCGTGACGCCCCCACTGGTGGGATAGGCCTTTTAAAGAACTGCTTCTATTCTGGTGAGGAAGCGACTGGAAGTCAAATGGCAATTCGGCAGTAGCGCAGTTTCACGGTACCCCCCACCCCTCCCACCAACTACGGTCTCTTGGAATCAAAGACTTAGCGACAATTCCTTCCAGGTCTTTGGGGAATAAGGACTTACAGGTAAAGTATTTGTAAATCAATGCCTTAGATCGTATGTCCAGGCTGATTCAAGCCAGGTCTTTTAGAAACAAAGACTTAACTGCGAAATGGGCGGTCAGCGCCGAGTTCCAATTGTCAAAGACGGGGTGTTTCTGGAGCAACATTATTGTTTGCTATGAATCCAGTTTAGTAGACGGTGTCAAGAGGGTTCGGTCTCATCGTCGTGGCTCAGCTTGGGAGGCCCTCTACCACAAAGGCCACGAAGGCACATGAAGGGAGACATGACCGACAACTTGTCGAGGGAAGCTCTAATTAAGCGTCGGCAAAGGGCGTAAACCACAGGGTACACAGGGGTGCACGGAGGGAATCCGGGACTTAATCAGAGTTTCCCAACGTAAGGACGCCTCGCGAAGACCGTCCAGTGGGGCACCAGTGTTGGCAACGACTTGGCGCTTAATTCGTTTGCTCCGAAAATTCTGGTGTGTAATGCTGGTCCACATCGCCAGATCGAATGACGATATTCAATCACAACGGGAGAGTATTCATGCGATACACGCTGTTTCTTGCGCCGACTGTTTTTTGCCTGGCGACGCTTTGTGCGGCCGATGAGATTGCACCGCTGAACGTGAAGGAAGGGCTCTGGGAACAAACGGTGACTCACTCGATGAGCGGAATGCCGTCTGGCGCCAATATTCCTCCCGACGTTCTTGCCAAGTTGCCACCGGAGCAGCGCGCGCGCATGGAGGCCATGATGAGCGGCAAACCCAGCACTGACGTACACAAGGAATGCATTACGAAGGAAAAACTGGCCAAGAACGCGGCTTTCGCTAATAACCGCGGGGAGTGTACGCGAACGGTTCTAAGTTCAACCGGCCGCAAACTGGAGTTGAGATTTCATTGCCAGGACAAGGATGCGGCGTCGGACGGAAACTTAGTGGTGGATGCCATTGGCACGGATAACGTCAAAGGGACGATGCACATGGTGACCAACGGCGGCGAGGGTCACAACATGACAATGGATTTTACGTTTAGTTCAAAATATCTCGGCGCGGCATGCGGAGACGTGAAATAGAGTCTCGGGCTATGGCTCAAACCTGTCGACGAACCTGGGCACATTTCGCGGTCGGAAGAGTTTCCGTGATTCTCGCGATCGCCTTCTTGTTTTCAAGTGCTGCCGCGTTCGCGCAAGCGGCAAAGATTCCCCCCGCAAAGCGAGCGCAACTGGAGGCCGCGATTTCCCGGTTTATGGCCGCCAATAGCACTCCTGGTGTCTCGGTTGCTGTGGTTGAAAACGGCGTAGAGGAGTGGTCCGCAGGGTTCGGCAGCGCGGATCTGGAGAACGCGGTCCCGGCGACTTCGCATACGCTGTATCGGCTGGCTTCGGTCTCGAAGCCGATCACGGCAATCGCGGCGCTTTTGCTGTGGCAGCAGGGGAAACTGGATCTTGACGCTCCGGTACAGAAGTACTGTCCGGCGTTTCCCGCGAAGGATACACCCATCACGACCCGCGAACTGCTCGGGCATCTGGCAGGAATTCGCCATTACAAGTCGGATTCACAGGACGACCCTGAAATCGGCAATACGCGGCATTTTCTGAACCCGATTCAGTCTGGCATTGATTTCTTTAAGCACGATTCGCTCGTGTCGAAACCGGGCGCGGAATATCACTATTCGACGCAGGGGTTCACGCTGGTGGGCTGCGCGATTGAAGGCGCATCCGGGGAACAATACATCAATTACGTGCGCGAGAATGTGCTTGCACCGGCAGGAATGACGCACACGGTCGTCGACGACCGCTTTGCGATTGTTCCGCTTCGTACCCGCTTCTATAGCAAAGATGATTCTGGAGCAATCACGAACGCCGATTTCCTTGATTCCAGCTACAAGATCCCCGGCGGTGGTTGGCTCTCGTCGGCCGATGACATGGCGCAATTTGAGGTGGCCCTGCTCGATGATCGGATCGTAACGCTAGCGACGCGCAATTTAATGTGGACTCCGCTGAGGCCTGCCGACGGCAAGGAAGATCGCTACGGGCTGGGGTGGGGAACGGGCGGTGAGTTCGGCGTGCCAGATGTTGGGCACGGTGGCAGCCAACAGGGAACGAGTACCTACATCCTGATCGTGCCCGAACGGCGTGCGGGAATTGTGGTGCTCATCAATTTGGAGGGAGGCAAAGCCTCCGATCTGGCCAAAGAACTGATGAAGATTGTGCTGGCAACGCCTTCGCCATCCAGGAAATAGATGTGAGCAAGAAAGCCCCGCCAGAGCGGGGCCATTGTTTACATATGCGTGCGAGCCGACCTGAAAGCCGATCTGCTTTAGTTGGGCATGACCACCGAGTCAATCACGTGGATGACGCCATTGGACTGAAATACGTTGGCGATGGTGACCATGGCAGTGCCGCCCTTTTCGTCCTTCAGTTCGATGTGCTTGCCATCGTGCAGGGTGGCCCAGAGTTTGCCGCCTTCGACGGTGGTTAACTGAGCGGTGCCGTTGCCTTCTTTGATTTGCTTCATCAGGTCGTGCGCAGAAAGGCGTCCGGCTACGACATGATAGGTCAGCACCTTGGTGAGCGTGGCCTTGTTTTCCGGTTTTAGCAGCGTGTCCACAGTACCTGCCGGAAGTTTGTTGAAGGCTTCGTTGGTGGGCGCGAAGACTGTGAAGGGACCAGTTCCCTCGAGGGTTTCCACCAGTCCGGCGGCCTTTACGGCTGCTACTAACGTGGTGTGGTCGGATGAATTCACCGCGTTTTCTATGATGTTCTTGGTGGGATACATCGCCTGGCCACCTACCATGGGGTCTTTTTCACCGGCGACAGCCGAGAGTGCCGCTAAGGCGATAAGCGTTACCACGAGCAACAGTTTGCGAGTCATACTTGAAATCCTTTCGGTTTGAAGTTGCGTCTTCGGATTAGGTACGCTGCCGTGGTTAATTTGGATTTAGGGGTCGGAGAAGAGAAGGGCGGCCAACGAAAAAAGGCGCGCAACCCGAAGGTTGCGCGCCGGAGAGGGTACTCCAAAAACGTTATCGACCGGCAGACATCGCCATCGTCATTGCTTTTGGCTGTGTCTGCTGGGCTTGACTTACGTAGGTTTTGTAGGACTGATAGACAGCGAACAGAACTACCATGAGAGCTGCCATGGTGGCCAGGCCGCTGACGGTGGTGAAGGCGGAAGCGATTGCAGTCAATCCCGCGCCGATTACGTAGTTCGGAAAGGACCACAAGAACACCTTGTGCCAGAGGGCAAAAGGATTTCCGCCTTCGGTCAGGCCGATGATGCTCGCTACCGGCGCCGTATTCGCCAGGAAGTAGGTGACGGCGGCCAGTACCAGAGACATGGTGTGGGCTGAGGCGTGGGCCGCGAATATCTGGCTATGGTAGACCAGGTAGGCGAGGCCGGCCGCGTTCAGCAGGGTGCAAGCGTTGAATACAAATTGGATCGGTTTCAGTTGATTCTTGCCGGACGTGTAGGATTGTGCGACGGCTGCGGTCATTGCGACCAGCAGGCTGGCGAACAATCCCAGTTGCGTGACTCCCAGAAGAATGACGGGCAGATTTCCGGACATCGAGCTCGTCATTCCAGGCAGCTTCACCTTGAAGCGAGAGCTCAGTGCGGCTGCCGCCGACAGGAGCACCAACTGTGGCCAGGCTTGCGATTGCCATCTGGCTGCGCCGAACGACAGGGCGCAGAGGCTCGCAGCGGCCACCATTCCGATCATGACTTTGGCTTTAATGGGCAGTGTATTTGTCATGGTAGTCTCCGAGTATGGTCTCAGTCGGGAGCCTAGTTGCTGTCTCCTGGATCGCCATTGCTCAGTGCAGACGACGCGCTGGCGACTCCTGAAGCTATCCCCCAGACTACGCTGTCCGCAGATAGGGAGGTCGTCCCCCACACCACGCTTGTGGCGCCCCACACTACCGAGGTTGCCGAAAGTACACCCGAACCCCAAACCACCGAGGTCGCAAAGAGGGTGGAGTTTGTACCTGAACCCCAAACAACGCTGGTGCCAGTGAAATTTGAGTCGAGACCTGTATTCTTTACCGTTACGCTACCGTTCGAGTTTTGGACCGCGGTCTGGGAAAGCGCTACTCCCGTCGCGAGGTCGGTATTGCCAAGGGCGGCGTCGACGTTTAGGTACCCCGCTCCGTAGGTGAAGAGGTCATACTCGTTGCTGTAGAGGTTGCCCAGGCTGTCGTGCGACGACGTGTATTGCCCGACGCCTTTCCACGCGGTCTTCATCAAGCGCGCCTTCACTTGATCGGGAGTCAACGCGGAGTTTTGCTGCAACATCAGCGCCACCGCACCGCTCACGATCGGCGTTGCCATGCTGGTGCCGCTCAGTTCGTAGTACATCGCGGTCCCGCTGCTTGGGCCGACCTGATATCCAGGATAAGCCGTGTCGAGAGTGCTGCCCGAAACGCGCAAGGAGACCAACCGGTTTCCCGGCGCGACGAGGTCAGGTTTGCAAATGTGATCGACTGGGGTCGGACCTTTCGAGCTGTAGCTCGCAATCTGGTCGTCAACCCACGTTGCCGTCATCTCGGTCATGGTCGCTCCCACCGTGATCACGGCGGGGTCGTTGCCCGGAACTACGATAGTGGCGAAGCCGTCCGTGGCCGCATAACGCCCGTTGTTGCCCGCAGCCGCTACCACCACGATGCCAGCCTTCCAGGCGGCTTCCACTGCCTGGTCCACCGGATCGAGAGTGTAGCTCTCGAACACCGGACGTCCAAGAGAGATGTTGATGACGCGGATGTTGTAGGTGCTCTTCAGCGTGATCGCTTCCTGAATGGCAGCGATCACCTGGCTGTCGGAGCCGGATCCGTTCTGGTCCAGCACGCGCAGGTTGATGAGGTTGACGTTAGGAGCCATGCCAGCATACGTTGCCGCATAGCTATTGGCGCTGCCCGAGCTTTTTCCGGTGGCCCCGATCAGGCCCGCCACGTGTGTTCCGTGTCCGTACTGATCGACCGCAGACGTGTTGCCGGATACAAAGCTCTGGCTGTACACCACGCGGCTGGTGCCGCTGGCATTGTTCAGATCCGGATGAGCCGCGATGCCGCTGTCGATCACGGCGACGCCGATGCCGGTGCCAGTGAATCCATATTGCGATGCCGCAACGTCCGCCTGGACTGCAGTGGCGAACTCTTCGGTCACAGGATTCGCGGTCATGATCATCTGACGATCCGGAGTGATGTACGTGACGTTGTCGTCGTTCGCCAGTTCCGCCAACATGCTGACGGGCACGCGCATGTGCACCGCACGGATCGTGCGGAACTGCGACTTGATGGTTGCGCCACGGCCTTGCAGACCACGCAGGTGGGCGCTGGAGGGCATCTGGCGGTGCTGAACGATGACGGTGACCATGCCGCTGCCATCCGCAGGCGACTGGAGATCAGAAGAGAGCTTCGAGACAACTGCCGTATTGGAGGCTGTGCCCGTGGTGGAGCTGCTGACAGTGGTGGTGACCGGCTTACCGCTGCCCCAAACCACTGAATTGGGCTGGAGGACCCCAGAGCCGGCGAAGGATGGCGCTGCCGAAAGCATCAGCAATGCCATTCCGAGAGCGCGTCCCCAGGCAGCGCTAAACGCCGGGGAATTGAGAGGACCGCTTTTGCGTCCGTCTGTGATTTGCAATTTATCGATGTTTTTCATAAGTTTCGTTGGTTGGCTTTTCCGAGGGCGTCATACAGCACGCCCGTCGTGCCTGGCCTTATATAGGCAATCGCCGCGCCACTCGAAACGTTGTTAAGTTACTCATTTACAATGACTTGCATGTTAGTTGCGATCCGGCACGATGGGACAGCTTGGCCCAATGATCGGTTCAATATCCCGATTGAGTCGGTAACTCCTTGGAAATAAAGGCTGGGCGTCGTGGAAGGCTGGTTTGGGACAAAGTGGCCCAAGAGGAGGATCACAGTTGCGGAACTTGGGCAGTTACTGAGAACGGAGAACCGGGAACTGAGCACTCCGAAGAAAGCGCCGCGTAAGGGGGCAGGAAGGCGGTTACGAGCGCCCCGGGTTCGGAGAGAGCACTGGACGTAAAGGGTCACTCAACCCACGCATCACCCGCTCGAACTGTGGAAGATCGAGAGACTGGGGTCCGTCGGAGAGCGCGCGTTCCGGACAGCGATGGACCTCGACGATGATGGCATCGGCACCGACGGCGATGGCCGCGCGCGAGACCGGACCGATCAGGCTCTGCTTGCCGGTTCCATGCGACGGATCTGCTACTACCGGCAAGTGCGAGAGTTCTTTGGCGAGCGCCACCGCAGCCAAGTCAAACGTGTTGCGCGTGGCGGTTTCGAAGGTTTTGATTCCGCGCTCGCAAAGGGCGACCTGATCGTTCCCTCCGGAAAGCAGGTATTCGGCGGCGAGCAGCCACTCTTTCACGGTGGCCGAGGGGCCGCGTTTGAGAAGGATCGGCTTTTTTACGGTGGCAAGCCTGCGCAGCAAGGCGAAGTTCTGCATGTTGCGGGCGCCGACCTGGAGCATGTCGGCGTATTCGCAGATCAGCTCCACGTCTTCAGTACTCATGACCTCGGTTACGACCGGCAGGCCGGTGAGTTCACGAGCTTCGCGCAGTATCTTCAGCGCTTCCATTCCCAAGCCTTGAAATTCGTAGGGCGAGGTGCGGGGTTTATAGGCTCCGCCTCGCAGCATGTTGGCGCCCGCGCTCTTCACGCCTTGCGCGGTTTCCAGCAATTGCTCGCGCGATTCCACCGAGCAGGGGCCGGCAATCACCACCACTTCGGGGCCGCCGATCTTGACGCCGCAAACGTCGATGACCGTGGCTAGCGGTCGGGTCTGGCGGCTAACCAGCTTAAAAGGTTGGGCGATCGCGACCACATTGTCGACACCGGGCGCGACGGAGAGTGCCTCAATCTCATGGCGGCGTCCACCGCTACCGACGGCCGCCACAATGGTGCGCTCGGTGCCGCGCGTGACGTGGGGCTGGAATCCGGCCTCGCGGATACGTTGAATGATGTGTTCGATCTGTTGTTCGGTGGCGCTGTCGGACATGTTGACAATCATGACGGAGTACCTTCGCTGCCCTTTCCTGTTGCGAGCAGAAAAAAAGCCGCGATCGAATCGCGGCTTTGGTGGAATCTCTGAGACTCTCGCTAATGCGCTGGTGAGTGACTCCGATTCAGCACCTCCGCCGCTATGAGAGACCGGTAGCGGCCAAATGAGCCGAAGTTTCTAAATCGCGTCATAGACATTCGCCCAAGCTTCAGGCCAGCGACGGCCGGCCAATCACTGCGGAATAGAACTGGCAACACTGGAAAACACGTTGTTGGCGTTGCCCCCAATGAGACGAACCGTACCGATTACCAACACTAAAATGACAGCCAGCATGACGGCATATTCGGCGATATCCTGCCCTTGTTCGTCCGCCAAAAGATTGCGCAAGAACCGACCCATACAACCTCCAGAACCAAGAGTAAATTTCCCGGCAATACTTGTGTAGCTAATAATGCCCACTCAGGCAGCGATTGTCAATCGCAACCGGAGGGAGTTTTCCACCGCGGGCGCGCGCGGTTTCAGTCTGAAACTTAGCTAACGGCGAGCCTTATATGCGCGTTGGCGGTTGTCGCAACAATGCGCTTGTGACAGCGGCGGTGGCGTCGGGTTCGCTTGTCTTGCAATCTACACGGCAAACAAGAGCTACGGTGCGGTCTGAGGAGATTGTGCTGACACGGACGGGACGGAAGTGTCACTGAGCAACTGTCGAGCGGAAAGGGTTGTGTAATCGAGTACGCGTGCCGGCGCAACGCCCAGGAAAAGAGTCGCCACGATGCAAATGGCAATGGCGAGCGCGGGAGCGAAACCCACAGGGGCAACCGGAACCTCGCCGCGCGGTTCGCGCATGTACATCATCACGACAATGCGAAGATAATAATAGGCCCCTAGAGCGCTATTCAGCACCAGAATGATCGTCAGTCCGACCAGATTCGAGTTCAGCGCGGCAGTCAGCACGTAGAACTTCGCAAAGAATCCACCCGTAATCGGAATTCCGATGAGCGACATCAGGAAAAACGTCAGAGTCGCGGCCAATACAGGGGATTTTCTGCCAAGACCCGCATAATCCTCAAGGGCAACGTATTTCTCACGCGCGCCTGCTAGGTGGCTGACCACGGCAAACGCTCCCACATTCATCGCTGCATAGGCAGCGGAGTAAAACATCGCCGCGGAGGTCCCCAACTCGGGTCGTGCGGTAAACGCGACTAGAAGATACCCGGCGTGGGCGATCGAGGAATAGGCCAGCAGGCGTTTGATGTTGTTTTGCACGAGGGCGCACAGATTTCCCAGGGTCATGGTGAGCGCCGCTGACACCCAGATCAGCCAGAAGCGTCCCGGGAGATTCGCCTCGAACATGATGCGCAACAGAACCGCGAACGCGACCGCTTTGGGACCGGTCGACATCAGTCCAACAATGGGAGACGGTGCGCCTTCGTAAACGTCCGGAGTCCACACATGAAAGGGCGCAGAAGCAACCTTGAAGCCCAAGCCGATAAACATGAGCGCGGTTGCGACATAGGCAAGAACCGGCAACGGCGCCAGGCCGGAGTGCAGAGCCCGGCTGATGTTGTCGATGTTGGTGGAACCGGTGGCTCCAAAAATAAGCGCCACGCCGTAGAGAAAGAACGCAGTGGCGAACGAGCCCAGCAGAAAGTACTTTAGGGACGACTCGCTGCTGGCGGCGTCGTGCCGCCGAAAGCCGGTGAGAATGTAGGTTGAGATTGAAGAGATTTCCAGGGCGATGAAGATAAGGACAAGCTCGATCGCGGACGACATCAAACACATGCCGACTGTGCCCAGCAGAATCAGGCCGTAATATTCTCCGGCGCGAATGCGTTGTACTCTCAAGTATTCAAAAGAACTGAGGATGGTGATGGTTGCGATGGAGATTGCGAGGACGTGAAAGAACACGCTGAACGGTTCCACTCGAACCATGTTCCAGAACGCCGTGCCCGGCTGCTTGGCCATGCAAAAGCAGGACACTAAAGCGGTCAGACTGCCAATGAGCGCGATGATGCCGAGCGACCGGTGACTGCTGTCAGGATCGAGCAGTGGGTCGACAACCATAATGATCATGCCAAAGATCGAGAGCACGATCTCAGGGAGGATGCGCAGATAGTCGGCGGTTTGCGGCAGGGAAGATTGCACTTGGGCGAGCAGAGCGGGCCATGTATGCGCGAACGCCGTCAGCGTCATTGTCATTGACCCAGTCATTGGCCCACCACCTTGCTGGCTATCTGCGTGAAGGTGGGAGCGTATTGTTGCACGGCTGGATCAATTGAGCTGAGCCAAACTAGCGGAGCTACGCCCATGACCACGGCGGCAATCGCGATCGGGGATAGAGCCGCCTTCTCACGCAGGTTCAGGTCGGGCAGGGTATTGTTGACCTCGCGCGTTACCTTGCCGAAGAACACTCTCTGATACATCCAGAGCAGGTAGCCGGCGCTCCAGATCACGCCAGTGGCGGCGAGAATCCCGTAGATAGGACGGGCCTGGAATGCGCCACTAAGCACCAGGAACTCGCCGATGAAGCCGTTGAGTAGCGGCAGTCCGACCGAGGCCAGCACCGTGACCAGGAAGAAGGTGGCGTACCTCGGCATGGGTGTCGCTAACCCGCCAAACTCGGATATCTCGTAGGTGTGGCGGCGTTCGTAGAGAATGCCGCACAGCATGAAGAGCCCGCCGGTGGCAACGCCGTGCGCCAACATGACAAAGACAGCTCCGTTCAGGCCAGCGGTGGTGAAACTAAAGATTCCGAGGACAACGAATCCAAGGTGGCTGACCGACGAATAGGCGATCAGTTTTTTCATGTTCGGTTGGACCAGCGAAACCAGGGCGCCGTAGATAATGCCGATGAGCGCAAGAGCCATGATCCAGGGAGCGTTGCGATGAGCCTGGTCGGGAAAGAGGCCGACGCTGAAACGCAGCAAGCCGTAGGTTCCCATCTTCAGCAGCACTCCGGCGAGCAATACCGATCCGGCGGTGGGCGCTTCCACGTGGGCATCGGGTAACCAGGTGTGAAGAGGGAAGAGCGGGACCTTTACGGCAAACGCAATGAAGAATCCCAGGAAAAGCCAGAGCGAGGCGTGTTCGAAGCCGGGCACGCTTCCGCTGCGAATTGCATTTTGGATCACGATGAAATCAAAGCTGCCGGTCTTGGCGTAGAGCCATAGAATCGCCGCCAGCATAAACATCGAACCGATCATGGTGAACAGGAAATACTTGACCGCGGCGTAGACCTTGCGCCCGTGGCCGTACATGCCAATCAGCAGCGCCATCGGAATTAGCGTCGCTTCCCAGAAGAAGTAGAACAGGAACAAATCAAGCGAAGTGAAGACTCCGATGAGGGCCGTTTCCAGAAGGAGCAACAGAATAAAGAATTCCTTCACGCGGGCGTGAATCGAAGTCCAGGAAATCAGCACGCACAGGGGCGTGAGGAACGTGGTCAGCACCACCAGCCAGACGGAGATGCCGTCGATGCCCATGTGGTAATGAATGTTCGGCGTGGCGATCCAGACTTTATCGATCTCGAATTTGAAAGTCCCCACGCCGCGATGCAGGTGAACCGGCAAATGCAGCGAGGCCACAAATGCCAGAAGGGAGATAACGAGCGCGAAAAGTTTGATATCGCGATCGCGCCGCGGGATCAGCAGAATCAGTAGCCCACCCGCTGCCGGGATGAACGTGACCAGCGAAAGAATGATGGGATTGAAGCTTTCCATGTTAATGCGTGACTCCCATCCAGACCATGTAGGCGATGACGACTGCGCCGCCAGCGGCCACCCACCCCGCATAGGATCGCAAATTGCCCGACTGCATCTGGCGCGCTGCGTCGGAAACCTCGCGGGCGGCGGTCGCTGAATTATTCACGGTGGCGTCGATTACGTCCTGGTCGACGCCGTGCCAGAGAATCGTAGTAGAGCCCTCGATCAACGGTTTGACGAAAACGGCGGCGTAGATCTCATCGACGTAGTACTTGTGAACCACCGCTTGATAGAGGCCACCCAAACTGGCGGCGATG
>Ga0187875_10002096_pt1 | contig 14959 bp, 6 predicted proteins | sample June2016WEW_17_1_2_FD_132978 | JGI IMG/M metagenome (GOLD analysis project Ga0187875, IMG submission 132978) | Peatland microbial communities from SPRUCE experiment site at the Marcell Experimental Forest, Minnesota, USA - June2016WEW_17_10 | ecosystem: Environmental > Terrestrial > Soil >... | reverse complement strand
ATATTCACTTGGAGTTCCGAGAAGCGTCAGAGCACGGCTTTACAACCTGCTGAAATATTCACTTGGAGTTCCGAGAAGCGTCAGGGCACGGCTTTACAACCTGCTGAAATATTCACTTGGAGTTCCGAGAAGCGTCAGGGCACGGCTTTAGCCGTGCCGCAAAATACCCAATAAAACCGAGGGCTTTAGCCCCTGAGGGACGCTTTGCTCGAACTGAAGGGCATTTATGAGATGGCTTCTAGTCTTTTAAGCCGGACCAAATCAAAACAAAAGGGGCGGCTGCCGTTGCAGCCGCCCCTTGCCGGATCGGGCTTATTGAATGGTCAGGGTAAAGGTTGTTTGCGCGGTGATGGTTGAAGTCACCGAGTCATGCCCGGTGAGCGTGATGGTATAGGTTCCTGTCGTCGGATTCATAGGCGAATTCGAGGAATTGTTGCACGACGAAATCGCCAGTGTCGCGACCAGCAGAACAATCATCCCGGCAATGGTACGGAACTTCCGCGAATGCCTGCCCAGGAAGCCGGCCAAAAGCAATCCGGCAAAGGCCACGCCCAAAGGCGCGGGATTCGGCGCGTTGTTTTTGGAATGCTGCGTCCCGCTCTGGATGCGCAGTGGTGTGCTGCCGGCCGGCGCCGCGGCATTGCAATCCGACGCGTTGGTGTCGAAAGTGAGCGTCGTCGTCTCGGCTGTGGTTCCGACAACCTGTATCGACGCATAGCCGTTGGTTACATATCTGGCGTAGACACAGAGATTTGCAAGCGCCATATTGTTAGAGGTGTTGTAGTTCATCAGCACGATGCCCGTGTAGCCGCCCGCCGGGGTAATCGTGATGGTCTCGACCGCTGAGCTACCCTGGCTCAAGCTCAGCGTACCGGGACTTGCCCCCAGAGTGAAGCTGCCCACGCCGGAACTGATCCCTCCCGCCACCACCTGAATCTCCCCCGTCGAAAGCGCAAAGGTAGCGTTGCTCGGGAACTGCGCGATAATCTGGTGCGTCCCCGCCGTCGTGAAGGCCATTGAGAAGGTGGCTGTTGCCTTGCCCGGTGTGCCGCTGGCCACCAGAGCAGCCGTCGTCGTCGAGCCGCTATTGCTATAGGTCGTCGTGCCTCCATCGATGGTGAGGGTTACGTTGCCTGATGGCGTAGTCGTGCCGCTGGCGGCAACTACTGTAACAGTGAAAGTGTCTGACGCGCTCACCGCCGGCGCGAGTGTTGCCGCGGTGATCGTGGTTGTCGTGCCCACCAGCGTTGGGATCACGGGGAGCGCCGGAGGAGTCCATGCCGTGATCAGGTTGGTCAAATTCACCGATCCCAGCCCCGTCACCTCGTCGTAGCCCGTGCCTGCGGCAAAACCTTCCGTGCTGCCCGAGCTGCTGCAATATCCATATGTTGTCCCGGCGGTGCAGTAGTTGTTGCCGCTCGTCACGTCGTGGAAGGCCGAGGCATAGGTCGTACCGTTCGCGGCCATAGTGTAGAGCGTTGGATTGATCAGCCCTTGTCCGCTGGTGTAGCCCTTCGCCTGGTTGATGAGAGCCACCATGCCGGCGAAGATGGGCGCGGCAAAGCTGGTGCCCCCGGCCACGGTCAGGTATTTGTCATTGGCGTCGCGGAAACCGTTCGAACAACTGCCCGCGATCTCATTCGAGGGATCGCTGGAGCAGAACAGATAGCCGGGATAATTCGGCGAAGAGTACAGGGCGATATCCGGAACAAGGCGCATAGTTCCAGTGATGCCGCTGACACCGGTCTGCCAGCTCGGTTTGGTGATGAGCGCGCTGGCGCCGCCGCCGCTCGAGCTGAGGCCGCCGCCATTTGAGAGGCTATATGTGCCGCTGAGGGCGTCATCGTTCCATGCCACTTCAGGTATGTAGATCTTCGCGGAGTTCAGAATATCGGAGGTACCCTGCGCATCCCAATAAGTCGAGTTCGTTGAAACGGAATTGGCGGCGATAATCTCCGTGCCGCCGGCAGCGGTGACATAGGCGCTGCTGGCCGGGTAGCTGACAGCCAGCGCCTGGTCCATTGCGGTGGTAAAAGTGGTGCCGTTGTCAGTAGTGCCGAAGTAATCAAAGCAGGCTGTGGAACCGGAATCGCCCGAGGAAGCCACAATGGTCTGTCCCTGCGCAACGGCCTGCGCGCCTACGGCTTCTCCTGTGGTGATGTCCGCCGAATCAAGGGCCGTCTCGCAGGTGCCGTAGCTGATGCTGATAATGGGCGCTATATCCTCGTCCACCGCATAATGAAGCGCGTCGGTGACACTCATATTCGAGTTGCTGCCGACGTAGACAAAAACAATGTTGGCGCCGGGGGCGATGGCGCCTGACCACTCCAGATCGATGTCCGACTCGGACTCATCTCCCTCATAGAACGCTGAATATCCGGAGTCCGGCACCAGCACCAGCGTGGGGTCTTTAACGGTTAGACCTGATGCGGTCTGGAAGTTCTCAATGTCGCTGGTCAACACCGCCGACTGACCCATGAGGGCAATCGTCTGGCCCGTGCCGGTATAGCTGGAGGGAATGTTGTAGGCAACTTTAATGTCCCCGGGCGCAAAGTGTACAGCCCCCGATTGGCTGGAGGTAAAGGCAGGCCGCGCCGCAGCAACGTGCATGGGTTTGGGGCGGAAGTCGCTCAGGTTGCGGACGGCCAGTAGGACGGGCGCAAGGCCCGCGGGCACACTCAATTCAGTGGACGGAGCAAAGTGTCGCGCGCCCTCCACATTGTAGTAGTGCATCTCAGTGGAAAACGCCCGCTCCACTTGCCGCGCCGTGCCGGAAAAGCGCATCATGTTCCGGCTGCGGGCCACCGAATCGACAGAAAAACCCTGCTGTTCGAGCCAGCTTTTCACCTTGGTCAAATCGGAATCGGCCACGCCGAAGCGGGTAGCGAATTGGTCCGGGGTGAGCCACTGGTGATAGAGCTGCGAGGCGGGATCCTGCTGCGCGGCGATCAGCTGTTGCAAGTCGGCCTCTTGCTCCGCCGTGCGGCTGAAGTAGATGCTGGCGCCGTTCAGCTTCGTATCCGCGGGCACACGTCCGGCATCGAATCGAGCCTGCGCCATCGGATGTAGCGACCCCTTCAGCGTCGCTTGTTCTGAGTTGGTGATCTCGGAGGTGATGCGGGGAGCCACCGATTGCGCGCCAAGATGGGAAGCAACCATTGTGCAGGCAGCGATCCAGCCGCAGACCCATAGCCGCCTTTGCCGTGAGAATGCAAGCAGTGTTTTCATTGCCAACCTCGTGAATTAAAATGCCGAAAGTCCAAGCATACACGCACAGACCGATGAGGTTTCTAGATCGAACCAAAGCCAGAGCAGAGGCGCCTCTTCCCGCTTCCGCCTTCAGGAGCTCGGAGGAAGTAAAGCGAGCCAGACCGGGCGCGCAATCAGCGCTGTCTCCAGGGTCTCCCCGGGACACAGCAGCAACTAGCCGCTCGGTTAGACACCAAAGTTGGCGCAAAGTTGCGGTCTGAAAAAGAACTCTTAGGAGATCTCTGAATAAGTCGATGTTTTGAAACGGCACGGCTTTTCGGGGTCCCCATCGACAGATTTTCGTAGATGGGGTGAACTTTACAGTTTGCGGAAAAAGGCAAATGGTGGAGCAAGAAGCGTCAGGGCACGACTGGTAGGTCAGGGTTTTACAGCTTGCGGAAAAACTCGAAACGGAGGGAGGCGGGGGTTTCAAACCCCGCATAATGCCAATCAAATCAATGAGGGCTTTAGCCCCGGAAGAACGTTTTTCGTCAATTTCTCCTGTTATTCCGACTTTTTCCGCAGCCTGTTTAACCCTGACTGCCGCAAACGCATCAAAATGAACGTGGGCTTTAGCCCTGAGAGAATCTACGGCTTGAATTTTGTCTTAGTCAGAGTTTCGTCAACGCCAGGGCCGGGGGTAATCCCCATCGCCCGGACGGCCTGCTAAGAATGGGACCAGGACCGGAATCCTCCCCAATCGATAAGATTCCCCCGCATTATGAGCGAAAAGAAGCACCCATCTCCATTGCAAAGTTGCACAATCGATAATTAAGGCTCTCGCGTCTAATAATGAATGGGATGCGGCGAATCTCTGATGAACTGTATGATTTGATGGATGCCGCAACTTATTGTTTGGTCGGGGGTTTCCTCCGAAGGAAGGGTCTAGGAAAAAACCACTATGCGCTTGATGAAGGCGTTTTCTCTCAGTGTATTGGCCGGTGTGTTGCTTTGTTCGACAACGCTGTCTGCCCAGAATTCCTCTGTCGCCCCGCGGATTACGACGGATGTGAATGAACTGTCGCTGGCCACGCTGAAAGGCAATGTGCCGCATCTGGCGCGGGCGGAGTTTGACCAGGGTGAGGCTTCCCCCTCGACACATCTGACTCACATGCGCCTGGTCCTGTCGCGCTCCACCGAGCAGCAAGCGGCGCTGGACCAGTATCTCGCTGAGTTGCAGGACAAGTCCTCGCCCAATTACCACAAGTGGCTCACTCCAGAGCAGTTCGGCCAGCTCTACGGCCCGGCGGATTCAGACATTGCTGCCCTGGTCGCTTGGCTGGAGTCGCACGGGTTCCAGGTTGAACCGCTCTCGCCGGGACGCACGAATATCGCTTTCAGCGGGACGGTAAGCCAGGTGGAGGAGTCGTTCCACACCACCATGCACTCCTTCCAGGCCGGCGATCAGCAGTTCTACTCGAACACCACGGACCCGCAGATTCCCGCAGCGCTCGCCTCGGTGGTGATGGGCGTCGCGCACCTCAACACCATCCGGCCCCGGCCGCATTCTCACCTCGCCGACGTGGGCCAGTTCAACCCTGATACCAAGCGGTTTGAGTCGGCCAATGCGGCGCTGGCCCAGGGGCCAAGAGCCAATCTCACCACCGGAGGGGGAACAACCTCCAACCCTTACACCCTCTGGATGGTTGCCGCTGATGCGTCCACCATCTATGACACGCCCAACACGACCCTCAATGCCAACTACACTTCGGGGACAAGTTATACCGGCGCGGGCGTCAAGATCGGCATCGGCGGAGATGCCATCATCAACGCCGCTATCGTAGCGAACTACCGGAGCTTGTGTCTCAACAATGTAACCCAACCCATCGTCAACTATTGCACCAGTTCCAGCAGTTGCTCCACCTCCCCTGGTTCCGGATATGACGCCAGCGATGCCGACGAAGCCTATCTCGATACCGAACTCTCGGGAGGCTTGGCGCCGGGCGCAACGATCTACTACTATGCTTCTCCGGACCTCGACTCGGGCATCGAGGCGGCCATAAACCAGAACGTAGTGGACATCTTCAGCCTCAGCTTCGGTGAGTGCGAGGCGGACAATGGTGCTAGTGAGAATGCACTAATTAACAAATACTGGTCACAGGCGGCGGGACAGGGCATTGCGGTGACGGTCTCATCCGGTGATAGCGGCTCGGCCGGCTGCGACTACCCCAGCACCAACAGCGGCAAAAACGTTCCCGATGCCGTCGGCGGATTGGCGGTAAGCGGCTATGCCTCCACGCCGTATAACATCGCGGTGGGCGGCACGGATTTTTATGCGCTGGAAACTCAAAGTACGTTTTCTACCTATGTGAGCACATCGCAGGGCACTTCCGCGACCTATTACAGGACGGCTCTGGGCTACATTCCGGAGTCGATCTGGAACGACTCGACATATGTCGACACCACCCTCCTAAGCGGGAATGAGACCTGGTCAGGCGCGGGGTATTCGTCCAGCGATAACAATATCGTGGCCGGCAGCGGCGGCGTGAGCAGTTGTGCTACCGGCTCAGGCGCAACTTGCGCCGGCTACAGCAAGCCCTCCTGGCAAACTGGCATGGGTGTGCCCGCAGATGGAAAGCGGGACTTGCCTGATGTCGCATTGATGTCCGGCAATGGATATGACAATGCAACATGGCTGGTGTGCACCGCTGACACATATAAAAGCGGCGGCACGACTTATACGGAGAATTGCACAAACCAGAATGGCAGTTTTTACTTCGCAGGTTTTGGCGGCACGTCCACCGCGGCGCCGGCCTTCGCCGGCATGCTGGCGCTGGTACAGCAGAAGACCACCACCCGGCTGGGGCAGGCAGCCCAGCAGTTATATACCCTCTACAATGGCAGCCATGCAAGCGCCATCTTTCACGATGTAACCGTGGGCAATAATTCCGTTCCCTGCACTAGCAGCTCTCCCAATTGCCTCCTGAACACGGCAGGATACTACTACGAGAGCGGCTACAACGCTACCGCAGGCTACGACCTGGCTAGCGGGCTGGGCAGCGTGGATGTCAAACAGTTGATGAACTACTGGAGTGCGGCAACTGGATCGGCCACGGCGACCATCAACTTTATTTCCGTCTCGCCCAATCCGGCAACCACCATTCAGAATGTTACCGTGGTTGTTTCGGTGACCGGCGGCAGTGGAACACCGACCGGGACGGTGACGCTGGCCGGCGGCAGCTATTACTCCGGGTCACAAACACTGGTGGGCGGAAGTTATACCTTCACCGTTCCCGCGGGAAGCCTGCCCATCGGGCCAGATGACATGCTGACGGTGAACTATAGCGGCGACTCGACCTATGCCACGGCGACCAATACCACAGCTATTCTGGCGATGGATGGGCTGGTCGCGTCCGTGACGGCCACTCCCTCGGCGTCCAGCATCAACTCCAACCAGACCGTGACCGTGTCGGGCACAGTGAGCTGTTCAGGAACATGCACTGGCAGCCCGACGCCGACCGGAACCGTGACTCTGACCGGCGGCGGCTATACATCGCCGGCGACGGCGCTCTCCGGCACCGGCAGCTATTCCATCCTCATCCCCTACAACTCCCTGAGCGCCGGAATTGACACGCTCACTGTGACCTACAGTGGAGACTCAATCTATTATGGGTCAGCCCATGGCACAACCTCCGTGACGGTGACCTATGTGGCTGTGCTGACGCCCACCGTGACGATAGCTCCAGCCTCGGGCAGCATAGATTCGAGCCAAACCTATAGCGTGACGATCACAGTGGCCGGCTCCGGGGCCACGCCGACCGGAACGGTATCGCTGGCCAGCGGCAGTTATACATCCGCGGCGCAGACGCTTGCAACCAGCGGCAGTTGCACAGCCGCTCTGTGCACCATCACCATCCCCTCCAACAGCCTGAGCAACGGAACCGATACGCTCACCGCAACCTATAGCGGAGACGCGAACTACGCCTCGGGCACGGGAACGGCTTCCGTAACAGTGACAACCTCTGTCTTTGCGCTCAACGCGACCTCGCCAACCGCTTCCATCGCGCCCGGAGCATCCACGACTTCGACCATTACCGTGAGTTCTGGCACGCTGTATGCGGGAACCGTCACGCTCACCTGCGCGCTGACTTCCCCAACCAGCCTGAACGATCCGCCCACCTGCTCAATCACGACTGGTTCGCCGGTGACGCTGAGTTCCGGCACCGCGAGCGGAACGGCGACTGCCACGGTCTACACAACGGCAGCTACCAGTGGGTTAGCCTATCCGAAGTTACCCGGAAGAAACTGGACCGGAGCGGGCGGCGGCGCGGTTCTGGCCTTCCTCGTCTTCCTGGGAATTCCGGCGCGGCGGCGCAGTTGGCGCTCGATGCTCGGTATTCTGATCGTGATGGTGGCGTTGGGCAGCCTGGCCGCTTGCGGTGGCAGCGGCGGTTCGACCCCTCCAGGCAATCCGGGAACCTCGGCCAGCACGTACACCTTCACGGTGACGGGAACCGGGAACCCCGCGGTCACACCTGCGCCCACTCAAACCTTCACGGTGACCGTGAACTAGCGCATTTTCACCAATAGTGAGGACATGGGTGCCCCACCCTCGCCGCGTCTTTGTTTTTGCGGCTAGGGTGGGATCGCCCGCAGCAGCCAGAGCCGATTTCCCGTCCGCGATGGAATTCGCGCCCGGTTTGCAGATAATAACCATTCGTTGGCGCACAATGAAAGCATGATTAAAGGCCACGCTTTCGGGTTGTTACTGACCACCGAGGGGGTACCCCCCACCCCCCTATACCCCCGGGGGGTATAATTTCCCAAAAAACCATACAGATTAATTCAGCAGGAAAGGAAGAGAAGTTCCGCATCATATTCAATACAAAGGGATTGATAGCGTAAATCAATAGATTGAATTTGAGTCTTTTTCCACATGAATACGACACCGCCGTACAAGATGGTAAGAAACCACCTCCGGAAAACGCCGGGAAAATCCCGAATTTTACTCGAAATTACAGGTGCTTTCAGTTTTCGGCGTTCACCAGCTCCAGCGCCGCTGTTCCTTGGTGCGGTGCAATAAAGCCCTCCGCGCGCCACGCGATGGCCAGCTTCTCGCGGTCGAGCAGTTTGCGAATCTGTGCGCGCGCGTGGTCGGCCCAGGGGCCGCTTTTGTCCAGCCGCGCGTAAGACTGCCAGTGGCGCATCGCCGCCCGCAACTCGCCCTTGCGCTCGTGGGCCAAAGCTAAGTTGTAGTGAGCGTCGGCATATCCGGGTGCCAGCGCAACCGCCCTCCGATAGGCGGTAATCGACTCATCCGGCCGCTGCAACTCGTCCAGTACGTTGCCCAGATCAAAAAACGCCAGCACATAAGCCGGATCGATCTCCGTTGCACGGCGATAAAGTTGCTCGGCACAGCCAAACTCGCGAAGATGAAAATGAATTGTACCAAGGTTGATCCAGGCCGGCGCAAAGCTGGGGTCGAGCTCCATGATCTCCTGATAAATCTTGATGGCGCGAATCTTTTCGCCGGCCTCCTCGGCCTGCACCGCCTCCAGAAACATCTCCTGCACGCCCCGCGGAGTCTCCGCCGACGGCCTGCGCAACGGCGCCGGCTCCGAACTGGCCGACGGTCTGCCCATCTGTTGTTCCGCGCGCTCGAAGTCGAAGAGCAATTGCCGGCGGATGGGGTCCACCATCGCCCCGCGGTGCCGGAAGGCCAGCCGCGTCCCGGTCCTCACCAGGCTCGCCTCCATCAGCGGATTGGCCATGCCCGCCACCGCCTTCATGGCAACAATCGAGTGCCGGATAGACGCCACCGACACATCTTCCTCCCGCAAGGCGCGCAGAATGCGCAACTGGCCCAGGTCCTGGAAGCTGTAGCTCTGTTGTTGGGGAACAATTCCCGCGCGCTCCCATCCCTGCAATTGGCGGGAGCCGATCTGCAGGATGCGCAACACGTCCTGGCGGCTATAGCTGGTCACTCTTCAGTGCTCCCCTGGGTGGTCCGGCATAGCATCGGGTTTGGAACCAGGCTCTGAACTTGGATTCTCAACCCCGCCCTCCCTGGACTCGGCGCTTGGAACAGTTACTGAGAAACCGCTCTTGAGTGAATTATGCCAAGACTTTGCGTGGATAAGCAGACGCTAATCCCTTTCGTAACAAAAAAATACGTGGATATCTTGACTGATTGGGTTCATTCCGTCCTTGTTGCAATCTGCTTGTGGATAACTGAAGGGAAATGCATCATTTCAGGTGAAATCCCCATCAAACCCGCAATTCGGGAATCGTTGCCGCGTACTTTTGGGCAATCATACCCCCGGCTACCCTGCAAGACAAAGAGTGATCAGTCTGCCCAACCAGACAGTCTGGGCAGCTTGGACTGCACACAAAGTTGTGTGGTAACGTACTTTTAACACAATGACTTAGGAGCCAGGATGCGTCCAGAGTTTGTTGCGCTTCATAATCATCCCGACGTCTCCGTTCTGATCATCGGCGGCGGCATCAACGGAATTGGCCTCTTCAACGAATTGGCATTGCAGGGAATCGACGTACTGCTGGTCGAAAAAGCTGATTTCTGCTCTGGAACCAGTTCGGCCCCGACGCGAATCATTCACGGCGGCCTTCGCTATCTGGAAAATGCGGAGTTGCGTCTGGTGCGCGAGGCGCTCCTGGAAAGGAACCGGCTACTCAAAAACGCGCCCCATTACGTCAAGCCGATGCCTACGGTAATTCCAATCTTCAATTGGATGTCGGGAATTATTCCGGGAATCCGGAATCTGTTGAATTGGCCCACCAAGCCAGGCAATCGTGGCGCGCTGCTGATCAAAACCGGTCTGACTTTGTACGACTTTCTCGCCGGTCGCAAATCTCCGCTGCCGAGACATCGTTTTCGCTCCGGGCGTGCTGCCCGCGCGCTTCGGCCTGCATTAAATCCCGGCGTAATCTGCACCGCTACTTATTACGATGCCAAGATCACCCATCCGGAACGGCTCTGCCTGGAACTGGTTCAGGACGCTGAAGCCGCGTGTCCTCAAGCGCACGCAATGAATTACGTCCGCATGAAGAGCGCCAAGGGCAACGTCGTGGTCCTGCATGACGAAATCTCCGGCGAAACCTGCGAGGTGAAGCCGAAGATTGTCGTCAACGCCACGGGCCCGTGGATCGACGGCGCCAATCAAACCATCGGTCGCGCCAGCCAATTCATCGGCGGCACTAAAGGCTCGCACATTGTGCTCCACCATCCTGAGCTGGTGGCGGCCACCGGCGACGACATGATTTACTTCGTCAACCGCGACGGCCGCATCTGTCTCTTCTATGTCATCGAAGGCAAGGTCTTCGCCGGTGCAACCGATATTCCTACGGACGATCCGAATGCCGTCTGCGATGAAGGCGAAGTCGATTACCTGCTTGACTCCATGAGTCAGGCCTTCCCATCTATAAAGGTGGACCGCTCGCATGTCGTCTTCCGCATCTGCGGCGTTCGTCCGCTGCCGCGCAGCAATGCGCTCACGCCTGGCCAAATCAGCCGCGACCACAGCTTCCCTGTGCTGCCCGCGGGCAACGGAATCGATTTTCCCATCTACTCGCTGGTAAGTGGAAAGTGGACCACCTACCGCGCGCTCGCCGAGCAGGTTGCCGACGAAATTCTGCACGTCTTGGGTCGCCCGCGCCTCCGCAGTTCCGCGGATCTTCCCATCGGCGGCGGCAAGGGCTATCCCCGCCTTCCGCAAGGCACCGGCTTATCTCAGGAGCGGCTCCTGACCTTGCAAAATCGTTATGGAACCAGCGCGGATCGCGTCGCCGCGTATATGTGCGCGGGCCCGGATGCGCCGCTCGCCCATCATGCCGGTTACTCCCGCCGTGAGATCGAATTCATTGCCCTCAACGAGCGGGTTGTCCACCTGGACGATCTGATCATGCGCCGCACATTAATCGGCATCCTCGGAGAATTGACTCCGTCTTTGTTAAATGAGCTGGCGGCCATCGTCGCGCAGGTACAGCATTGGCCGAAAGAAAAGACCACGGCCGAGATCGAACGAATCGTCCAACTATTCAAGAAGGTTCACGGAGTGAACCTCGCGGCTTAGGGAATCTCTGCTTTAGGTGATGTTTTGAAAGGACGCGGCTTTACAACTTGCGGAAAAATGCAACAGGTGGAGCAAGAAGCGTCAGGGCATGACTTTACAGCTTGCGGAAATATGCAAATGGCAGAGCAAGAAGTTTCAGGGCAGGTCTTTACAACTTGCAAAAAACAAATGGCGGAGCAAGAAGCGTCAGGGCACGACTTTATAACTTGCGGAAATATGCAAATGGCGGAGCAAGAAGTTTCAGGGCACGACTTTACAACTTGCAAAAAACAAATGGCGGAGCAAGAAGTTTCAGGGCATGACTTTACAACTTGCAAAAAAACAAATGGCGGAGCAAGAAGTTTCAGGGCATGACTTTACAACTTGCAAAAAACAAATGGCGGAGCAAGAAGTGTCAGGGCATGACTTTACAACTTGCAAAAAACAAATGGCGGAGCAAGAAGTGTCAGGGCACGACTTCAGTCGTGCCGTAAGCGCATCAAAACAATTGTCGGGCTTTAGCCCCTGAGGGATGCTTTGCATGGACTGAGCCGCATTTATGAGATGGCTTATAGTTCAAGCTGGAATTCAGTGATAACGACTTTCATTTTACCGATCGACTCCAGCAATTCGAATATGCCTTCCAGATTGTCGAATTACCGATAATCAGACTCAACGTCATTCCCGGATCGAAGGGCGTTACCCGACACGAATCCTCCTGGCATCCCATAGGGTATTGAGTCGGAATGACCTCCTATGAATTTCTGTTCTTGGAGCCTGAAATCATTCTTTGCCATCTTTCAACGATCAGGTTCTCGACTACTGCATCACCGCCCTGGTCGGGTTCCAAGCCGATATGGTCGTTGACCGCGTTGCAAAGCCGCGCAAGCAGCCCCGAGCGAGCCGCTGTGCGCGGCTCATGACGTTAGGCCTCCTGCTTGACCAGGGGGCAGTTTTATTCCCTTACTTGTGGCGGCGCGCCGCCCAGCGGGAACGCGCCACGCTGATAAATGCTCCGGCTGCTCCCACCAGCGCCAAAATCGCCGTGGGATCTTCAGGCGAATCATCGCAGCCACTTTGGGCATACAGCGGCAGCGCGATGCAAAGCACGGTCAAAACAAGCAGAACCCGATAGAAAGTCTTCATGACAAAACACTCCTGGCCTACGCCACTTAATTTTTTGGTTGTCGCAGGCTTGAATCGAAGCCTGCGACAACATTGGAAGAACCTGTAGTGCACAAGACAACATAAGCCGCAGCCGTCAACGGCGATCCCGGTGGGCTCACCCCGGATGCCATTGGTGAAACCTGAGAAACCACGCCAGCGCCGATGAACTCAGGGCCGCGTGCCGAGATTGCTGCTCCCATCAGACGTAGGCGTGGCGGGCAGGCCCGCGGCAATCGGCGTTTTCACCGGCGTGGCTGCCCCGATGAACTCGGCGACGCTGCTGCCGGCGGCGCCACTGTAGTTCGTGACCCAGACGTTGCCGGAGCCGTCGATGGCAATCCAAAAGGGGTTATACAGGCCGCCGCCGGTGTAACCATTGGAGCCGGAGATGGCAGCGCCAGAGCTGTTGAGTTCGGTAACGCTGTCGCTGCCGTTATTCGCAATCCAGGCGTTGCCGGAGCCGTCAAGGGCGATCCCGTAAGGCGCGTTCAGGCCGCCGCCGGTGTAACCGGAACCGGAGAGGGCAGTGCCGGCGTTGGAAAACTCGCTGACGCTGCTGTTTCGGTTGTTTGCGGCCCAGACGTTGCCTGAGTGGTCGATGGCGATCCCTTCGGGATAGTTCAGGCCGCCGCCGCCGTGATTGGAGCCGGAGCCAGCGCTGGTGTACTTGGAGATGCTGTTGTTAAAGAGATTTCCAATCCATGCGTTGCCGGCGCCATCGACGGCGACCCCAACGGACCCTTCCAGGCCGCCGCCGGTGTAACCGATGGCAGAGCTAATGCTGGTGAGCTTGGTGACGTAGTAGGTGTAGGGGCAGCAGGGGCCGTTGTAATTCGCAACCCAGGCGTTGCCGGAGGCGTCAAAGGCTATCCCTTCGGGCTCGTTCAGGTCGCCGCCGGTAAAGGGCGAGCTGTTGACGGCAGCGCCGGCGCTGGTGAACTTGGTGACGCCGCTGTTGCTGAAGGGGTAAGAGCCCTCATTTGTGACCCAGGCGTTGCCTGTACCGTCAATGGCGATGAAGATGGGCGCAAACAGATTGCCGCCGGTAAAGGGCGAGCTGCCTGCGACCCCGCCGGCGCTGGTGAACTCGGAGACGCTGTTGCCGCCCGCATTCGCGACCCAAACGTTGCCGGAGGCGTCAATGGCGATCCCTTGGGGATAGGCGGGCGTGTTCAGGCCGTAGCCGGTGAAAATGAGCGCGATGGTGAAGTCGTTGGGCGCGGAGGCGAGAGTGGGCTCGAACGGACCCGACGCGCCGCCAATGTCGTAGAGCGCGGTGATGTTCGCCCCCGGATTATGCGCTATATTGATGGCTGCGGTGGCCGTGTCGGTCGCAGTCGTCCCGGAGGAGCCGGCGGACTTGGCGTTACTGAATAGAGTGGAACATTGGGTAGAGCTGGAGCCGGAGGAGTTGATGCAGGCGGCCAGGATATTGGCCAGGGTGTTGATGGTTGCCTGAGGAACCGTACCGATGTTCGATCCGCTGGATGCGGGTGTGGTGGCGAGCGCCTGTCCGGTCGAGATGCTGGCCAGGTTGGCGGCATTGGCGAAAGCATTCCGCACGCCAGTCGTGGCGAGTGTAATGCCCCCGCTGGAGACGTCGGTGGCATCCATGGCCCAACCCGCCATGGCGTAGGCGGCGGCGATAGTGGAGACCTCGTTCACAAAGACGAACGGTGTCGCACTGGCGAAGTTGCCAGCGGCAGGGCAGTCACCCAGAACTGCCATCAGCCCAATCTCGGAGTTTGGGCCGCCGCCGGAGTCGCCGCCAACCGAGTAGATGTAGACCCCAGCGCCAGTGGTGCAGGTGTAGTCGCTGCTGATGCTGAAGCTGCCGTTGGAGTCTGTGATGACGTAGTAGTTGCCGCTGCCGCCTGCCCGTAGTATCCCGGATTATGGGTCGACACGCTGCTGGTTAACAGCGAAGTAGAAGCGGTTCCGTAACCGCCTGTGCCCGCCGCGTATAGGTAGACGTGCGCGCCTGCGATGGGCTGCTGGCCGCCATGAACGATGCCATGGATGGCAGCGCCGCTTACAGATGTTTCAGGTGTTGTCGCTGTCGTCGGGGTGAGCGAGCAGCCAGTGAGAACGAGAGGAAGACAAAGAACTAAAACAGTGGTAAATCGCATAAACCCTCCAACAAAACGGAGGCCCTACTGCGTACTCCATTGTGCCTGCGGCTTACAGACGAACCTGCTACCTGGATCCCCGGTCTGTATTGCACGTATCAGGGAGCCCATTTTGTGTTTTTTTTGCTGCGCGCAATTATATTCCAGGTCGCTTTTGTGAACAAAACAAAATATTCCAGGCGGACGCCGCGATCAGCGCGCCGCCCAGGCCGTAGTTGATGCGCCGTACCCTTGGATTCTCCGCATTGCTGATGCACTCGTTGAGGCTCGATCAGTAACGAAAAGTCTTAGTGCTGTATCTGGAGCGCCCGCCAGATAAGCGTGCGCAGTTGCATTCTCTTGGTAGGGGCGCTTCGGATACAGCGACTTGAAGGAAGCCGCCCCTGCTTGGAGAAGAATGTCTAT
>Ga0187875_10002094_pt1 | contig 14969 bp, 14 predicted proteins | sample June2016WEW_17_1_2_FD_132978 | JGI IMG/M metagenome (GOLD analysis project Ga0187875, IMG submission 132978) | Peatland microbial communities from SPRUCE experiment site at the Marcell Experimental Forest, Minnesota, USA - June2016WEW_17_10 | ecosystem: Environmental > Terrestrial > Soil >... | reverse complement strand
TGCCTCTTGCTCGGCTTTGAGCCGCACATCTCGTATCGACGCCAGTTCAAGGCGCGCCAATGTCAGCCCGGACGCTTTGATGTTGAGTTCCTTTTCAGCTTTGTCCAGGCCGTCCTCGGTTGCGGCAGCCACCAGGTGTTGTCCGAATTCGATCTTTACTTTGGCCGACCCACCAGCCTCAATGCGCCCTCTGGCCTCGCCGTCAAGTTTCCAGTTGCAGGCAAGATCGCACATTACCAGCAGCGTCGCTGCCGCCGGCTTCAGTTTCGGCAGCAGAATCGGCCCCTCCTCCTGCTGCGCCATCCCCGGCACTACCGCAACCATCATGGCCGCGGCCAGAATCCATCCTCCAAGCTTGCTTTTACGCATTGCGCGCCCCCGTAAACTCCCTGGAGGATTCCTCATCCCGGCGGGTCAAATCCCGGAGTCAATCCATCGTATTTTGCCAATTCACTTCACTGCACCCCGCGCAGCAGATCGCAAGCCTCGGGCACTTTGCCGTCACAGGCTTTCTGAAAGTATTTGCGCGCTTCAGTGATATTTCCTAAGTTCTGGAACACGCAGCCTAGGCCGTTGCAACCACGCATATTCCCCTGGTCGCAGGACTTCTGGTAGACCTTGCCGGCTTCTTTATCATCCGCCTGAACGCCCAGGCCCATATCGTAAATGTAGCCGAGATAGTTGCAGGCATTCATATTGCCGTCGTCGCAGGCTTGGGTGAAGTGCGTTCGCGCCTGGCCGTAGTCCTTGCGGTCGAACGCGGTTTTCCCTTGGTCGTAATCGCTGTTCGCTGTCACAGACGTTGTCCCCCCTGGTTTGACTGCCGGCTGCGCGGCCCCGGACCAGGTGTACATCCCGGTAATATCTCCGCTCGGTCTGTGACCTATAGCCGTGGCCATGGCGCGGACTACGCTGCCGCTGGGCAACGATGTAATGGGCAGAAAATAGATGGGCGATTCCTCCGTAGGCGGTTTTCCATCTATGGTGAAGTGGATGACCGCGTTTGGAGTTGCGTCGGTGATGGTCACCGGCCGGGCCTCGGCATAGGTGCCAGAACCCGGGGTAAGCACAGGAACAGCCGTTGCGGGCGTGGATTGCCAGAACCATAACCCGGCACAGATTCCCAGGCCAACAACGGCTAAAGCCGCTGCCCAAACCCACTTCGAGACAGGGGAGCTGGGGGGTGGGCTGGTGACCGGCTCGGGTGACTTTTCTACCACGGTTACGGGACGGCGCGCGGGCTGCTGGCGCGCAGGCCGTTGGGGTGCAATCACTGGTTGGGGCGAAGTCGCTTCCAGAAAAGCTGCCGCCGAAGGGAAACGCTGCTCCCGTTCACGGGCCAGCAGGCGCATGACAATCGCTTCCAGCCCCGGGTGCTCCTTGGCCAGCGAAGGCCTCAACCGCTCCAGCGGCTGCGGAACTCCCTGCAAGTGCTGGTACATCCAGCCTTCCATATTCTGGGCATGGAAGGGGGTTCGTCCGGTGAGCATCTCGTAGAACACCCCGCCCAGAGCGTAAAGATCGGTGCGGCCGTCCAGCTCGGCGGCTGGCGTGCCACGCCACTGCTCCGGCGAGGCGTACTCCGGCGTCAGCAACAGACCGTGAGTGCGGCTCAGGTTGGTGATGCCCTCGGCCATGGCGGCAATGCCAAAGTCCAGAACCTTGGGTTGATCGCTGCCGTCGGGCATCGACCCCAGCAGGATATTCTCCGGCTTGATGTCGCGATGGATAGCGCCCCGGGCGTGTGCCGCGGCCAGCCCGGCGGCCAGTCCGCGGGCGATGTGCAGGGCGCGCTCCACAGGCAGGCCTCGTGGAGCCTGCTGAAGCACCGAACGCAGGCTTGGACCGGACACAAACTCCATGGCGATAAACAGGCTGCCATCCTCGTCCTGGTCCAGGTCGACAACCTCGACTATGTTGGGGTGGCGCAACTGGTAGGCGGCCCGCGCCTCCTGCCGGAAGCGCTTGATGAACTGGGGGTTGCGGCTCAATTCGACGGCCAGAAACTTGAGCGCCAACTGCCCGCCCAGCAACAGGTGCTCGGCCAGGTAGACGACGCCCATCCCGCCCTGGCCCAGCTTGCGTATGGTGCGGTATTTGCCGCGCACGATCTGGCCCGGCGCCAGCTCCCGCGACTCGATCAGCACCGCCCCGTCGCTCGGGCAGGTGGTGTGTTGGTTCGGATACGGTGTATCACATACAGGACATGTCTTCATGCCACACTCTCGCCTGGCTTGGAGCCCTGCGTTCGAGAGGAGATTGAATGGCCAAAGCATACCACTGTTCCCGCTATCCGTGCCTCAATATCTCCCTCTTCCAGACACCGATAGTTCAATCCCGCCCCCCACTTCCCATTCCTGCCCCTCCGCGTCCAACCATTACAGGGGTTGCAGCTGGCATATCTTTTGCTTTTCGGCGCAATTCGCAGCGCCACGGTTAGCTCCGGTCTGCCCTGGCCAGATACAATAGGATTCTGAGCTGCGGCAGGCGGGCGGCATACGATTCTGATCTTTGGAGCAGGTGCAAGTGAGAGGCATAAACTGCCGCGGTTCGCGGCTTGTATTGATTTTAGGACTGGTTATCGCGCTGGCCGTGCCCGCGATGGCGCTCCCACCCGGCACATCTACCACTACGACGCTGACCGCCGGAACCCTGAACGGTTGCGTGCAGCCTCTTACGGTTTCCGTGGCTTCAAGTGGTACCCCGCTCACCTCCGGAACCGTGACCATCAATGACCAGTTCAATGGCAATGCTGTTCAACTGGCAAGCGTCGCTCTCAGCTCCTCAGGCTCAGCCACTCCTTCGGTTGCCCTGGCCGCCGGCAGCCACAGCCTCACAGCGAACTTTCCAGCCACCGGTTCTTACCTGACTTCTACCTCATCTCCGGTGCTCGTCAGCGTCACTACGGAGTGCGAGTTTACCGTTACCATTCCCACCTCCAGTTTCACCCCGGCCTCCACCACCAATACCCTCACCCTCACTGCCGGCCAGACGGGATCGTTCACCATTATCGTTGCCCCATCGACGGAGTTCACCTCCACATTGACGGCCCCCATGTTCGTCACGCTCGCCTGCTCCGGCCTGCCCGACGGTGCAACCTGCAGCGCCACCCCGGAAAATCTGGAAATTCTCTCCACCACCCCCGGAAGCTGTCCCACGGGTTCGCTTCCCGCCGTGTGTCCGCCCACCAGCAACATGGTGATTCAGACCTACGCCGCTTCCTCCGTCAAGGCCGCGCCCCCGGCCACGCCGGGCAAACGGTCCAGCCCCATCGCATGGGCGTTTCTACTGCCCGGCGCTCTGGGCCTGGGCGGTCTGGCCTTTGGAGCGCGCCGCCGCAGATGGCTCAGCAGATTCTTGCTTGTGGCTTTGGTCGGCTTGGTTACCATGCTGGGCGCCACCGCCTGCAATCCACGCTACTACTACCTGAATCACGGCCCGCCCATCAATCCTGCGACACCGGCTGGAACCTATAACATCACCGTCACCGCGCAGTCCAGCAACGGCGTCACCGCCATTACCCACTCCACCAACTTTGTGCTGGTTGTGAATTAACGCTTTTCGCGTAGAGTACACAATTCTGGGTGCCCCACCCTCGCGACGAACTTGTTTTTGTCGCTAGGGTGGGATAGAACAAATGCCAGATTCGCCAGAGGGTGAAGAGCCCATAAGAAATGACCTGCTGCCGCTATAAGGCCGCAGGTCATTTCTATTGTCCGATCACTATATTCCCTATTCCCTAGTCCCTAATCCCTGTTATCACCCCACCGCGGGCAAGCCCGCCAGCGCCATCGCAATCTCTTCTTCCGGATACTCGTAATTCTCCAGCTTCCCGGCCTGGTAGGCAATATACGATTGCATGTCAAAGTGCCCATGCCCGCTGAGATTGAAGAGAATAGTCCGCTGCTTTCCTTCTTTCTTGGCGCGCAGAGCTTCGTCAATCGCCACGGCGACGGCATGGTTGGCCTCTGGTGCGGGAATGATTCCCTCAGCGCGCGCAAACTGAATTCCGGCGGCAAAGGCATCCAGTTGTTGCACGGTAGTGGCTTCGGCCAATCCCAGATCCAGCACATGCGACACCAGCGGCGCCATGCCGTGGTAACGCAACCCGCCCGCATGAATTCCCGGAGGAACAAAGGTGCTCCCCAGCGTGTGCATTTTGACCAGCGGCGTCAGGTGTCCGGTATCGCCAAAATCGTAAGTGAATCTGCCCTTGGTCAGGCTGGGGCAGGCCGCCGGTTCCGCCGCCACAACACGCGCCTTGCTTTGCCCCTTGATCTTGCGGCCTATATACGGCATCACCAACCCGGCAAAGTTCGATCCGCCGCCCGTGCAGCCGATAATCACGTCTGGGTCATCGTCCGCCAGCGCCATCTGCTCAATTGCTTCCAGGCCAATAACCGTCTGGTGCAGCAGCACATGATTCAATACGCTGCCCAGTGCGTATTTGGTATTCGGGTCCTTCGCCGCTATCTCCACGGCCTCTGAAATCGCAATCCCCAGCGAACCATTCGAATCCGGATGCGCCTTCAGAATCGCTCGGCCCGATTCCGTCTCGTTGCTCGGGCTGGCGGTCACCGAGGCTCCAAAAGCCTCCATCAGCGCGCGGCGATATGGCTTCTGGTCGTAGCTCACCCGTACCATATAAACCTTGCAGTCCAGCCCGAAGAACGCGCAGGCCATGGCCAGGGCCGATCCCCATTGGCCGGCTCCCGTCTCCGTTGACAGGTGCTTGGTGCCTTCCTTCTTGTTGTAATAAGCCTGCGCCACGGCGGTATTCAGCTTGTGCGAGCCGGCCGGGCTCACGCCCTCGTACTTGTAGTAAATCCGCGCCGGTGTATCCAGCGCCTTCTCCAGCCGCCGTGCCCGGTAGAGAGGCGAGGGACGCCACTGCGCATACAGTTGCCGCACTTCGCCGGGAATCTCAATCTCCCGCTCCGTGCTCACCTCCTGCATAATCAGGCCCATCGGAAACAACGGCGCCAAGTCGTCGGGCCCAATCGGCTTCAGTGTTCCGGGATGCAGCGGCGGCGCCAACGGCTTGGGCAAATCGGCGGCTATGTTGTACCAGGCAAGGGGAATACGATTTTGCGGCAGGTTGTATTGAATGTTTTCCATATCAAATTCTATCAGCAAAGTTGGCGGAGGTGGCAGTATTACCCCGTCCTGTTAGGGAACCTCTGAATAAGTCGATGTTTTGAAAGGGCACGATTTCGCCGGGGTCCCCATCGACAGGTCTTCGTCAATGGGGTGGCTTTACAGCTTGCGGGAAAATGCAAAAGGTGGAGCAAGAAGTGTCAGGGCACGACTTCAGTCGTGCCGCAATGGCAGCAAAATGAACGCGGGCTTTAGCCCCTGAGGGAAGGTTGATCCATCTACACCATCAGGGCAGATGCTCTAATCTCCTCGGTGATGCGCCGTGATTATTGTGGAGCGCGCCGCTCCGCTGTCTGCTCCCGCACCGCGATGAACTGGCCTGTCCACGACCCGCCGTTAAGCGTGATGCCGCCCATCACCTTCCCGTTATCGGAGATCGCCAGCCGGTACTGGTCCGTGCCTTTCAAGTGGGTCGGGTCGTCCGCTTCGTAGCCGTTCAGGATCAATAACCCGTCGCCCTTCATCTCGCCCTTCACCAGCTCCGTGTCCGTCATGCCCACTATGTCGACAGATTTCGGCGTCAAGTTTGGGCCCGCCTTGCGCAGCGTCCACACAATCTTCCCCCGGATGCTCCCATCGTTGATCACCGCGCAGGTCTTGCAACCGGGCCCCGTCTCCAGCGTCAACACGGCGGTATAGACCAGCCCCTCAGGATTCGTCCAGATGCCCCGCCACACTCCCGCCACGCTGCCTGTCTGAGCCGGGCAAGCCAGTCCACCCAGCAAAATCAAACCCGCCAGAACAACCCGCTTCCTCATCGTTTTCCTTTCCTGCCAATCTGGGTGCCACACCCGTGCGGCGTCTTTGTTCTCGCCGTTAGGGTGGGAGTTTATCTTTAAGTCGTGGCCAATTCCACTAATTCGGATAAGACGCGACCGCGCTGTTTCTCCGCCAACTCGTATTCAACGCGCAGGGTGAATAGACCTTAAATATAAAAGGCGTCAGCCATGTTGTAGCTAAGAAAGCCTATTCGTTGCCGGCAATCTCCGCCGCGCGCTCATAGGAGCCCAGATTGAAAGCATTCGAGTAGCCCAACGCCTTCACCTTCTTTTTTGCCAAATTGCTGCGAATCCCGCTCTGACAGTGCAGCAGAAGCACCAGGCTCTTATCCTTCACGTGGCGGGGCAATGTGGTTTCAATATGATACAGCGGAATGTTGATAGCGCTCGGCAGGTGGCCGGAGCTGAATTCGGAAGGTGTCCGAACATCGATCACCAGCGCTCCGCTCTTCAGGTAAGCCAGCGCCTCTTTGGAGGATATTTGGCTTGCGCGCCTTAGCAGGATAAAAGCTGCAAGGACGATCACGATGATTAATGCAGTTGTCATGTTCATGCCTTCAAAGATACTTCGAACTTGCCGTAATTCTTGGGCAAAATGACGATGGTAACCACGAAGGGCACATGGAACAGGTGAAGAGCTTCAAATCCTTGCGCAAGGCTGCTGTTGCGCCGGTGTGGCCGGGTTGGGCGGCTCAGGTCCGTATGGGTTCTATCGATTCCTTCGCAATCACCCTTGAAAGATGGGCGGCTTCCTGGGAGCGTTCGTAAGCCATCCTTGCCAGGTCTTGAGCGGAGAGGTGATCGCCTGAGCTGTGCTGGCACTCGGCGGCTGCGTGTGCGTAGGCTGCGTTGGTATGCAGTTCCGCTGCTTGGGCATGCAGGCCTTGAGTCATGGTCTTCTCCTTGTCGGCAAGCGCGTTTGGCGCTTTAATTAGAAGTCTCCCACCCGGCTGACTTGCGCGCTGAGCAATCGGAGACAGCCCCGCCTTTGGGCGCCGGAATCGTAACCCTCGCCGGACGCAGAGGTCCGCAAGGCCGGAAGATCGTGCTCGACCATACAAGCGAGCGCGTGTGGCTCTGGTAAGTTGCTTTACGAATGTGATTTCGATGTAAATCCGCCGTAGGTCAGGTAGATGCCAACTGCCAGCCACAGAACCATGCACGAGTAGAAAATCGGTGGATTCTGGAGCACCTTCAGGTAGCATTCCACTCCGACATAAGGCAACAGGTATACGAAGAACAGGCCCTTGATCAGCGTTAACCAGCCGATAACGGTAATAACCACCGCAAGTGCGCCGCCCGACCAGATATTGTGCGTGAGAACCATTGCCAGCCCAACGGCCAAAATGATCACGCCAAGAACCAGAATCAACGATGGGCTGTGAAGAAGTTCTGTGATCGAAGCCAGACTGGCTTGCCTGTAAATGAACATGAATGGCACAAGCAAAATGCAGTACAGGCCTATAAGCCTGCTCAGGAAGATCGTACGCGATGACATAATCTCCTCCTTGCGGGTCGATAAGTCGTTTAACGGGGATAGGGTGTACCGCAAACGCTGGTATCTGTTTCAACGGCCCGCGAACATATTTATACACCCCTGCAACATTCCCCGTGCGTTAAAGTATTGTTAACGCTGAAATGCCGTCCTCTACACTGGTGTCGCCATGAGTTGCCTATTTTGCAAGATTGTTGACGGAAGCATCCCCTCCAAGGCGGTCTACGAGGATGAGCTTTGCTACGCCTTCGCCGACCTCCACCCCCAGGCGCCCGTCCATATTCTGGTGACGCCGAGAGAACACATCACCTCAATGGACGATACCGATAAGGCGGATGCCGCGCTCCTCGGCCACCTGCTGTGGGCTGCCTCTGAAGTTGCCCGCGAGAAGAGTCTGACCGATGGCTACCGCCTGGTGGTCAACACCGGCCCCGACGGCGGCCAGACCGTCGATCATCTCCACGTCCACCTGCTCGGCGGCCGCCCCCTCACCTGGCCTCCGGGTTAAAGGCAGGGAATAGGGAATAGGGAATAGAAAAGCGGTTTCAGCGCTTTCCTATTCCCTATTCTTATGCTGGTTGGACCGCGTACTCTTCTTCCTCTTCCATCCCGTAGCGGCGCAGCATGTTGGGCAGGCTCTGTGAAAATGCTGACCGCGGCATCACCGTATCGCATCCCGCCTCCAGGGCCTTGGCCTTCAGTTCGCCCTGCAGGTGATTGAGAAAGCCCACGATTGACGTCGCTTTCTTCAGCTTGGCCTTGAACTTGGGAATCAGCATAAGCGGCTTGGCGTTCAGATTGTTCAGGTCGAAAACCAGCAGCTTGGGCCGCTCGTTTTCCGGCAACTCCGCCAGTGTGGCCACCATCGCATCCTTGTCGCCGTTCTTCACAAACTCCACCTTCACGCCCAGCTTCCGCGCCGTCTCCTGAATCTTGGCCAGGAAGAACATATCTTCAATGAAGCAGTAGATGCGCGTAGGTGCATCCTCGCGCACTGCGACTGCGGGCTGAGAATCATAAGCTTCTGGATAATAGCCGCCGTTGTGGCCGTTGCTCCCCGTCGGAATCGTCGAAGGAGGCCCGTCGGCTATGTTGCCGTTCACCAGCCGGTAGCTGTGGTCCATCGGGCCTACAAACTCCCTGGGCCCCTTCTGCCTGGTCTTGCGCTTGCCCTGCGGAGGAGATGTAATGCTGTTGCCCGGCTGCGCCGCCGCCGCGCCCTTCTGGAAGAACTTCTTCTTCTTCCGTTCATGATGCTCGCGCTTGCCTCCCTGATGTCCAACTTGGTGCTGGGGAGCCGGCTTGTGCTTCGCCGGTGGCCGCTGAGGCTGCGCCGTGGGCTCTGCCTGGGGCTGTTGTGATTGCTGCGCCAGAACCGGGACCGCGCCGGCTGCCTGGCTGCTCTTGTTCTTGCGGCGGCGCCGGCGGCGCCTATGCCCCTGCGACTGCCCCTGCCCATTGGCCGGAGCTGGCCCCATTTCACTTTGGGGCTGCGTCAATTCTGTCGTCATGCGTTTGTGTCCTGTTGCATTGCTAGATGGTGTCTTCCATTTACTGCTTAAGCCTGTTGATGCCGGGAGTTTCCAGTTCGGTAATATGTTTCCCAGCTTGCCGCCGCCCAGGCCGGGACGGAAACTAGACCGTGAATAACAAAAACTGCGGCTGGATCTTTCAATACGCTCTACAGCCGCGCTCCTGACAATCTACCGTGATGCCCTGGCGTCTCATACTATTTCACAGAATTCCAGCCGGAATGAGCGTTTCTCAAAGACTATCGCTTCCGATGGTGCCGGCTGAGCCTCTGCGGCTCTATTCTTTGGACCTCTGTGAATTGCTGTTCTGCCGCCGCGCACACCGGAGCCTGAAAGTACTGCTCCAACCTGTCATAAGAATCGTATCGGTGCGGCCAGCGCCCTTCTCAGGTGTTGCCCTTCCTATGAAACTATCGCCGCCCACAGATTGCCATAAAATAACCTGCCCGGCTGAGTTCCCTTGTTCGCGGCGAGCTTGCTCTTCCCTTTCGGGTGGCTCGCGTCAGCCGCTTGATAGGCAACTCTCATACTACAGGGAACTCGAGCGGCTGGCAAGCAACATCCCCAACCCCGCGCTCCCAAAATGCCCCTAACGCAAGGAACGCCACTCCAATCAGAGTGGCGTTCCACTATTTTTATTTTAACTTTGCCACTGGCCTCCCAAATAAAATGTGGACGGCTGGCCTCTCGCCGTACCTACTACAGGCTACCCTGGCCGGTTTGCCTCTTTTTGAGGTCCGCTTCGTTGGCGGATACTCGTGCCGGGGGCCTGTTCTTCTTTGGGCTGGTCAGAACTCTTCCAGCGCCTGTACATCACTGGCACCTATCTATTAGCAATCTTGGTGCCACTCTTAATATCTTTTTATTTCAATGATTTACGGACAATTAATCAGATAATATTCTCAATTCTGGAAGTCTTCTGTCCTGCTTTCTCCCAAAAACCATAAAAATGCACTCATCGCTGGCACTGTGGGCAGTAATGTGTCCCCCGCCCAGCCACCACGATGCGCCGGATCGGTGTCTTGCAGCGGTGGCAGGGAAGCCCTGTGCGCTGGTATACGCAATGCTCCAGTTGAAAAAAACCGCGCACCCCGTTAGCGTCCACATAATCAGATACAGAAGACCCGCCCAGCCGGATGGCGTCTTCCAGTACCTCGACGAGAGCCAGCCGCAGCCCTTCCAATTCCGCCCTGGTCAGCCGCCCGCTCCTGCGTCGCGGCCGGATGCCGGCGCGAAACAGGCTCTCGTCGGCGTATATGTTGCCTACACCGGAAAGTAGCTTCTGGTTGAGCAGCGCCGCCTTGATGGCCAGCTTGCGCCCGCTGAAAAGCCGTGCAAACTCCTCCGCCGTCACCGCCAGGGGATCGGCGCCCTGTGCGCGAAAGCTCTCCCTGCGGCTCAGTTCGCGATACTCCAGCCGCCCAAACCGTCGCGGGTCCACGAAGCGCAGCTCACGACCGCTGGTCAGACTCAGCCGCGCATGGGTATGAGCGGCAACCGGAGCATCCGGAGTGGTCACCAGCAATCTCCCCGTCATGCCAAGATGCACAATCCATTGAGCTTCTGGCTCACTCTCCAGTTCACCCAAACCAGAGCCTGGGTGCCCCACCCTCGCCGCGCTTTTGTTTTTGCGGCTTCGGGGTCCCTGGCAAGCGATTTTTGCTTGCTGGGGTGATCTAGGGTGGGTGTTAACGCTGCCGCCCGCAATGCCCAGCTCGCAGACAATGTGCTTTCCCGTGCGATGAACGGACAGAATCACCCGTCCTTCCAGCCCCTTGGCCTGGCGCGCAGCGGGCGTCTTGAAAGGCTCCGGATGCCGGCCGAACCAGGCCTCGACGATGCAGTCTCCTCGCAGACGTTCGTTCACTCCGCGGGCGATCGTCTCCACCTCAGGCAACTCGGGCATCGATCAATTGTAAGGGAATCTCACATCCGGTGAGGAGATTGCTCTCCCGTCCGGGCTATCTGCGCGCGCCGGGTTCGCGAATCCGGCTGGCCTCAAAGCTCACGATCTTCCACACACCCTGCGCGTTGCGCACGTAAACCCGCGTGTAGCGAAGGTCTCCGATGGCCTCTCCATCGGCGTTGACCCCCGTCACATGAGCAAACGAAGTGACCAGCGCCGTGGTTCCGTAGAAGCGCACCTTGCTGTCGGAAAGTTCCAGGTCCGTGATACGCCTTCGCCCGCCGCGCAGCCTGGTCAAGACATCTTCTTTGGTTTGCAGCGTTCCGCTGGCGTTGATGCCGATATAGTCGTCCGCCAGCAAGCCATCCATGGTGGCGACATCCGCCGCCAGAACGGCCTTCCGCCATTTTTCTTCCAGTTGGTCGATCTCGCGACGGCTCTCGTGCTTTTCTCCCCGGGGCATTCCGCCCTGTTGAGGTGCGCCGCTGTGCTGAGGCGCGGCAAAAAGCGCCGACGCGTATGCGCCAAGCGTCAGCAATAACACCAAGGCATACAGCCGCTGGCAGCGGATAGGCGTGGAGGGTTGGAGCGCCGCGGTGAGCATATTCGAAACGGATACTATCCCTGAATGGCCGCGCCGGTCAATCGATTTCAACACGACACGCTTCACATTTCAATCAATTCTCTGCAAATCAAGCCATTTACTTCAGATTCCCGCCTGGACTCGGCCGGAATCTCAAATCAGGGCCACCAGGTTTTCGGTACTCCGCTCCAGCATCTTCTGGTAGAGCCCGCGTACGGCATGGGTCTTAAAGTGCTCTGACGCGCGATGCGCCTCCAGAGCTTTTGCGTCCCGGTATTGCTCATAGATCAGCACCGTGTTCGGATCGTCTTCCAAATAGTGCGGTATGTAGCTGATGCATCCAGGTTCCTGGCGCGAGGCCGCGGCCAGCAGGCGCAGAGATTCGGCCACTTCGGCCAGGTCTTCCGTGGCAAACTTTAACCGTACCGCAAAGCTGATCATCTGAACTGCCTCCCTCGCGTTCCCGTAAATCGAAATCCCCACCCAAATTGCCTTTGAGACCAAGTCCACTCTTCAAGTTTATGCGTGAATCTTTTCCAAAGCTGTGGCAAACTCCGGCAGAAACATTGTCTGATCCCGATCCGGGCCAGTCGAGACCATTCCGATTTTGGCTCCGCTCTCCCGTTCCTGAAAACGAAGATACTCTCTCGCCGCCACCGGTAATTTGTCGAACTCCTTGATCCCCTCCGTCGAGCTCCGCCAGCCCTTCATCCGGGTATAAACCGGCTTAATCTGCTCGAGGCCTCGTACGTCGGCGGGAATCTCGTCCGTCACCTTGCCCCCGATCTCGTAGCCCACGCAGATCGGAATCTCCTCCAACTCGTCCAGCACGTCCAGCTTGGTCACCACCAGCCATTCCGCGCCGTTCACCTGGTTGGAGTAGCGCAGCAGCGGAATGTCCAGCCACCCGCACCGTCGCGGCCGCCCCGTCACCGCGCCATATTCGTTGCCGCGCGCTCGCAGGTGGTCGCCCACCGCATCCTTGATCTCCGTCGGGAACGGCCCTTCGCCCACCCGCGTCACGTAAGCCTTGGTCACCGAGATAACCGTGCCGATATTCGTCGGCCCCACGCCGGTTCCCGTTGCCGCCCCGCCCGCCGTCGCCGAAGACGAAGTCACAAACGGATACGTCCCGTGGTCGATGTCCAGCATCGTCCCCTGAGCTCCTTCGAACATCACGCTGCCGCCCTCGGCCAGAATCTTGTTCAGCAGCCGCCCCGTGTCGGCCACAAACGGCCGCACCTGCTCCGCCGCCGCCGCGTACTCCTCATACATCTGCGCCGGGTCCAGAGCCGCGGTCTCGTTCCCAAACAGCGCCCAGGCAATGGCGTTCTTTTCCGAGCAGGCCGCCTCAATGTGCGTCTTCAGCAACTCCGGCCTCAGCAGGTCCACTACGCGCAACCCACTGCGCGCCATCTTATCCTCGTATGCCGGCCCAATCCCCCGGCTGGTCGTCCCGATCTTCTTCCGTCCAGGCGCGCTTTCCGCAGCCAGCTCAATCATGCGGTGATAAGGCAGAATTACCTGCGCCCGGTTCGACACATTGAGACGTTCATCCACGGCCACGCCCAGCCCCCGCAGCTTGGCCACTTCCTTCAAAAAGGCGATAGGGTCCAGCACCACGCCGTTGCCGATCACTCCCCGGCAACCCGGCCTGAGCACTCCGCAGGGAATCAGTTGCAGCACAAACTTCTGCTCGCCGATAATCACCGTGTGCCCGGCGTTGTGTCCGCCCGCATAACGCGCCACCGCGGTAAACCGCTCGCTCAGCACGTCCACAATCTTTCCCTTGCCTTCGTCGCCCCACTGGGCGCCCAACACTACCGCCGTCTTTGCTCGCATGTCGTCCCGTTCCTGATGCTAGTCGCTTGAGTCTGTCTTTTGTGTGAGATACCGCAACCCGGCGGACTCTTGGCAGGTCCGCTCAATCCCCCAGTCGCCTGGGTGCCCCACCCTCGCCGCGTTCTTGTTGTTGCGGCTAGGGTGGGATTCCAGTCCTGATGATAAACCCTAAGCAGATTCACCGCGAACCATGTTAACCAACCGCCCCTCTCATTCGTTGTACCGCTAGAAGGCGCTCGTCATCGCGCTTCGCGTGAGAGGGAAATCATATGAATAATCAGAATCGCATCCTGCCCTGGGTTCTTCGCTCCGTCGCCGTGCCGGCCCTTTTGCTTGCCGTTCTTGCCGCCGCTCAAACCAGGCCCGCCGTGCCCGCCAAGCCAGCGGCAACGGCTGCCGCTCCGGTCTCCACCGAAAAGGACTTCGCCGCCACTCAAGAACAGCTCATAAAGCTGCTGCGCCTCAGTCCTACGCTGACTTCCGTCGTAGCCCACGACCCATCGCTACTCGCCAACCAGGAATATGTGAGCCGCAATAATCCGCAGTTGGCGCAGTTTCTCGCTGCTCATCCCGAGATCGCCCGCAATCCTGAGTTCTACCTCTTCACCAACTTGGAGGTGCAAGGCGGGCGGCGCGACCAGGCGCTGAAACGCGCCGTCTGGCCGGAGATCTCCCAGCCTGCCGAGCAACAATGGCACGGCCGACCGGCCTCGGAGGAGTTCATCAGCGATATGCCACCCGTTCTGGGCTTTTTAGGCTTCTTGGGCATGCTCATATGGCTGATCCGCTCCTTCCTGGAAAATCGCCGCTGGAACCGTATCTTCAAGATGCAAAGCGAGGTCCACGGCAAGCTGATCGACAAGTTCAGCTCCAGCCAGGAGTTGGCGGCCTACATGGAAACCGAGGCCGGCAGGCGATTCCTTGAGGCTGCGCCCATCCCGATTGGCTTTGAGCAGGAGAAACGCATCCCCAACGCCATCGCGCGCGTACTCACCCCGCTCCAGATCGGCATCGTGCTGGTTCTGCTGGGTTTGGGCTGCTACCTGCTTCGTTCTGCCAGCACGAATACGAATATACCCATGCTGGTCTTAGGAACGCTCGCCCTGATGCCTGGCCTGGGATTTATCATCTCCGCAGGAGTGACCTGGGTTCTGGCTGGCCGTCTCGGCCTCATGCCAAAGAACCCCAAGGCCCCCGTCGACTCAAAGGAACAGTAGTGAGCCGGAGGGCTGGCCATTCCGATGAAAGAGCCTTTGCCGATGCACAGGGAATCCGTCCTTCCGAACGTATTAGCCGGCGACGCGCCGCGGGCAGTAGAATCGCCCATGGATAGCGACGCGTTTGCCGGCTTCTACGAGCGCTCGGCGCGGCCTCTCTGGGCTTATCTGGCGAGAGTTTCAGGGGATTGCTCGCTGGCCGACGACCTGATGCAGGAGAGCTTCGTCCGCTTCCTCTGCGCGTCGCAGCCTGAAGAAGGCGAAGTTGCCGCCCGGCGCTATCTCTTCCGCATCGCCACCAACCTGCTCCGCGACCACTGGCGGCGTCCCCGGCAAGCCTCCATCGAGGAGATTCCCGAAGAGTTCTTCGTCGCCACCACCAGCTCCGCCCCGTCCGATTTGCTCGCTCCGGCGCTGGCTGCCATGCGTACCCGCGAACGGCAACTGCTCTGGCTCGC
>Ga0187875_10002093_pt1 | contig 14979 bp, 15 predicted proteins | sample June2016WEW_17_1_2_FD_132978 | JGI IMG/M metagenome (GOLD analysis project Ga0187875, IMG submission 132978) | Peatland microbial communities from SPRUCE experiment site at the Marcell Experimental Forest, Minnesota, USA - June2016WEW_17_10 | ecosystem: Environmental > Terrestrial > Soil >... | reverse complement strand
TCGGCCGCCCGACGATACATATCCTTTGACCGCAATGTGTGGAGGCCGTCAGACCCCTTTCAAGTACTGATGATCGGGGGCTTGCGCGCCCCCGGTCGTGCGGCCGAGAATCGGGCGGGGCCTCGCGGGCGGGGCTTCGCGGGCGGGGCTTCGCGGGCGGCTGGGCTACAGGCCGGGTGGCGGTGTGCCGGTGAGACCCCAGAAAACAGGAAGATACCAGCCGAGCTCAGCGACGAGCCTTGATCGCCTCTATGAGCTTGGGGACCACCTTGGTGGCGTCACCAACGACACCGAGGTCCGCGATCGTGAAAATGGGGGCTTCCCGGTCCTTGTTGATCGCGATGATCTTCTGCGCGGCCTTCATGCCCACCATATGTTGGGCCGCTCCGGAGATCCCGCAGGCGATGTACACCATTGGCTTCACCGTCTTGCCGGTCTGGCCAATCTGGAGCGCGTACGGCACCCAGCCCGCGTCGACGATGGCGCGTGAAGCACCCGGAGCGCCTTTCAACAACTGTGCAAGCTCGGTGATGAGGGCGAAATTGCCGGGCGAGCCGAGACCCCGGCCCCCTGCGACGACGACGGCGGCTTCGTCGAGCTTGGGGCCGCTGCGCTCCTCCTCGTGACGGGCGACGATTCTTGCCGCGTTGGTTGCTCCCGTCTCGGGAACCTCGATCGCGACGATCTCAACGGACCGCTGCCCGGCTGGTTCGGCCGGCTCGGCAACAAACGACTTCGGCTGGACTACGAAAAGGCCCGGGATCGCGTCGGTGAACTCGGCTCGCAGCAGCGTCGAGCCGCCGAAGATCGAGTGATCGGAGGTCAGCCTCCCTCCCGAGGCGGTGATGCCCACGACGTTGGTCAGCACCGGCAGATCGAGGCGCACCGACAGCCGCGCCGCGATGTCACGACCGTCGTGGGTCGCGCCGATGAGGACCGCGTCGGGGCGGTTCCCGCCTGAGACCTGAGATGCGATGGCGGCTGCAACTTTCGGCCCGGGCAGCGCCTCGCCGATGTCGCCCACGTCGTACACCTTCGCCGCTCCGTAGCGACCGAGAACTGTGGCCGTGCTCTCAGAGCTCGGACCCCAGGTGACGACCTCGACGACACCACCGAAGCCGCGGGCGGCCGTCAGCAACTCGAGCACGATGCCGGCCGGCACGCCACCGCGCTGCTCGGCGAGAACCCAGGTCTTGTCCACCGGCGAAATCCCTTCTACAAGATCTTGAGCTGCTCGAGGAAGCCGAGCACGCGTTCATGGGCGTCACCTTTGTCGACGACGATCTCGCCGGCGGCGCGTGCTTCTGCGGCTTCGACCGAGATCACCTGCTGGCGGGCACCGGCAAAGCCGACTTGTGACGGGTCCAGCCCGAGATCTGCCACCGTGAGCTCCTCGACGGGTTTCGATTTCGCGGCCGCGATCCCCTTGAACGAGGGATACCGCGGCTCGACGACGCCGGAAGTCACCGTCACGACGGCCGGAAGAGGACACGTGACCTCCTCATAGCCCGCCTCGGTCTGGCGCTGGATCCGGAGCAGGCCATCGGAGATCTTGACGTGCTTCGCGAAGCTGACTGACGGCCAGCCCAGCAGCTCCGCGACTTGGACAGGCGTCGTGCCGGCATAGCCGTCCGTCGACTCGGTGCCCGCGAGCACCAAGTCCGGGCCTAGCCGAGCGATGGCCGCAGCCAGGACCTTCGCCGTCCCAAGCGCGTCCGATCCGGCAAGCACGGGGTCGGACACCAAGATGGCCTTTGCGGCTCCGGTCGCCAAAGCGGTGCGCAACCCGCTCGTGGCGCTGTTCGGGGCCATCGACACGAGTGAGACCTCGCCACCACCAGCGGCTTCCACGAGCTGGAGGCCCATCTCCACCCCGTAGCTGTCCGACTCGTCCATGATCAGCTTCCCCTCGCGCACGAGGGTGTGATCCCGCGGATCGAGCGCGGGAGGCATCGCCGTGTCCGGGATCTGCTTCACACAGACGGCGACGTTCACCTAGCGATTCTCCACGACTGGTCGCCCCGCAGCCAACCGGAGGGTCAGGGCTCCTCAGCCGGCCCTTGCCGGAGGGGCGGCCCCTGGCGGAGGGGCGAGCTCGGGCTCCTCAGCCGGCCCTTGGCGGTGGAGCGGCCCCTGGCGGTGGAGCGGCCCCTGGCGGAGGGGCGAGCTCGGGCTCCTCAGCCGGGCTCGAGCGCCCGGGCGGCCCCGGGCGGTGGGGCGGGTCGCCCGAGCGCCCGCCGGACCGCCCGAGCGCCCGGCGGGCCGCCGCCACGTCGTTGGTGACGACTGCGTCGACTCCCAAGTCGGCGAGCGCGGCGATCCGGGCCGGGTCATCCACCGTCCAGGCCCTGATCGCCATCCCGCAGTCCTTGGCGGCCTTCATCAAGGCCGCGTCGACGGAGCAGAAGAACGGATGCAGACCACCATGCCCATGCTCACGCACCGTCATGAGCGCCTCCATGGGATCCCTATCAAGATCGACGAGCAGCGCCGTCGCAAGACCCGGCTCGAAGCCGCGCACAGCGTCGATCGCTTCGAGGGAGAACGACGACACTACGATCCGAGGCGCCTCAGCTCGAGCCACCAACAGCGCCGCCACTTCGAACGCGAGCGACCTTTCCCGATCGGGTCCCCCTTCAGTCTCGTCTTGCTTGATCTCGACGTTGACCTGGAGCGGCCGGCAGGCGTCCAGCGCCTCGCCGAGCGAGGGAAGCCACGCAGGCAGCTCTGCCGACAAGAGGCGGGTGAACGGCCCAAGTCCGGGTACTTCGCCGTCGTGGTGGACGACTACGTTGCCGTCAGCGGTGAGGTGAACGTCCAGCTCGATCCCGTCCGCGCCGAGATCTCGCGCGCCGACGAACGCGGCGACGGTGTTCTCCCTGGCCAGATGACACGATCCTCGGTGGGCGAAGATCTCGGTCACAGCGCTCCTTCCAGCTCATTGTCCGCGGCACGGCTACGCGACGGTAATCGATTATTCTTCGATTGTGATCGTGATCACATGCTTGCACGATCACGAACGCTCCCGTAAGATTAGGTATCGCAGCCCGGTAATCGACCGTCTCTTCGTCGGCATCCAGCCCGCAGTATCGGTTTGATTGCTGGATGCAAGATTTGTGATTCTGTTCACGGACGCGCTTGGACGACCATGAACATCGTCCGCGCATCCAAGCCGCAGAGGAGGCAGGGTGGCTCTGACCTGGACCCGCTCGAGCGAATGGGACAGTGACGATTGGCGCAAGGTTGCTGAGTGCCGAGACACTGACCCAGATCTGTTCTTCCCCATCGGAACGACAGGTCAAGCAATTGAGCAGATCGACGCGGCCAAAGCCGTCTGTTTCTCGTGCGAGGCCCGAGAGGCCTGTCTCGAGTTCGCGCTCGCCACAAATCAGGAGTCTGGCGTCTGGGGCGCCACTTCGGAGGACGAGCGCCGCAAGCTCCGCAAGGCATGGCTGGCCGCTCAACGCCGCCGCGCTTGCTGAACCGCTCGCGCTCTAGCCAGCTCGCCGACTTACCGGGATCTCTAGGCGGACGATGGTGCCGCCGTCTGTCTCCATCTTGATCGTGCCACCTAGCTGACTTCGGACGAGGTCGCGGACGATCGACAACCCGAGACTGCGCGTCCGGTCTATGTCGAATCCCTCGGGCAGCCCACATCCGTTGTCACGCACCACGATCCCCAAGGAGTCCGGCCGCTCCTGAAGCAGGAGCTCGACACGTGCCTCGGCTCCTGATGTCGTCGGCTGACCGCCTAAGGCTGCACCCGGTGACACAGATCCCAAGTCCACTGGCGCCGGCCCAGGCACCGGCCCCGGCCCCGCTCCAGGCGCCGGCCCCGGCGGCCCCGCTCCTGGCGCCGGCCCTGCTCCAGGCGCCGACCCCGGCCCCGCTCCGGGCGCCCAGAACTGCGAGCTCGCCGCATACCAAGGCTCGGGAAAAGCGTGCTCCATCGCGTTTTGGAGCAGCTCCGCGATCGCGACCGCGAGCGGTGTCGCCACCTCGGCCGCGACGTCTCCGAGGCCTCCGTCGACCTCGATCGTCACCGGGAACGAGATCGTGCTCGTCTCGCGGATCATGCTCACGAGCGCCGAGACGATCTCTTCGAAGGGCACCTGCTCAGTCACGTCGCGCGCCAGGATGTCGTGGACCAGGGCAATCGCACGGATACGGCGCTCGGCTTCGAGCAGGGCGATGCGGCCCGCCGCTTCTGCCTCGTCCAGGCGTCGCGCCTGGAGGCGGAGGAGGGACGAGATCGTCTGGAGGTTGTTCTTCACACGGTGGTGCACCTCACGTATGGTCGCGTCCTTGCTCAAGAGGAGCCGGTCCCTGCGGCGCAAGTCCGTCACGTCGCGAAGCAGGAGCGCCGCGCCCGTCAACTCGCCCCTGGCAATGAGGGGAATGCACCGGATCATCAAGATGACGTCAGGAGGCCGCTCGACCTCTTCGATCGCGGGCAGCTTGCTCGCGAACGCTTCGTTCAAGACCGAGGTCTCGAGCCCGAGCAGAGCAAGGCTCGAGCCGACGATCGAGGAAGTGATCGAGGCACGGTGCATCGCATTGACCGCGTTCGGCGATGCGTAGGTGATGCGCTCATCGGCGTCGACGACGATCACTCCGTCGCCCACCCGAGGCGCCTCCTCGACTGCGGCGTCGTCGGCGACGAAAGGAAACAGGCCATCTGTGACCATGACTGACAGCCGCTCGAACAGGTCCAGATAGACCCTCTCCAGCGTGCCCCGGCGCCTGGTGGTCCGTGGCGACCAGACGCGGCAAAGCACAGCGAGGACCTTGCCTCTGTGACGCACGGGGATGTTCGTGACGCGTACGAGCGCGTCGGCGGACTCGCCTGGCTGCTCGGAGCGGATGATCACCCCGGACTGATAAGCCTCGACGACGTTCGGCAGGCTCTCGGAGGACTCAACCTGGCCCACGAGGTCAACTTCGTACAGGGTCTGACTCGTCGTGGGCCGTATCTGTCCAAGGACGACGAACGCGCCGAGGCGGTCAGGCCCTGGGGACTGCGAGGCCCCGAGCTCGGCCAAAGTCTCGTCGCCTTCACCGCGGTCACGCGTGACCGGTGCGAACAGCAACAGGTCGGAGAACGACAAGTCGGCGAGGAGGCTCCAGAACGCCATCAAGCTCTCCAGATGGCGGCGTTCGGGGCCGTCGGACGAGGTGTAACGGCGGATCAGGTCGGGTGCCGGGACGATCTTGACGGGAAGCGGGACGAGAGAGGGGTTCATCGATCTCGGTCAGGCCGGGCCGTAGGGGTCGACGCGCACGGACTCGGGCACACCTTGGCCGGCGTCGGCGGTCACGTTCTCAGGCATCGATGTGCTCCATCCTCAGTTGCAGCTCGCGAACTTCTGCCAGGGCTCGCCCGCCCTGGTTCGACAACGAGATCATGCCGCGCCCGGAGAGTGACGTGAAGACAGTCAAGAGCCACCGCCGGACTCCGGCTTGTCCGACTGATGCTTCCGGTCCTCGGTCGACGCGTCAGCGTCGCGCCCTCTCGAAGTGCCCGACGGCGAGCCACGACCGGGGCCACGACTGCCGCGGCTCGGGCGGGCGCCACGAAAGCCAGCCTTCTCTGTGGCCACTGCAACCTCGTCGCCCCAGATCTTGGCGCCGACGTCGAGAAGGCCGTGCAGGTCAGTGACGTGTCCCGGGTGGTACGGCACTGTCGCTGTCACCTCGTGGGCCGCAGACAGCTCCCGCAACAGCTCCGCCTCGCGTGTCGCCACGAGGCGGAAGTTGGCAAAGCTGCGGGCCACTTCGGCGAGCACTCGGCCGATCATCTCGCCTGAAGGACGACTCTCGGTTGCGGGTTCCACCGGCAAGCGGTCCGCCAGGGACCCGGCCAGCTCGCCGGCGCGCTGGCCAAGCAGCTCGGCTGTCCGGCCAACGGGTGGATCAGAGAATGATCCCGGCAACACCTTGTTGCAAACAAGCAGGCCAAGATGCAGGCGGCGGTCTCGAAGGCTCTCGATGAGCTGCTCGGCGTCCACCGCCGGCACGGCCTCGAGAGTCGTCACGACCACGAAAGTCGTGCGCACGTCCCGGATCAGGCGGTTCACGGCTTCGGCGCGGGCGACGAAACCGTCCCTCATGGTCTGGAAGAGAATGAAGAACTCGGCGAGGTCCTCCAGGAACTGGCTGCCCAGGATGCGATCCGCAACCTGGTAGAAGGGCCGGGAGGCGAAGTTCACCAGCCGGGAGCGGTAGGGCACGATGAGCCACCGGAGCAATCTCGAGGAGAAGAACTCGGCCATGCGCCCCGGCGCATCGAGGAGATCCAGCGCGTTGAGCGACGGCGGGGTGTCGACGACCAGGAGGTCGTACTCACCTTGTTCGTGAAGCTCGTACAGGCGCTCCATGGCGATGTAGTCGTGGCCCTGGGCGAACCGCCTGGTGAGGTTCCTGTACAGCGGGTTGGCAAGGATCTCGTTCGCCGTCCCGAGATCGGGCGCATGCCTGCGGACGAGCGCGTCCCACGACTCGCTCATGTCGAGCATGGCCGCGTAAAGCTCACCTGTCGGGCGCACTCCGGCGGCGGCGAACGCTTCGTCGGGTACCCGGCGGGCCACGTTTCCCAGCCCCCCGATCCCGAGAGCGTCTGCCAGGCGGCGCGCCGGGTCGACGGTGAGCACGAGCACCCGGCCCCCCAGACGTGCGGCCGCAGTGGCGGCGAGCGAGGCAGAGATCGTCGTCTTGCCGACCCCGCCCGGTCCGCAGACGACGACGACTTCCTTCGCCGACAGGAGTTGCTCCAAGTGGCGCGTCTGCTCTTGTTCCACAGACGCCCCGGCACGCCCAGGGACGGGTCGGCTCTCGGGACGTGACTCGAGACGGCGCTCCGGACGGCTCAAGTCAAGAGCTCCTCGGACAGAGCACGGGCAACCTGGCGAACTGCGCGAAGCCCGTGCGCGCGTGCGAACAGGTACGGCAGGTACAACAAGGGCACATCCGACGCGATCTCGGCACGCAGCCTCTCCAGGTGGGCGACGCCGTCGCGCCGGACGGTGACGGCGAGCCGCGCTGCTGCGAGCACCTCCTCGACCAGCTCGTTGGATGTCTCGAGCTCGCGGGCTAACAGGTCGAGCGTCGCGGAGCGGGCAAGCTCGTTGAAGACCAGCTCCTCGGAGTGTCCGAACAGCTCGGGCAGGACCCGGTTTGCCACCACGCATGCGAGATGAACTGGCGTCTCGCTGGCCAGCCGGGCGGCCAGGTCGACAGCCTCGGCCACAGGCATCTCCTCCGGCGTCGTGACGATCACCGCGCCGGTTCTGGTCGGGTCACCGAGGATCTCCAGTATCCAGTCGGTCTGGGACCGGACCACGCCCACCCGGATCAGCTCGTTGATACCGGTCGGCGCCGCAAGCTCGCCGACGACGTTGCCCGTCGACGAGGCGTCGACCACGACGAGGTCGTAGCGGCCCGCCCGGATCTCGAAACACAGTTTGCCGACCGTCAGGATCTCCTTGATCCCCGGTGCCGCCGTCGCAACGAAGTCGAATGCCCGGGCAACCGGACCGATGCGGCCGATGGTCGGTACCTTCGCGACCACACGCAGGTACTCACGCATCGAGGCTTCGGTGTCCATCGACATGGCCACGAGGTCTTCGCTGATGCGCCGTCCACTGAAGGGGGTCGGACCGCACTCGTAGGCTCGGGCGAGGTCTCCCCTCGGTTCGACCTCACAGACAAGGGTGCGGCGACCCTGCTCGCTCGCGAGCAGAGCGATCGCGGCGGCAACGGTTGTCTTGCCTACGCCGCCTTTACCGGTGACGAAGAGCAGCTGGTAAGCGAGGAGCTCGGGCACCGAGCTCGGGTGTCAGTTGGTCCCGAAGCCGACGCGCCGGTCCTCGCCCCCGCCGCCGATCTCGATATAGGCGACCTTGGCCGATGGCACCGCCACGCGACGGCCTCGCTTGTCGGTGAACCAGAGAACGCCATCGGGCTGAGCAAGGGCCTTGTCGACATCCGCGACGATATCGGCGTGCGTCGTCCCCTCGGGGAGCTCGATGTCGAGCTCCTTCACCGTCTGAATGATCCCGATGCGCACGTCCACGAATGCTCCTTCCGCTGCCGCGCGTCATCGTAGGGGACCGGCAGGCCGCAGCGGTTCACAACCGTGCGGTGCCGGCCGCGTCGGAGCGCCCGTCAACGCTCTTGAACATCGCCTCTCGACGCTGGACCCGGAGAAAGCGAGACGAACCTGCAATCACAAAGGTCTCATGGCATTCACCAGTGCGGCAGCGCGGTCACCGAAAAGCTCCACCGCCCGTGTGCAGGCGAACCGGTCGGTCATCCCGCTCACATATCCGACCGCGGCTCTGACCGCGTCCGGATCGTCGGGCACCAGTTCGGCTCCCATCGGAAGCGCCGTCGGGTGAGTGACGTAGTGGTCGACGAGGGCCCGCAACAACTCGACGACCGCAGATGACTGGTCGACCGAGGCCTCGCGGAGGTAAATGCGCTCGTAGTTGAACCGTCGCAACGCCTCGAGCGCCTCGCCCATCGTCTCGCTGATCGCGACCACGCCCGAGGACAGCGTCGTGGTGACGGCATCGGTCACAAAGGCGTTGAGCTGGCTCCCCCTAGAGGTTCCGCAGTGCTTGGCGACGAGAAGCGGAAGCTCGTCGCTCGTCACGATCTGAGCGTGAACCGCGTCCTCGAGGTCATGGGCACAGTAGGCGATGCGGTCCGCGAGCGCGACGACCTCACCCTCGGGCGTGGCGGGCGACGGGCGCGACCAGGAGTGGTTGCGGATCCCGTCCAAGGTCTCGGCACACAAATTGAGCGACGCGGCAGTGACGTCAGCGCCCCAAACCGCGTGGTCGAAGCCCTCAGGCAAGAACGGTGAAAGCGCCTCCTCGCTGGCGTGGCCTCCAGGGCCGTGGCCGCAGTCGTGGCCGAGGGCGATGGCCTCCGTCAGAGAGACGTTCAACCGGCACGCGCGCGAGATCGCATTCGCGACCTGTACGACTTCGAGGGCGTGGGTGAGCCGGGTCCGCTGGTGGTCGGCCGGGAAGATGAAGACCTGGGTCTTCCCGGCCAGGCGCCGAAACGCCGCCGAATGCAGGATCCGGTCCCGATCGCGCTCGAAACAGGTTCGCCACGGATCGGCGGGCTCCTCGATCGCGCGGCTGCCGGCTCCAACCGACCGGGTCGCGCCTGGCGCCAGCAACCACTCCTCCTCCGCCTCTCGCGCCTCGCGGGCGAGGACACCCAACGAGCCCCCGAGAGGCACGGTCGGATTATGCGCCGTCCGATGGCCAGGGTCGTCGCTCAGGTGACCGCTCATGGTCGAGGCCCAGCGTCGCGATTGCTCGCTCATCACCGACAAGGATGCCGCTTCCACGACCTCGAAGCTACGCGGCGGGTGTCACACTCCCCCATCGCCCGGACCGGGAGCAGGTTCAGCCGATCGAGAGCTCGGATCGGTACACCCGTCCAGGTCCCAGTGCCACCACGCGCTCGGCAAGCGACGCGAAGGCCCGCCCCGCCTCCCCCTCCGGGTCGAAGGCCGCGACCGGCACGCCGGCGTCACCAGCCTGGCGCAACGCGGGCAGGAACGGGATCTGCCCTAGAAGCGCCACGCCCAGGGACTTGGCCAGCGTCTCGCCGCCACCGTGACCGAACAGCTCGTAGCGCTTGCCGTCGTCACCGGTGAACCACGACTGGTTCTCGATCACTCCCCTGACCGGCAGGCGCAGCTGCCGGGCGAGCACGGCGGCACGCTGTGCCACCCGCTCGGCCGCAACCTGCGGTGTCGTCACGACCAGCACCTCGGCGCGGGGCACGAACTGAGCGATGGACATCGCGACATCGCCCGTGCCGGGCGGGAGATCGAGAACGAGGAAGTCGGGCCGGCCCCAGTGCACGTCTAGGAGGAATTGCTCCAAGGCCTTGTGCAACATCGGTCCCCGCCACATGACCGCCTGGTCCTCGTTCACGAAGAAACCCATCGAGATGCACCGGACGCCGTGGGCAACCGGCGGGATGAGCAGGTCGCCGACCACAGACGGGGGACGATCGATCCCCAACATGGAGGGAACCGAGAAGCCGTAGACATCTGCGTCGAGGATCGCCACCGAAGCCCCCCGGCGCGCCAGGGCGACCGCGAGATTGACGGTCACAGTCGACTTGCCCACACCTCCCTTGCCCGAAGAGATCGCTATGACGCGGGTGTGCGACGCCTTGTCGGCAAAAGGGTTCGGGCGGGGTGTGGGCCCTTCGGCGCCGTGCCCGTTCCCGCCGGAACCATGGCCCGCGCCGTCGTGACGGTGGGGCCCGGCGGCTTCGCCGCCGGCCCGATGCGCCGACGGGCCTGAGCCGAGCTCGCGAAGCCTCGCGTGCAGCTCCGCTTCTTCGGCCTCGGTCATGTTGACGAGCTCGAGCGCAGAAGGGGCGCCCCCGGCGGCCGCAACCGCTTTCTCGACCTCGGCGGCGAGCTCACGCGGTGCCGGGTGCCCCGCGGCAGGCACGGCAACGACCACTTCGGTACGGCCCCGGCGTGTCTTGACCGAGCGAAGCAGCCCGAGGTCACCGATGCTGTCGAACAGGCCCGGATCGAAGACGCCACGGACGGCCTCCTCGAGAGGATTGTCGGGATTCGTCATCGGCTTGCCGGGAGTCCGGTCATTCACTGTCCCTGGTCGATCTTGGGTGCCCCGCTCACCTCAGGAGCAGCCACCGGTACGATAACGGTGTGAGTGAAGGCACGCGCCAGTCACAAGGACCGGTGAGCACCGACGAGGGCTTCTCCGCGACGGTGGCCGCGATCACCTCTGCGTTCGGTGACAACACGCGGCGTCAGATCTACCTGTTCGCGCGAGAACGCCAGGGCGTGACCGCTACAGAGGTGGCCGAGCAGTTCGCCCTTCATCCAAACGTCGCCCGCCACCACCTCGACAAGCTGTCCGCGGGCGGGTACCTCGACGTCTATGTCGACCGCGGGAATGTCGGGGTCGGGCGCCCCTCGAAGCGCTACCTCTCGGGCGTCGCCAACACGACAACTGCGGTGCCGGTGCTCCGGGACGACCTTCTTCTCGCACTGCTCGGCCGCCTTCTGGCCATAGTCGACCCCGTACAGGCCGAGCAGATCGCGCACGACGTGGGCGCGGAGTACGGCCGCTCGCTCGCCATGCAGATGGCGCCGGGCGCCGCCCCTAGATCGCTGCGCTCGGCCATGCTGTCGGTGGCCGACGCTTTGACCGCACAAGGATTTGCAGCACATGGTGGGGTCGCCGGATCGCCCAACTCCATCGTCCGCGACCATTGCCCCTTTGGTGACGCCGCCATAAATCATCCTGTGCTGTGCGCGGCCGACCGAGGTCTCGTCGAAGGCCTGCTGAACGGTCTGTGCCGAGACGGTGTGCCGGTTCAGCTCTCGTCGCGGGCACGCGGCGATGAGGTCTGTGCCACTGTTGCAGGCTGACTCCTGTCCTGGAGCGGTCCGCGTGCAAGCGCCGTTGAACGACCGCCACTATCTCGACCACGCCTCGACCTCGGTGCTCAGGCCCGAGGCGGCTCGGGCGATGTCGACCTGGCTCGCTGCGCCGTGGGCCGGCGATCCCGGTCGCGTGCACGCCGAAGGTCATGCGGTCCGCGACGCCATCGAGAGGGCGCGAGAGGCCGTGGCGCTGCTGCTCGGGACTACGGCGAACCGTGTCGTGTTCACCAGTGGGGGCACAGAAGCCGCCAACGCCGCTGTCTTCACGGCCGGCCGGGCTCGCAGTGGTGCGCCGATGATCTGCGCGGACGTCGAGCACTCCTGCGTGCGCGAGGCTGCGCGGCGCAACGGAGCCGTCCTCCTGCTCGAAGTGGACTCTGCGGGCCGCGTCGATCTCGACCATCTCGGAGCACTGCTCGCTGCCGATCCCGCCAATCGGCCGGCGCTGGTGAATTGCCAATGGTGCAACCACGAGCTCGGGACGCTGCAGCCGGTGGCGGAGGTCGTGGAATGCTGCCGATCTGCGGGCGTGCCCGTTCACATCGACGCTGCCGCGGCGGTTGGCCACGTCCCCGTCCAGCTCGATGCGCTCGGCGCCGACTTCATCTCGGTCAGCGCTCACAAGCTGGGCGGCCCAACCGGCATCGGAGCGCTCGTCGTCCGTCGGGGCCTGCGCGTCGAGCCGCTCATCGTCGGTGGTGCACAGGAACGGGCCCGACGCGGCGGCCTCGAGAACTTGATCGGGATCGTCGGGTTTGGCGCAGCGGCAGCTGCGCTCAGCGAGCCGGGGAAGCTGGAACAGGAGCAGGCCGCCGCCCGGCACCTGACCGATGCGCTCGTCGAGGCGGCCACGGCCCTTGATGATGTCGTGGTGCTCGGGGACGGCGTAAGGCGCGCGCCGCACATCGTGAACGTGGCGGTCGGCGGTGTCCTGGCCGAGGCAGTGCTGCTCGGCCTCGACCGGTCGGGTGTCGCGGCACACTCGGGCTCCGCGTGCTCGTCCGAGTCCATCGAGCCGTCCCCGGTCCTCGCTGCGATGGGCGTCGATCCTGACCGTTCGCTGCGGCTCTCGGTCGGATGGTCGACGACCGACGCGGATGTCGAGGCATTTGCCGAGGCCTTCACGCCGGTAGTCGCACGTCTGCGGGCACTCGGAGCCGCCGGCACATGACAGGCTCCTCGTGCGTCGCCTTCTGACTGGAGCTGACCGTGTCACAAAGCGAGCTCGAAGACCCCTTCTTCACCGTCGATCTCATCGACCTGAACGCCGGTCTGGCGAAAACCAAGCTTCTCGACAACTGCGAGCGATGCCAAGTTGTCCGGTGACACCGAAGCAAACACAACTGTCTCGCCTTGGGTTCGCGCCCAATCGACAAGACCTTGGGCAGTCTCGACTGCAAATCCCTGCCGACGATACGGCGGCAGGATCGTGTAGCCGATCTCAGCGCGCCCGACATCCTCCGGCGGCCCGTGAAACCCGCAATGCCCGATGACTGCACCGTCCTCTTCCCGAACGATGGTCCGAGCGCACCAGCCCCGCCCCGAGGGCCTAGATGTCATCCGACTGAGCTGAACCTTCAGGAAAAAGTCGTCCGCCGGCTCGACAAATTCGTCTGGCAGTACCCTGCCCTGAGCCCGCTCCGCCTTGACCTTGTCGCGAGAGATGAGCGCCTCGAGAGTCGCCGGCTGCAACGGCTCGAGGCGGAACCGGCCGGTCAGAATGGGGACGAGGTCCGACATTGAAGGCACAGCCTACCGAGCTGTTCGCCTTGACGAACAAGAAGATCTTGGCCTCCGGCGCGTGATCTCGGTCACCGGGGACACCGCCGCGCAGGCTCCGCCTGCAACACCGTCAGCCGGCTGCAACGCTCTTCATGGCTGCGCTGTAGCGGGGTGGCAAGGGCTCCTTGGCGGCTGCGAAGGCTTTCGCCGCGACGGCGGCGACCGACATCAGCAGGCTCTTCGAGGCCCCCGCGCCGAGCGCGTCGCGGAACTGAACCGCGGCGGCCTCCGGTCTCGCGAAATCCTCGTAGAGGATCACGCCGAGGAGTGCGTGACCGTCGGGATAGCCGGGCGCGACCTTGACGGCCCGGGCAACCGATGCGTCGCCGCGCGCGAGCACGAGCCGGTTCTTCGACGAGAGCCCCGCGAGGCGAACCAGCCAGCCACCGTAGGTGAGGGCGTCAGGTTGATTCGGGTCCGTTTGCAAGACCTGGTTGTAGAGCTGAACAGCGTCCGCCACGCGCCCTTCGCTGCCGAGGATCGCGGCCTGGTCCAGTGTCTCCTGTTCCTGTTGGGCCGACGACAGGGACACCGATCCTGTCGCCGACTCACCCGGGAGGCGGATGCCCGCGAGCGAGGCCGCCAGCACCGTTGCCGCCACGACGAAACAAACCGCCGCGGCGATCCCGATCACCAGCCGCGCTCGCCGGCTTCCGAGCCGCCGGCGCAGCCGACGAGCGGGGGAAGCGGGCGGAACGGGCGAAGCGCCGCCGATCAACCCCACGCGGACCTCCGCCTCCACTGGGACTCCCGGATCGGCGGCAGTTCCAGCTTGATCGGCGGCCACGAGATCGGCGGCCACGAGATCGGCGGCCACGAGATCGGCAGCCGCCAGATCGCCAGCCGCCAGTCGGGCAGCCGCCAGTTCGCCAGCCGCCAGTTCGCCAGCCGCTAGTTCGCCAGCCGCCAGTTCGGCGATCGCAGCTTCGACCTCGGCAAGCCGCCTCCCATAGCGGGAATCGAGGACTGCGAAGTCCTCCTCGCCGACCTCGCCGACCGCGCGCTGTTCTGCGAGATCCTCGATCGATTGCCGGAGGAACTCCTGCTCGTTGGCCAGCGCTTCGGGGCTCAACCGGCGGGGTCCGCTCCCGGCGCCCCGCCCGGTGATCACACGCCTGAGGCTCACCGGGACACCTCGAGGCGCCTCCGCCTCCACAAGTAGACACCGAGGAGAACGCCGGCACCGCCGACGACCGAGACCGGCACCGCCCACAAGAGGACGTCGGCTCCCGACCCGGAAGGAACGAGCAGAGCCTGCTCGCCGAAACGGACCACGACGAGTTGCTCGATCTGCGCGTCGCTCAAGCCCTCATGGACCCAAGCAGCCACCTCGGCCCGCAACCCAACCGCGATGGGCGCGTCCGACTGCGCGATGGAGAGATCGACACAGCTCGGACACTTGATGACGCTGTCGAGGTGGGCGATCCTCGCCGATGAGCTCGGCTGAGCCGGGTGCACGCTCCCGATGCCGAGGGCGACCACAGCGACAACGGCCACGATCACCCACGCCGGTCGGGACGTAAGAACCGAAAGGGCCGAGTGCCCCGACCGCTCGTCTTTGCCAGTGGTGGCCGGTTTGCCAGTGGTGGCCGGTTTGCCAGTGGTGGCCGGGCCGGCGTCGGCAATCACGCGTGCGCCGCCACAGCGTGCTCGACAAGACGGTCCAGGGCGCCGGCCGTCACGCCCCCGAGGATCCGGACCACGACCCGTCCGTCGGGTGCAATGAGGAACGACTGCGG
>Ga0187875_10002088_pt1 | contig 15004 bp, 16 predicted proteins | sample June2016WEW_17_1_2_FD_132978 | JGI IMG/M metagenome (GOLD analysis project Ga0187875, IMG submission 132978) | Peatland microbial communities from SPRUCE experiment site at the Marcell Experimental Forest, Minnesota, USA - June2016WEW_17_10 | ecosystem: Environmental > Terrestrial > Soil >... | reverse complement strand
GAAGCTGAACAAGGCGGCAGCGCACCAGTGATCGCCGTCGAGGATCTGCATAAGTCCTTTGGAAGTCAAAACGTCTTGGACGGGATTAGCCTGGCCGTGAAGCGCGGCGAAACCCTTGCGGTGTTAGGGCGAAGTGGTACCGGCAAGAGCGTGTTGCTGAGGCTCATCATCGGACTGGAGAAACCTGACTCGGGATCGGTTCGCATCCACGGGCAAGACATCGCCGGCCTGGCCCTCGACCAGCTCGGCGAGATCAGAAAGAAAATGGGTTTTCTGTTTCAGCACGCCGCCCTTTACGACTCTCTCACCGTCGAGCAGAACGTGGCTTTTCCACTGCAGCACCATCAGAAGAAGATGTCGAAGTCCGAGCGCGATGACCGTGTCAAGGAACTGCTGGCGGAAGTGGGCATGGAAGGCGACCTGGCGAAGATGCCCTCGGATATATCGGGGGGGATGCAGAAGAGAGTAGGGCTGGCTCGTGCGCTGGCGTTGGAGCCGGATATGCTGCTGCTCGACGAACCCACCGCTGGCCTGGACCCCATCAGCGCAGCGGAGATCGATGATTTGGTTCTCAAACTTCAGCAGGAACATCACATGGCATCCATCGTAGTGACTCACGATCTGCATAGCGCGAAGACGATTGCGGACCGTCTGGCCCTGCTGAATGAAGGGAAAGTGGTGATCGAAGGCAGCTTTGCAGAGCTTCAGAAAAGTGACGGCGAGTTTGTCAGGGAATTTCTGAGGCATTCGTAGGAGGACATATGTCGAGAGCGGCGCGGTTAGGAGCTTTCATCGTTGTGACACTGGCGATTCTGGTGGCCGGCGTCTTCATCATCGGAGGCAAGCAATATCTGTTCAGCTCCACGTACCAATTGAAGGCGCAATTCGACAATGTGGTGGGCCTGGATGCTGGCGGCGATGTTCGGGTGGGCGGCGTTCACAGTGGCACTGTGCGCAGCATCGTGTTGCCCCACAAGCCGGGCGAAAAGGTCACGGTAGTCATGGATCTGGGCAGGTCGACGCACGAGATCATCAAGCAAGACTCTGTGGCCACAATCGAAACCGAGGGGTTGCTGGGCAACCAATATCTGGCGATCTCGTTTGGGTCCGCCATATCGCCCAATGTGCGGGATGGCGATACACTCGCCAGCCAGCCGCCCCTCGAAATGTCGGACCTGCTCGCAAAGACCAGCGGCATTCTGGATAGCAGCCAACAAGCCATTCAGAACGCCACCCGGGCGACGGCGAATCTAGACTCGATCAGCGCCAAGATCGATGGAGGGAAGGGAACGGCAGGAGCGCTGGTCAACGACAAACAGCTTTACAGCAACCTCGAACAAACCAGTGCTGCCATGCGTGACACGATGGTGGAGGCGCAAGCCGGCGTTACCGACTTCCAGGAGAATATGGAAGCCATGAAGCACAATTTCTTCCTGCGGGGGTATTTCAAGAGCCGCGGCTACGAAGATTCTGCCGAGTTGGCAAAGAACGAGATCGAGCGGCTGCCGCAAAGCGAACCGACGAAGAAGTTTACGTACTCGGCGAAGCAGCTTTTCGGTAAGCAGGATTCTGCCAAGCTAAAGAACCAGAAATCTCTGAACGCAGGCGGCGAGTTCCTGGCCAGTAGCCAGTTCGGATTTGCAGTGGTCGTGGCGTCTACCGGAATGGAGGGTGATACCCAGAAGGATCTGGTACTGACCGAGGCACGGGCGATGGTCATACGCGAGTACTTGGTGGAAAGCTTCGGATTCGACGATAGTCAGCTTAAAACTCTGGGACTGGGCAAGCAGGCCGATGCGAATTCGGATACAGGCTGGGGTACGGTGCAGATTTACATTTACTCAACCGGGACCGAAATTCCGCCTAACAAGCAAGCGCCGGGTGTCTCATCCAAAACAACCTCAGACCAACCGGCGCAGGCTTCTGCGGCCGCAACACCGAAACCACAGTAGTGGTTGCAGTGACCGGCGGCCGCAGCTCCCGTACGCTGCTCATTAACTCAGACGTAGGTTCTGTGTGCAAAGACTTGCACTGTACGCCTGATCGTCGCGGACGGGAATTTCTTGCACAACTGGCTGTTCCTATTCTGCCCGGTAGACCGTGTGAAATGACTTTCACTCGGGGAGCGCGTCAAACCAGTTTGCAACGGTACCAGCAGGGCACAACCCTTCTCTCGACCGGCGTGACCCATACAAAATATTGCCATTCCATTTCCCGAATGAGTGGCTGCAATCGCCGGATGAAGTTGTCGCCCTGCTTCTTCCGCGCACCACACGCGAGCGATCGGTTTTCTTGGTGGTCTCATTAGTCGCAGGAACTGTGGAGGAATAGGTGATGCGGGGCTTCACATTTTTTGGAATAGGGGGAAACGGCTTGCTTTCCAAATTGAACGAGCACATAATTCGCCTCCTGGGGACCCTGGCTTAAATGAGGACAGGGAGGAAATTGTTGATGTACTTCTTAACGCTCCGGACACTGCAAAGAAAGTTCAGGAAGTGGTTGAAGGATCAGATCGCGCAAGACGTACCGGAAGCAGACGCTTTGTGCGCGTATGATTGCCGTCGGGAGCAGTGTACCAAAGAAGAGTGGGCCACCTGTGAGCGGCGAATCCACCAAGCCGCAGGAGAATTGTGGCCTGAGTCCAGGCCACAGAGTGCCGCACAGTCGTCAGTCTATCCAGATGACATCAATGATATTTCGATCCATGATGAGATCAAGTGCCGCGCTTACGAACTCTACGAGCGGCGGCAAGCCACTTCCGATGGCCAGGATTTAAAGGACGAGCTACGGGCGGAACTACCTCGTGTGGCCTACGCGGCAGCCCAGCTTCAGAAGTACTACAACGGCGAGTTGGTTGACACCAGAACCGTCAGAGCAGCTTGCGTATACTTGCGTGCTTTAAGCTCTTTGATCGGTGAGCGTGACCATGGGTTGAGCAAGCAACCCAGCGAACGCCGCAGCAATGTGACTGCTTCTCAATACGGCCCGGACGAAATTCCCGATGGCCTCCCTCGCCAGATGAAGCGTACTGCCTAAAACTCTGGAAGTAGGCTGGTCACGGCGGGGATCAGAAAAATGGCTGAATGCAAAAACACAACCCGAATCTTGCAGGTGGTCTTTGCTCTTTTGGGTTGCACTCCGCTGGGTTGCACTCCGCCTAATGGCTAGGCCCTGCTGCCAGTTCTCCGTCTTATGCCTAACAAAACCTCCTGCTGAACCGTCGCAACGCTCGGAACCCTGTTCTCGCCAGTGCTAGGATGCTCAATCCATGCGCACTCCTTTGCTTCCCGGTGATTTGTGGAATCTGATTCAACCGCTGCTACCGTGTCCGCCACCCAGACCGAGGGGCGGAAGACCACGGTTGCCGCATCGTGCGTGTCTCACCGGTATTCTGTTTGTCCTGCGCAGCGGGATTCCATGGGAGATGTTGCCGCAAGAGATCGGCTGCGGCTCGGGATCGAGAAAAACACCCAGCTTCTCCGATACCGCAAGCCACCGACTAGCCATTTGTTCTGGAGGATAGCCAATTTTCCAGACGGTCTGCATACCTTCGGCTGGAGCGGTGGTCCGAGCCATCAGACAGCTTCACAAGATACTCCCGATTGTCGATGCCGCGAAGTTCCCGGATGCACTTGAGGCGCAGTATCCGCGAGCGATGAATGCGAAGGAACTGCGCAGGATCAAGTTTCTCTTCCAGGGAATTCATGGTCTCGCGCAACAAATGACACCGCCCGCCAACATGTAATTCCGCGTAATCTCCCGCTGCCGCGATCCATTCGATGTCCTCGGTAAGCACAACCTGAATCCGGGAACCCATTCGCACGGGGAAACGCGATGGGTACCTCACGGAATCGCGCTGGAGCATCTGCAGGATTCGTTCGGCCATCAGCATCTTGGAACCAGCTTCTCCCACCTGCCTGGCTCTTTGTACAGCGGCGTCAAAACGTTCGTCGTCGACGGGTTTAAGAAGGTAGTCCAATGCGTGGACCTCGAACGCTCGCAAAGCATGCTGCTCGTAAGCGGTGAGAAAGATGACGGTGGGTAGATTCTCCCGAGGCAAAGCCCTGAGAACCTCAAACCCGTCCATGCCAGGCATTTGCACATCCAGAAAGACTACGTCCGGAGAGAGCTCAAGAATCTTCCCGACCGCCGATGCGCCGTCTCCGCACTCGCCAACGATTTCGACATCTTTGAATTTTTGAAGCCGGAGCCTGACTCCGCGTCGTGCCAGAGGCTCATCATCGACAATTACGGCGCGCACGTTGCTTCCTCTAGGTTTTGGGCAATTCTTCGGAACGGCAACTCGATGATTACCTGACAACCACCCGCTTCCGGCCAGTGCAAGGTGAAGCGATGGTCGTCGCCGTACAGCGTCTGCAGTCGTTCCGCCGTATTTTTCAGGCCAATGCCATTCCCATTTTCGTTTTGTTTTTTACCACCTCGCATCCCGGAATTCCCGATGACAATCTGCAAACGGTCAACGCGAAGCGTACTCGCGATCGCAATTCTTCCCCCTTTAACCAGTGGCACTACGCCATGGCGGACAGCATTCTCCACCAGCGGCTGGAGCAACATGCTTGGTAGCAATGCATCCAGAGTTTCGGAAGGAATCGCCAAATCGACCTGCAACCGCTCTCCCAGTCGGGTCTGCTCAATGGCGAGATACCGTTGCGTGAACACCATCTCCTGAGAAAGCGTTACCTCCGGCATCACTTCGTTGTCCAGGCTTGTGCGCAAAAGGTCTCCGATCTGCGCCAGCATGGCGGTGGCGGCGGGAGCGTTCCCATCGAGAACGAGCGTGGAAACTGCATTCAGCGAATTAAACAGAAAGTGCGGATTCAACTGATAGCGCAAGGCGCTGAGCCGCGCTTCGCGAGCCTCGGTTTCGGCACGCAGCAGGCGTTCTCTTTCCTGGGTCGATTGCTGCCATTGCTTAATACTGAAGTACAGACTGCACCAGAGGAAAAGCACGACCGAAAACTGCACGGAGTTCCCCGCCAAGTCCTTCCAATCTATTTTTCGGAAACCTAACAACGCGAGTTCGGCCGCGAACGCTCCGACGGTACCCACGCCCAGGGACCACACCGACGCCTTCAGCTCTAACGAAAGCCAGGGAAGCGAACGCCGCAGTAGTGATCGAGAAATGGGATGGAGAATGCAACTGCCAAGGAACATGAAAGCCACAGCGACGGTTTCGTCGCGTAGCGTCCCGGGGCGTGTTATGTCAGGGATGCATGCGACCAGCACCAGCACATAAAGGCAGGCCCATCCCATCGCCTGGAGCCGCCAGAACGAAGGGAACCGCAGTGGGTGGTCACTTGCCATGAACAGCATTCTAGCGCAAGAGCGCTACTGCCTAGCCTCGGTCCGTCGCGCCAAACCCGCGGCTCGCCGCATGGCTCATGCGTCTGGCGGATTACGCCAAACTGGCGGATCCGATCTGGGTTAGGTTCCTTTTAAAGGGTTCGGAGTCGGATGCAAAGCTTGTGGCAAGAACGATCGCGCTAATGCGTAAAGATATATTAGTTTTTGCTCAGTTCTCAGGCTGTCTTCCAGCAGGTCCGTTTCCCGAATGCAGGCGACAGCGCTAGGGTCCAATAGTAGGTGGAAAACTATGGCGAGTATGGTTTTGACAAAACCTCGGTCGGATGGAACTAGCGTGCCGCAGATTGCGACGGTTCCGCAGCCCGTGAGCGAGGAGCAACGCATCGTTAGCATCGATGTGCTGCGTGGGTTCGCGCTGCTGGGTATTTTGCCCATGAACATTCAGTATTTTTCGATGATCAGCGCTGCCTATCAGAACCCGACGGCCTATGGAAATCTCACGGGAGCTAACTACTGGGTGTGGTTGCTCTGTCATGTCTTAGCGGATGAGAAGTTCATGACGATCTTCTCCATGCTGTTCGGCGCCGGTATTCTCTTGATGACCAGCCGAATCGAAGCCGTCGGCAAACCCTCGGCACTTCTACATTACCGGCGAATGGGATGGCTGATTCTGTTTGGTCTGGCACATGCGTACCTGCTGTGGAGCGGGGATATTCTGGTCGCCTACGGCATGTGCGGGTTGTTGGTTTACCTTTGCCGCAGGCTCCGACCACGCACACTTCTGGTACTGGGGTTGCTGACCATCGCAGTCGCTTCCGCCTCTTTAACTTCGTATGGCGCATGGTCGCAACATTGGTCACCGGCGCAGGTGGAAGTCGCGCGCGAGCAGTTGTGGATGCCGACGACCTCGCAGGTGGCCAAGGAGATCGCAGCCTACCGGGGCGACTGGACGGTGCAGATGAAGTTTCGCGCGCCGGATTCAGTGCAGATGGAAACAATCTTCTTCGTGGCGTTCACGTTCTGGAGGGTGACGGGACTGATGCTGGCTGGCATGGCGCTTTTCAAGCTAGGTATTTTCGGCGCCAAACGACCAGCATCACTGTATGGGATGATGATTGCCGTTGCAGTGTGTATTGGCATTCCAGTCACGCTTTATGGCACGCATCGTGATTTCTCGGCCGGCTGGGATTTCCGTTATTCCTTCTTCTATGGCTCCCAATTCAACTATTGGGCAAGTCTCCTGGTAAGTCTCGGTTGGGTTGGCGCGATGATGCTTGCCTCCAGGGCTGCAGCGCTGCTTCCATTCAGGCAGCGGCTGGCGGCGGTGGGCCGCATGGCCTTCACGAATTACATCATGCATACGCTAATCTGCACCACGATCTTCTACGGCCATGGCTTTGGGCTCTTTGGAAAAGTCGAGCGGGTGTGGCAATTCGCCATCGTATTGGCAATATGGGTGTTGCAGGTCCTTGTCTCACCGATATGGCTGAAGCATTTCCTGTTTGGTCCGCTGGAATGGTTGTGGCGATGCCTGACCTACCTGCAGTGGGAACCGCTCCGCCGAAGCCCGGCGGTGATCCGGTGAAGACTCACGACGGCAGGCATCGCGCCTTGGTTGGTCGCAGTGGATGCTCGGTTCACCTCACTCCTCAAGCAGCCCGTGGACTGATTGTAGGCGGCCGGCTTCGTCCGGATTATCTCAAGAAGTGGGTCTCGACGAGGTTTGACTTGCAAGCAACGAAGGACTGTAGCCATGACGTCTCTTAGAAGTGCCAGCTTTGCCGGCGCAATTTTGTACGTAGCCATTTCGATGTGCCACACGGTCACCGCGCAGGTCCCGAGCGATGCCCCTCCAGACGAGGCCGTCGAACAAGCTCGTATCGTCTTTTCCCACGCTTTGCCGCAATGGGATGGTGGCCACTTGAACGTAACGGTGGTTGAGGTCACCTACGGACCTGGCGAATCTTCTCCGCCGCACAGTCACCGTTGCGCGGTCGTGGGGTACGTTCTTGAAGGGGCGCTGCGGACGCGGGTAAAGGGAGAAGCAGAAGCCATCTTTAAAGCCGGCGAGAGTTTCTACGAGGCCCCCAACGGCGTTCACCTGACCGCTACCAACGCGAGCGCCAAGGCACGGGTGAAGTTCCTGGCATATTTCGTATGCGACCACGACACGCCGCTTAGCGTTGCGCCGCCGGGAACCACAGGCACTGGAGGCAGTGATCATGGATATGGGGAATGCTCCGTTGGCAGCAAATAACGTTCCTCCCGCAGCCGCAAGAGGTGCGCACACCGTGACTCTGGAACGAGCCGCAATGGTTTACGCTCGGTTTGCGCTTGCTGGCGCCTTCTCCGCCGTTGCCGACCGCTTCGGGCTCTGGGGCAAATATAGTGGTTGGGGAAACTTCGCCAACTTTACGCAGTACACTGCGCAAGTTAATTCCTTCATGCCGGCGTTCATCATTCCAGTCCTTGCCTGGGCGGCTACTGCCGCCGAACTGTCGCTCGGCATTGCACTGATTATCGGCATCTGGCCGCGCTGGGTGGCCCTCGGTGCGGCAACACTGCTTTTCCTGTTCGGTACAGCTATGGCCGTTTCCTTCGGAATCAAGTCTCCGTTGGATTACTCGGTATTTTCCGCTTCCGCAGGGGCGCTCTTGCTTGTGTCGCATTGAGCGGAGCGCGATTTCTAGTTTTTCAGAGGTGACGAATGGCAGACAGCGTAAGAATGGCATTCCCCACTTCTGCAGCGGTCAGAGAATCGCATGCAGTTCGAGTGAGTGCTGTGCCCTGGTATGTGTGGTCGGCCGCTCTCGCCGTGACGTCTACCACCGTGGGCCTTTACTGGGATATTTCCTGGCACATCGGAATTGGGCGGGACACATTTTGGACACCCGCCCACTTGTCAATTCAGTTTGGAGCGATGCTAACCGGGCTTTCCTGCGCCTATCTAATTCTGCACACGACTTTCGCGGGCGATCGCGCAAGCAAAGAGAAATCGGTGAAGATTTGGCACCTGCGCGGCCCAATGGGCGCGTTCATTGCCGCATGGGGTGGGTTTTGCATGCTCACGTCCGCTCCCTTCGACAACTGGTGGCACGACTCCTATGGCTTGGACGTAACGATCTTGAGCCCACCCCACGTGGTGCTGTTGATAGGAATTTTCGTCTTGGGCGTCGGCGGACTGATCCTGACCACGGGCCAGATGAATCTGTCGTCAGAGAAAAACCGAGGTAAGTTTAATCGACTTCTGTTGTACAACGGATCGCTGCTTTTGTGTCTGCTGCTGATGCTGGGCTATGAATACATCGGCGACCAAACTCTGATGCACAGCGCGATTTACTATCGTGTGCTCGGCATGATTGCGCCGGTCGTGCTGGTCGGAATTGCTCGCAGTTCAGGACGCCGTTGGGCTGCCACCACCGTGGCCTCGATCTACACCGCCTGGTGGCTCGCCGGCAATTGGATCTTCCCCTTGTTTCCTGCACAGGCGAAGCTAGGGCCGGTGTTTACACCGATCACGCACATGGTGCCGCTCGGGTTTCCCGTACTGCTGCTTCCCGGTGCCATCGCACTGGATCTGGTTCTCAACCGATTCTCCGGTCGAGGTGACACATGGAAGGCGGTGATCGGTGGCATCGGCTTCATGGTCGCGAGTTTGGTGGTGAACTGGCCATTTGCGTACTTTATGATGTCTCCCCCCGCGCGCAACTGGGTTTTCACCATGAACGAATTCGGTTACAACTTTCCACCCTCTCAATATCACCTGGCGTGGGAGTTCCAGTCGTACGAAAAGACGCGAGTTGAATTCTGGGTGGGGTTGCTCATCGCGCTGGCGGCAACCGTTCTTTCGGCGCGCATCGGCATGTTGTGGGGCGATTGGATGCGTCGTATTCAACGTTAGCGATCGCATCCAGGAGCCCTGCTCCGGCGTTCGCGTTTTGAGGAGGACTGTATGCGAGCCTGCGGACTGGCTGTTCTGACCTTAGCGTTGTGCTCTTCGGCCTTTGCACACGTCGGAAGCCCAGATGTGTATTTCGAGGGCGACGCCGGCCCCTATCACGTGTTAGTTGCTGTGAATCCGCCGGCCATGGTTCCCGGAGTCGCCCCGGTGCAGGTCCGCGTTACATCCGGCGGAGTGAACACCATCAGCATTACGCCAGTTTATGTAAACGGCAAAGACCAAGGCTTGCCCCCGACTCCCGACTTGATGCAACCCGCCACCGCTCAGCAATGGTTCACCGGCAAGGTTTGGCTGATGGAGTCGGGCTCGTGGGAGGTTCGCATCGAACTTTCCGGGCCGCAGGGAATCGGCAAGCTGGCGGTTCCAGTGCCTGCTTTTGCGCGACGAACCTTGCCCATGCAAAAGGCGCTTGGCGCTTTGCTATTCGCACTCATGCTGCTTCTCTCCGTCGGAATTGTTTCAATCGCCGGGGCCGCGGCACGCGAAGGTGGGCTCCAGGCCGCGGCCATTCCTCCACCACGCAACAGGCGTCTTGGGCGAATCGCAATGGCTGTTTCCGCTGCGCTGGTCGTATCGATGCTGGCGTTGGGGAATTGGTGGTGGAACGCCCTGGCCGCCGGTCTGAAGCAAAACACGCTCTACTGCGCTCCGCCGCTCAGAATTTCTTTCGACGGAATAGATCAACTCACTCTGCGGATGGAGGAAGACTTCTGGCACAAGAGTCGTAAGGATCAATGGTCGATGACCTTGATCCCAGATCACGGGCACCTGATGCACGCATTCCTCATGCGAGTTCCGGCCATGGACCGCTTCTATCATTTACATCCGGAGCCAGCCAGCGACGGATCGTTCACTTTGAAGCTGCCTGCAATTCCGGCGGGGAAATACAAGATCTTTGCCGACATTGTTCGCGGCACGGGATTCCCGGAAACCATGGTCAGCGAAATCGACTTGCCAAATGTGACCGGACCACCGTTCTCCGGCGACGATTCGGGTGTGGATGCCTCAGTCCTCGAAGCCTCTAGCAGAATGACGAATGTCTCGCCGCTGGCCGAGGGCGGTCGCATGATTTGGGAACGGGATGGAGCGGCTTTGAAAGCCGGTCAGATGGCCTGGTTACGCTTCCGCATTGAAGACGCCCAGCACAAACCCGCTAACGATCTGGAGCCCTACATGGGCATGGCGGGTCATGCGGAATTCGTGAGATCGGATTTTTCGGTATTCGCACACATCCATCCCGCCGGTTCGGTGCCGATGGCGTCGCTCATGGTTGCGCAGAACGATTTCGGATTGCCCATGGGCCACAGCTCGATGCACGCGCTCACTGATAAAATTTCATTTCCCTATGGCTTCCCCCAACCCGGCAACTATCGTTTGTTCATACAAGTGAAGCGGCACGGCCAAGTCGAGACTGGCGTGTTCGACGCGCACGTAGGAAGCTGATGATGTAGTGATTCGTGATTCAATTGAGGTCCACAGCCTTCTGGATGGGCGGACGGAAGCCTGTTTCAGTGGGGTCTGCAGAAAAGACTGTCGGCGACACCGCAAAGGGCACGTCTGATCGATGCGGCAGAGATGCCTTTTCACCGCATCCTGCTGATAACGCTGTATGCCACCGGCGCCCGTTGCGCAGAAGGGCTCGTTTAAAGATCAGCGACAGCGAGCGGATGGTCCTCCATATTCAAGGTGGCAAGGGACACAAGGACCGCGACTGTCATGTTGAGCCCGGCTCTGCTGGATGCTTTACGGGTCTACTCGCGAGGGCTGAGGCGCAAGCCTACCGACTGGCTTTTTCCCGGCAACAGATGGCACACAGCGAGTCATCCTGCAACCACCAAGGTGCTCTGGACGGGCTGTCAGCGGGCCGCAGAACCTGCTGGCCTGGAGCACAAACACATCCATCCGCATACGCTGCCATTGCTTCGCAGCGCATCTGCTTGACGCCGGTGCCGATCTGCGCACGATCCAGATGCTGCTGGGACACCGCGACCTCGAAGAAACCACGATCTACCTGCATCTATCGCACCGACATCTCAGCGCTACGGCCAGCCCACTCGACGCTCTTGCACTGATGACCCCTGGAGAACAGATACGCAACACAGAAATTTGCTCGCACGATTGATGCTTTCTTGGCTGCGTCCGATCGTTTCGAATTTCGCAGTCTTCGAGTTGTTTTTGTCGGGAGGAGGGTTGACTACGTGAACGTTCACTCCTTGCTCCAAATTGGCTCATGAGAGCCTTGATCTTCTCGTCGTCGGTATCCAAAATCGTGCGTAGTTCCGCACAAAATTCTGGGTACCGATCTCGAGATTCCCTTTCTTGGACCGGTTGTTGGTAAGAGACTCGATCAGTGCATCGCCGAGCGACTCCAATTTCTCCAGCATCTTCTTGGAGCCAAATTCGGGCTGCGCCTTCAGAGCATTATCCGGTTGTTTCGACATTGGGATGCGCTCCTTTCGTTTGGGGAGAAGGGTGAAAAGAACGTCGCGCAGCCTGCGCGGCGAACCGCTATTGTTGGGATGCCAGCAACCTACGCCGGTTCCTACATAAGTATCCTCCGGCAGAGCCGGAGGTATTACGATTGCGGGCCGCTCAAAGGGGCCTGATCGCAATCGGTTAAAGTCAAAATCCCAAGCTCACAAACGGAGCAGAGGCGAACGGAAGCCTGTTCCGGCTGTCTCGGCACGGGAGATCCCTCACTGGTCGTCTCGCTCCTGAACGAAGCCCACTCCCGGATTTGTCAAACTTTTCTGCTGCCTCCCCGGCAGAGCCGGGGGATCTCCCTGCGGATTAGTGTCAATTGCCGTTACATGATATGTCCGGTTGAGATAGCACGTGATTTGTCCGCTTTTCGGGCGGTGAGGGTAGGAGAACATGCGAAGTATGTTCTGTTACCCGAAGGCGGCAGTGGAGCGGGCGATGAAAGTACAGGAAGTCATTTTGCGAGCCATGGCGAAAAAGATTACGTGGTGGCAAGCGGCGGCGTTCCGGCGGGGAGAAGTGTTTTTCACTTGACATCCCCTTTCAATAGGACTTTCCCACAGCCTCGGCGACTGCGGGAGATTCACTAAAACCGGACACTTCATTTGCTACGAAAAGGGACACTTCTAGCGTCGTAAGGATGGGGACATTTCTAATGTCGGTTGACACCAATGTTTTTTCATATTGACGCGAGTACCGATTGCGCGGACAATGGCAGCCGTTTTTGAAGCAAAAGGGAAATTCCAGTTGAGGATCAGAACATGCGAACAAATCGCAAGCCTAACTACTATGCTGCGGCCGTGCTTGGCGTTGTCGTTTCCCTTGGGGCGAGCCCTGGCCTGGCAAGCGGCCAGACATCGATCACGACCTATCACTACAATAACAACCGCACCGGCTGGAACCAGAGCGAAACGGTGCTGACCCCTGCCAATGTAGGGAAAACGAAATTCGGCCCGCTTCACAAAGTGACGCTCGATGATCAGGTGGATGCGCAGCCTCTGGTAGTGCCAGGCGTGCTGATCACAGCTGGCAATGATCAGGGCACGCACGACGTAGTGTATGTGGCAACGGAAAATAATTCGATATATGCCATCGACGTGCACAGCGGGATTGTGCTGCTGAGTCCGAATTTTGGAACGCCAGTGTCATCCCCGCTGGGATGCAACAACAATGGGCCGAATGTTGGCATCAACTCAACGCCGGTGATCGATCCAAGCAGCAACACGTTGTACGTGATGATTTATACCCAGGGCCCAACCGGACCGGCGTACCGTCTTCATGCACTCAGCTTGGGAAGCTTGACGGACAAGGTGACACCGCAGTTGGTGACCGCTTCGCACTCACTCAATGATGGAACGACATTCAACTTCAACGCGAAGTACCAGCGGCAGCGTCCAGCGCTATTATTGGCAAACGGCAGCATTTACGCCGGATTTGGCAGCTTCTGCGATTACTCGCCGAATCTCTCCCGCGGCTGGTTGCTGGGGTGGACTGCGGGATCGTTGGCACCATTTCCGTCGAACCAGCTGAATGACCAGCAGGCAACCTCGCCCAATAGCTTCTTTCTGTCATCGATCTGGATGTCGGGCTACGGACCAGCAACCGATGATGCCGGTAACATCCTGTTCGTCACCGGCAATTCGGATCCTTCGGGCACTACCTACGATGGAGTAACCAACATTCAGGAGAGCGTGGTCAAGATGTCGAATACGCTAACGACAGTGCTTGACCTGTTCACTCCGGATGATGAGGCGAGCTTGGACCAGGGGGATACCGATTTCGGCTCGGGCGGAGTGCTGGTGCTGCCCGATCAACCGGGATCGACGCCTCACCTGGCGGTCGCGGCGGGCAAGGACGGAAACATGTATTTCATGAACGAAGACAACCTGGGTGGTTACTCGCCAAACCAGAATAATGTGCTGGGCGTCTACGCTGTGGGCGGTTGCTGGTGCGGCCAGTCGTACTATGTGGATCCGACGGACAAAGTGGGACGGGTAGTGAGCAGCGGCGGCAACTCCGTGGAAATCTGGAAAGTGCAAACCTCCCCAGTAGCTTTAACAAAGGTTCTAACGTCAGCGACCTTGGGCGCTGGTGCGCAGGATCCGGGATTCTTTACCACGATTTCATCGGACGGCACCGCCAATCCAATTATTTGGGCCTTGTCGCGTCCGCCGAACAGCCAGGCGGCGCCGATGACTCTGTTTGCACTTAATCCAGACGCGGGAAGCAAGAAAAAACCGGCCATCAAACAGTTGTTTAAGGCAACCGCTGGCGCCTGGCCGAACCTGACTGGCAATGCGAACCTGGTTCCAGTGGTGGCGAACGGCCAGGTATTTGTGGCTAGCAATAAGCAATTGCAAATCTTTGGGCTGATTCAGAAGTAAGCGAGCCACGACTAAACGGGAATGTATATCAATTGGGATGCATCCAAGCATGTTTCGGATTTTCGGATGCTTAAAGCGGTATTCGATTCTTGCACTGCGAGGCCGTCGTAAGCTTGAAAAATCTGAACGAAACAACAATTACCGCCGGCAGAATCGTCCCGAGCAATCGAGACGGCAACTCTTCAGTGTCGTCCACCTGACTGTTATGGCGAACGTCATGCATTCGCGCTCAACCAAGTTCTTTCAATGCTGCTCACATGACGAAAACAAGCCCGGAACGGCTCCTAGTGACGGATTGGTGAGCGGCAAGGAAAGGGTCCGCAGGAAACGCGGCGGTAGCAAGATCAATTTGCGCGAATTAGTTGCCGCGAATCATGCCACCCACTGCAACAATGCTCGACGACAGGGCTTTCAGGTGTCCCCGCCCGAAGTGCATAGCGATTGTCTCACCGACGGTTCGAGTGGAACTTGCTCAGGGTAAGTTTTCGCCGCAGTGAGCTCATCATCCGACTTCGACCGTAATGTCCAGTCAAAGCGCTATCGATTTGTTGAGCGCATGGCATTCGGCTTATGTCCAGTCTTTTGTCGTATTATCCCTGTCAGGGACTCACGATGCGGATCAACGTTCTCTCTTTTTTCTGCTGTAGCGTTCTCGGTTGCTCGCTGCTGATGACCAGCGTCCAGGCCTCCGGCCAGTTCCTCGGCAACGACTCCGCGGCTGTGGACAAGCGTGTAAATCAACTTCTCGGCGAAATGACCCTCGATGAGAAGATTGATCTCATCAGCGGTGACACACCCTTCCGCACTCACCCGGTTCCGCGCCTCAATATCCCTTTCTTCCAGATGGCGGACG